>Ga0209454_1002104_pt1 | contig 13213 bp, 6 predicted proteins | sample WorMetHERISLAND1_2_FD_187400 | JGI IMG/M metagenome (GOLD analysis project Ga0209454, IMG submission 187400) | Marine gutless worms symbiont microbial communities from Max Planck institute for Marine Microbiology, Germany - Olavius geniculatus... | ecosystem: Host-associated > Annelida >...
GCCGGCATCGATCATGGCCGTCAGCCGCCCGATGCCATACTCCCCTTCATCATAGCGGTAGGTGACGTTTTGAGCCTCATCCGGGTAGTCGATGCTGGTCAGCCGGTTCAAGGCATCGTAGGCGTAGCTGACCGTGATCTGGTTGGCATCGGTCTTTGAAACCAGGTTGCCCGCGGCATCGTAGGTGTAGACCGTCAACCCCGCGTCCGGCGAATCTTCCGCCACCCGGTCTCCCAGGTCGTTGTAGGTGTATACCGTCTGGTGTTCAGCGGCGTCGATGACCCGGGTCAGGTTGTCGTGCGCATCATAGACATATCGAGTCTTCAGATCACCGGGCTGGGTGAGAGATTCCAACCGGTTCATGGGATCGTAGGCCCGGGTGATCGTCTTGCCGGCGGCATCGACCATACCGGTCAGGTTGCCGTTTTTATCCCAATAGTAGTCCTCGAAATCGCCACCCGGATAAAATACGTTTGCCAGACGGTTGTACTCGTCATAGCCAAATTCCGTGTACCTGGCCAGCTGATCCTCAGCGTCATGGATCTGTTCAAGGGTGCGGTTGCCTTCGCTGTCGTAGGCATACCGGATGTAGTTGCCCGCGTTGTCCGTAATTGTCTCAATAAACCCGGTATCGGTATAGCCGTAGCTGATCACGCGACCGGACGGCAAGGTGAGCGCTAAAAGATTGCCGATGTTGTCATAATCATAATCGGTGGTTTTTTCATTGGCCGTGGTGGAGGCGATGCGGCCGGCGGCATCGAATGCGACAGTGGTGACAATCCCGTTGATGTCGGTGATGCGCTGCGCTCGGCCCCAGGCATTGTAGTCCGCATAGATTGTCTCCTGCCCCAGGATGTTGGCGATCTTCCGGAGCCGACCGCGGTTTAATCCTTCAACAGGATTGTTGGGATAGTAGTCGAAGGTGATGACATCGGCCACATCGGTGCGCGGGCCGTCGGCTGATAAAATCTGACCGTTGGCGTTATAGGTGTAGGAAATGGTGCGGCCGACCGGATCGCTGCCGTCAAATCCGGTGGTGCTCAGAGAAAGCAGGTTGCCGGCCGGGTCGTACTCAAAGCTGTTTGTGATCGTCTGCCCCGCATTGGCGACGCTGGAGCGGGTGATGGCTGTGATTTTGTCAAGTTCCGGATGCCAGCTATAAGCGGTCATGCGCTCGTGGGGCATTCCAACGGCCTCGGTTTTCGTCAGCATTCGGCCGCGATCATCGTAGGTGTATTCGAGTCGGTTTTCTTCCGCATCGATCGTAGAGTCGATCAACAGCCGATCGTTGAGATAATGGGATTCTCCAAGCGAAGCCAGGCAACTGGAACAGCCGGAGCCCGTGCTGGATTCAACCCGGGCCATGCCCTTGGATACATGCAGCTGAAAAGTTGTCATATTTCCCAGCGAGTCGGTCACACTTCTTTGAAAGTGGTTGTGGTAGTCGACCGTGACCCGCCTGGCACCGCCGGCCAGCGCGGAGGTCAAGGCCCGGTCCTGTTCGTCGTAGGTGACCGTCAGAGAGCGGATCCCGTTTTCATCGGTGATGCCGGTCAGGTTGTGCGGATCGCCGGGATCATCATAGATATAGGTTCGATAAGTGGCGTCGGGGTTGTCGACCCGGCTGAGGTTGCCGGCGCTATCGTAACTGTAGCTGAATTCGCCGACCGGAGTCGTCAGGATCGACAGCCTGCCGTCAGTGTTGTATTGGAAGCTTAAGGTGGCGCCGAAATTGTCGCTGACGCTGCTGACCTTGCCGTTTGTCCGGGCAATAGTCTGGGTGTTGCCGTTTGCATCCTCAATTCGAATTAAAAGTCCGCTGAGGTCAAAGGTCTTTTTGATGCCGCCCGGTTCGGTCAGGGTGTAGCCGTCGCTATGCGCCTCAAAGGTCCGGACCCTGTCCGTCGCCGTAATGTACCGGCCGGTGCCGTCATCGATAAAATGCACATGCCGGCCGTCTGACTGCCTTAAGACGATGCTGTCCGCCGATACGCTGAGACTGTCCGAATAAGAACCCGTCCAGCTGTAGCCGAAGACGCCGTCAAATTCAAACTGGCTGTTGTAGTGGCGAATAAACGAAAGCGGCAGCCCGGGGCCGGTCAACATGATGTCGGTCTGGCGATTGTACTTGTTGCCGGTGGCAAAGTTGATGGGATTCGAAGTAAAGGTTACCGTCCTGCAATCACCGTTTGCCGCCCCGTGATTTTGCGAAGGGTCTATTTTGGCAATTTTGGCCGTAACCGAAGATGTTGTTGTCGCACCGTTTCTCGCATCTGCGATGACCTTGAACGTGTAGTCGCCTTCGTCCATTTCCGATGGGTCAAACAGTTTTCTGTAGAAATCGGAAAATTTAAAGCTGACGCTGGTGTTGTCTTGATAGCCGCCATACAGATAAACGTCGTTGAAATAATACTTGATGTCTCCTTCAAAACCCTGCGGATTCTCTTTGAATGTTACCTGTCCGGTCACATCGAATTGACCTTCCGGCTGAATCTCGCCATTGAGAGTAATCTGCGGTGTATTATCTATTTTAAACGTGACTTCGGCACTGGCTTCCTCGCCGTTGCGCGCCCGGGCCACCAGCCTGACGGTGTGATCACCGTTTGACAACATGGCGGCATTAAGGCTTCTGCCGGCCAATTCATCGTAGCTCCAGGTGGATTCTTCTATATTTCTGATCGCCAGCAGTCCGTCGTCAAAATATAAAGACAACGTCCCATCAGCCACGGATGTGGCCTCCTGGAAATCGACGCTGCCCTTTATGTCAATAAAACCTTCCAGTTTACCGATTTCATCTATGGTCACCTTGGGCGTATTGTCGACATTAAACGTTATTTGCGCCTCTGTCTTACTCTGATTGGCAGCAGTGGCAATGACTTTAATGGTGTGGGGGCCGGTTGTCAGCACCGTCGGGTCAATCAGCCGGTTGGCAATCTGTGAATAGCTCCAGCTGGATTCATCCACCCAGGCGCTGGCCTGCAAAGCACCGTCAAAAAATACCGCGACCGTTCCATCGTAAAAGGTCGGATGAACCGTAAACGCAACCGTCCCGCCAACGTCAAATGAGCCGCTGATCTCTTCGATATCATTGATGTGAATGGTGGGGGTATTGTCGATATTGAGGGGAAAACTTTCGGCGATGGTCGCTCCATTGCTGGCCCTGGCCTCGATTTTAACCGAATGTTGACCATTTGACAGAGTCGCGGGGATGATCGCCGCGCCGGCGATATCCTTCCAGCTCCAATCGGCCGAATCCTCGTAATATTTGTAGCCCCGGGGATCGTCATCGAGGAATACGTAAACCGACCCGTCGTTTCCGCTGGGATTGTCCTTGAAATCAACGCCTCCCGATGGATTCATCCAACCATCCGACGGCTCGATATTGCTGACGGTCAGCGACGGGGTATTGTCGATCTGCAAAGTATAGAATTCATCGATAGAGAGGCCATCGCAATCATCTACGTGTACGTTAAAGATATGATCCCCTTGAGGCATAAGCCCGGCGTTCACGGTAAAGGTACAACCGGCCGAACCGTTGCCGGTCTTATGGCAGTGACCGGTGCCTTCGCGGGTTACCCACATATGTCCCCAGTCGCAGGTCGTGCAATTGGGCGGGTCCGCATCATCGCAGTGTTCATAGGTCGAAAAAGCGGCACTGGCGGTAATGGTTACCAGACCCTCGGTTCCGGATCCGGAAATCGACGCGTTGGTCGCCATTGATGCGGCCGGAAAAATAATAACCAGTAATAAAACACCGATACCTAAGCTAGCAGTCTTGACTCCTTTCATAATCCCCCTTTTTGATGGAAAATCAAAATCGCTGAGTTTACAAATAAAAAAAATTTGACAAACCGGCCGGCTAATTAGCAGCCGCCCCTTTTTACCGATTCGTCAAATCCCATTAATTCCGAACATTGAACCAATTTTACCCGATAAAATATGAACGCACAATACGACGAAAGTATTAGAACAGTGCTCATCCCTAATACTAAAGTACTATATGAAATTTCAGGAATTTTTCTTTTTCAAAATGGGGTACTGTATAACTATCCGAAATTATGTAGATTATAAAAATTGACAAATTTTCATAAAAATCACATTCAAATTGAAAAATAAATTAAATATATATAATTTTATTGAATAATTTAATGAATTCAACTTCAATCATGGAGATATAGGATTCTTGGTAGGTGCCCGGAGGGAAGTGCTTCAGGGGAGAAGCCGGCTTTCCGTCCTCTCTGGAGGTAAACCGATTGGGAGTGAGCTAAAAAATAACGGTAGGAGAAATGGAAACCCGACTTGTAGATAGGATCACTTTACATCGGCACATCGAAAGCTTCGGCATACCCCGTTAATTCGACATACCCGTGTCCTTCGATCGGATGTTTACCTTTTACTCCCTCGACCGACACGCTGCCTTCCCAGTACGTAACCCCGGTGCTGTCGGGCGTTCGCATTTCCTGGTCCGGCAAGTTGGATGTTATCTTGACATTAATCGCCAAGGGAGTGATCTGCATCCGCCAGCGGGCGGGATAGCGAGCGCCGGATTTTTTGCTGTGCCAGGTGTCCAATACTTCCACACTAATTTCCGCCCTTGCCAATGGCTGGGTCGTACCGTCAGCACGAATGAAAGTACCGCTGGATGCGGGATGTAGCCCGCCCGTGGCGGTTCTCAGCAAAAACACCATAATTTCTGTATTATCGAAAAGCTGCAGACTGAACCAGTCCCAGCCGGTGATGTCCGGCTCCAGCAAATCCGTACTGAATTCGTGATCCATCCAGGCCGTTCCGCTGACCGCAAACGTCCGGCCGCCGATAGTGAGGCTGCCCTGTCCGTCGAGCCGGGTGAAGGAATAATAGCAGGTAGCCTTTCCGGGAGCCGACCCTTTGGAACTGAATCCATCTTCCCCATGCAAAACAACCGGTTTGGCCGGTTTAAAGGTCAGTTCGTAGGAAAAATCCGCAGCCGATACCGTTAACCGGTGATCGACCGCCCCGATTTGAACTGACCAGTTTTTCAAAAAAATCTCGGTATAGCGAGCCGTTCGATCAACCCCGGCCATTCCAAGCGCTGCTCGCGCGGTGTCTTCCGCGTACCAATGTTGCAGGCCGTTGATATCCGACACGGCGGCGTGGGCCATGTAGACCTGTGATGTGCGCCAGGCGGACGGTTGTGACGGCCATTTGTCCTCGGCCCCTGGCGGAATGACCTGCCGGCGGAAAAAAGTCAACTGAAATCCAAATCGGTTACCGTCGGCAGAACGCAAATTACCCGTGTAATACCACCACTCGGTACGATAGCCGGGGTGATCGCCGTGATCCCGGGGAAACTCGAGGTTGCAGGGCCCGGTAACGGAAAGATAGCCATTCTCATCTTCAGCAAAAATCTGCCCGCTGATCGCCATAATTGATATTGCTAAACATAAAACTTTTGTTTTCATTCGGTTTGCTTCCAAGCAGATTTTTAATTGGTATCTTTCATTTTAGACAGGATAACAGAATTAACAGGACTGGTATTTGCTTAGTCGGCCACTATCCTGTCGATCCGGTTGATCCTGTCAGAAAACTAAATAGACAGTGTTTCTTGCTCTGTATTCCCGAACGCTGCTAATTTTAATTTCGTAGGGTGGGATGTGCCCACCAAGCTCCTTTGATTTCATTTGTCAATGGTGGGCGCAGCCCACCCTACATCTGTACTCCCAAACGGCGTGCCTCGAGACTCGCAACCCGCAACCCGCACCCGTCATCCAACATCGAGCATCCAACATCCAGTATCCAATAACAAATAACAAATAGCTATTTTTTCTGTGCTCATCGTACCCCGCAACCCGTAACCCGCAACCAGCATCAAGCATCCAGTATCCAGCATCCAGAACCCAGTCACCGCTCCCGCAACAACGTCGCCGGCGGTTCCAGAAACACCATGCGAATGGCCGGCAGGGCGGCGATCAGGGCCGTGGCGACGATCAGCGGCAGCGACATGCCGAGCGCCCACCAGTCTACCCCGTAAATAAAGGTCCAACCAAAAGATTGCCGGTTGATCACGTATATCAGCAGGTATGACAAAATAAAACCGCACACAATTCCGGCAAGCTCTCCGGCGGTCACCATAAACGCGGCTTCCCAGAAAATCATTTTACGAATCTGCCCAAAACTCGCCCCGACCGCAAACACGGTGTTCAACTGCCGCGAGCGTTCCAGCACACTAACGGTGAGGGTCGTCGTGATACCCAGGGCTGCAATCACCAGCGCAATCAGGAGCAATACGGTTGTGACGGCAAACGTCTCATCGAATACCTGCAGGATCCCGTCGCGCAGGTCCCGGCCGCTAATCATTTCCAGTTTGTCACCCCAACGCCCGATAATTTGTTTTCGAAGATCAGCCACGGCCCGATCCAGGTCCTGGTCACGGTCTCGAAAAAAGAAGCGCAACCCGCTCCAGCGCGGATCATGATAGCGCGCCTTGAAATGCGGCAGGGAGTAAAACACCACGCCGCCCTGGGTGCGGTAGTCCCGCACCAGCGCTACAATCGGGAGTTGCACCAATGAACCTTCGATCCGGGCCTCAAAGACATCCCCAACAGTCAGCCCCGTACGGTTCGAAAAAACTTCCGATATCCCCACGCCCTCGCCGCGCCTTAGTTGCGGACGTATTTTATCCGGCTCCTCCATCAGCCAGAAAAAATCGGCATGACGAAAAAACAAATCCAGATCGAGTATTTCGAATTCATATGGGAAATTATCATAGGTAAGAAAGTATCGCCGGTTGGGAACGATATCCACCGGTTGGTCCAAGGCATTGAACCAGGCAACGGCCTCGTCGGAGATGGGCTGCCTGAATTGATTCACTTCGTTTAGTTTGGGAGTCAAAAACAAGTCGCCGCTGACGGTTTGATAGGTCCAGACTTCGACGGTTTGTCGAAAACTGAAAATCATGATGACCAGAGACGCAAACAATGCAACAGCCGTTATGAGGGCCCCCACGGGAACTGCGGTGCGGGTGCCGCTGTCCCGAATATATCGGGCGGCCAAATAGGCGGGAGTGCCCGCGGCGCGGTGCAAAACCGGTGCAAGGACCCTCGCCATGTGAGTCAAAAACCATGGAGCCAGTAAAGCGAATCCGACGAACAGCAGCAATATCGCGACATATCCGGGCAAGGGGACGTGCAGCACACCGGGCAGCAAAGACAGCGGCAGTACCAGTGTGATGCAGATCAAACCGCCCAGGGCAAGACGCCGGGGCGACTTCTTCGCTTTGATGCCGTGCTGCGAGATCTCTAGGGCTTCTTTAGGGGGCACCTGCATCGCTTCCCGGGCAGGCTGAAGTGCGGCCAGAACGGATATGAAAACGGTCACGGCAAATCCCAGCGCAATCTCCCAGAAGCTGAGAATTACCTTGTCCACCTGAACCCGCACAAAAAGCGTTGATATGGTTTGGCTGATGCCGTGCAGGAGATATCTGACCAGTATGCTGCTGACCGGCAGCGCCAGCAGCCAGCCGGCAACTCCAAAAATGGCCCCTTCAGCCAGAAACAACAGAAAAAGTAAATTCGCAGATGCCCCGGTGGAGCGCAGGACGGCCAACTCATGGCGACGGGAAGCCGCATTCAACGCCACCAGGCTGTAAACGAGAAACATGCCCACAAACAAAGACGCAAAACTCAATATGGAAAGATTCAGCTGATAGGCCCGGATCATTGCCCTGCCGCTTGCCTTGTTAGCCGTGGGTGAGCTTAACAAAATGCTTTCCGGCAAAATCTCCTGTATCTCTGCCATCTGCCGGTCGGTGGCGCCCGGCTTGAAAATCAGGTCAATTCGGTCCACCACACCATAGGTACCGGTAAATTCCTGGAACGTCGCAATATCGGTCAACGCCACCCGGCCGCCCTCAATCAGCCCCAGGCCCTGAAGATCCAGAATTCCGGCAATTCGAAAATCTGCGGTCTGCCGGGCATGTGCAAGCGCCACACTCGCGTCACGGTTCCATTGATGACGCTCTGCCAACGGTTTGCTGACAACCATGGTAAAAGGATTTATCATCAGATCAAACCAGGAGTCAGCTTCCTGCAGGGCCTTTTCACTAATTTGCCAGGAGCGCAGCGGCCGGTCCAATATGGGATCGAAACCAATCAATAAGAAGGGATCGGCTTCGTTTTTTGAAGATTTGACGTAAGTGGTCAGCACGGCGGAAGCGCCCTTGACTGCCGGATGGCGCAACAGCACAGCGATCAATTCCTCCGGCACACGCCCTCCAGGCTGACTCACCACCCGATCGGCCCGACCGGTGATCAGGTCCACGCTTTTGGTAAACGAATCCAGGGAGGCATGGATTGACAGCCTGACGCTGGTAAACACAGCCGCTCCCAGAGCGATGCCGAACAGCACGGTCAACGCGCGTCCGGGGTGTTTGCGCATATTGCGCAGGCTGAACCAGGCAAATAGTCTAAAAAAGAAAAGTATCTGTTGCACGGCAAATTAGCTCAAAGGTCAAGACCCGGCGTTCGGCATTCGGTATTGGGTATTCGGCATAAAGGGCAGGGTAAAAGGTAAAGGGTATAAGGTGTAAGGTTTAAGGTCAAAGGCAATATAGCTCAAAAGCTGAAATCTGCCCTCAAATCCGACTCTCCAATCATTAAATCCGCAATCGAAACTCCCCGCGTGCCGCGACGAAGTTAGAAGAGCGAAGACCGGTCTTCTGCCCTATGCTCCATGCCCCTTGCCCTTTCCTCTCAACCTTCCCACTTCCAGATCACCCCTTACAGCTTCCGATTTTCTAATTTTCTATTTTTCTGATTTTCTGATCTTCTCACCTTCTCACTTTCTTTCTTCTCCCCCTTTGTCTCGCCTGAGCTCGTCGAAGGGCGCATTCCGACTTCCGACTTCCTGATTTCCCACTTCAAAAATCATCCCGTCTCTAAGATTGATTTTGGTCGTGGCCAGCCCATCTGCCAGGTTGCTGTGGGTGGCAATGATGACGGTGCGCCTCCATTTTGAATTCAGCTCGGCCAGCAGTTCAATGACGATTTGTCCATTGCGGCTGTCCAGGTTGCCGGTGGGTTCATCGGCCAGGATGATGGACGGATCGTTGATCAGCGCCCGGGCAATGGCGGTACGCTGCATCTCGCCGCCGGAAAGCTGGGCCGGCAGGTGGGACAGTCGGGTTTCGAGGCCGAGCCAGTCGAGGAACTCCATGGCCCTGGCTTTGACGGCGGGAAACGGTTTACCGGCCAACAGTCCAGGCAGGCAGGCATTTTCCAGCACATTGAGGGTCGGCATTAAATTGAATGACTGAAACACCATCCCCACGACTTCGCGCCGGAAATGGGTCAGACCGGCAGCAGAGGCGCGGGCCAGATTGTGTTCTGCGACCGTCAATTCACCGCTGGTGGGCCGGTCCAGTCCGGCCAGCAAAGAGAGTAGTGTACTTTTGCCGGTGCCGCTTTCTCCTTTTAAAACCACCAGGTCACCGGGCGCGATCTCAAAATCGAGTTGTTTTATCCCCGTGACCTCACTATCGCCCAGCGAATATATGCGGGTCAGTTTTTCGGCACGGATTATCGGCGATGTCATTTCAGATTGCATGGCGAAACCCGAACAGCTGGAGTCATATTGATTTTGGATTTTGGATTTCGGATTTTGGATTTAAGACCTAACCCGGATAAACCGGAAATACGAAACTCGAAATTCGAAATACGAAACAAATCCGAAATTCCAAAATTCAAATGTCTCAAACAAAATTCCCGTCGTGACAAAGTTGAATTCAATTCAAAACTCTGTAAATGCTTGTTTGTTTGTGCTTTACAAAGATGCAAACAATTGTTTTGCACATTTTGCGCAAAACTGAGTTCGTAACTGTCTATTTCCCAATACCCAAGGCCCAATACCCAATACCCAATACCTAATTCCCAATACCTAATTCCCAATGCCCAATACCCAATACCTAATACCCAATACCCAGCACCCAATCCCGTCCCTACTCAGCTAAAATCCCTCTTTCCACCGCATCTTCGATCAGGGCGGCGACATAGTTCCAGAGATCCGGCGCACCGTCTTTTACCGGCCGCATGCGCTCGTGCACCTGGCGGCTGTTGATTTTGTTTTCCTGCCAGGTTTGGCCGTCGGTAAAGTAATTGTGCAAAAAAGGCTGCACCCGGTCCAGGGCGTTGGCAAAGCGAGACTCGGCGGTTTCTTTTTTTTCGAACTCATTCCACAGAGCGCGAAATTCGGCGGCCTGATCGCCGGGCAATAGCCCAAAAATCCGGTCCGCGGCGATTTCTTCCCGCTGAGCCTGGTCCTCCCGGCCCTTGTCGTCGTAGCAATAGGTGTCGCCGGCATCGATTTCAACCAGGTCATGAATCACCAGCATTTTCATCACATGAAACATATCGATTTCCGGGTCATGGGAATATTCCGCCAGCACGAATACCAGCAGGGCGATATGCCACGAGTGCTCGGATGAATTCTCGCGCCGCGATCGGTCCATCAAGATGGTCTGCCGCAGGACATGCTTGAGTTTATCGGCTTCAAGTATAAACTCGATTTGCTTCTGAAACCGCTGACTTTGCCCAGGTATCAGTTTTTGATCAACGGAGTATCGTGCGCTACCTTTTTTTGCTGAGTCTAACATCATCATTGCGCTCCTCGCAGCCTTTTGTCGGTGGTGTCTAAATATTGAAAAACGGGTCCTTTGGGTCGGGTCAGTCCTGCCCAAGGCGTGATTGCCCTAATATTATGCTGTGGAATGATGGAGTTTTAGAATGCTGGAATGTTTGGTTTAGCGGAATGAATTCTAATTTTATGGCGATGGCACTGATCAGAATCTAAAATCTGACAATCATCCACAATTGTTTTCCATTATTTCAGTATTCCATCATTCCGTCTGGAGTATACGATAAGATGCGCCCTTTCAGGGAAAGGTCAATCCTAGATTCGGATTTTTACTTTGATCCCCTAATCCTGCGCACCTTCAAACGCCGCCCGGATTTTCTCGACCCGCTTGCGGTTGACGCCGAGGTCGGAATAGCCGATTCTTGATGCCGATTTTACGTGAATGGTGTTCTCCTGATCCGCAAATAGAAACTCCACGTCATCGACAAATCGGAAGATTCGGGAGCGAAATTCAGCGCGAATATAATCGGCTTCCGTCAGGGTTACCCGGGCGCGATTTGACTTTTCGAGAATTCCGCGCAGCCTTTGCCGGGCCTCCTCCGGGGGACCTTTATAACGCAGCGGCTCGATAAAATGCTTTCGATCCTCGCTGAGGGAAGAAACGCAATTGGGAGATGTCGGACAGGGTGTCAATTTATTTTTTCGCACGGAATCGGGTCCTTTGTTTTAAGTCAGAGACAATCGGCCAAGCCATCTGTCCAAGTATTATATGGTTTCAGGTGTCAGGTGTCAGCCAGGCCGAAGGCCAAGAAACAGCCAAATAATTCGAAAAATTATCTTTTGCTTTGTAATAATCGTAAAAGAACCATCCGTGATGGATTGAAGCCGAGGGTCAACGGCAGGGATGGAAAGTCCAATACAAAAGCGACGCCCAGCCAGTCGGCCGGTCTATTCTGCCTTCGCGGCGATCTGTTCCCGCACCATCCGCCAATCGTTCAATTCGAGCAGCGCCTGGGTCAATTGGTAGCGGCCGTCGGCGTAAACGCCATAGTCACCGCCGCAGCCCATGGCCGAGGCAAAGCGCGTGGTGTTGGCATAAAACTGCCAGATGTCCGTCCATTTTTTCTCGATGGCCTCGTCGAAGGGATTCGTGTCAAAATCGGCCAACCCTTTTTGCCAAATGTCGCGCATGATGCCGCTGGCGGATGCAACATCGGCGTTGGTTTGCCGAATCGTATTCTCAAATCTTCGCCACTGCCCCTTGACCCAGGATGTGCCGTGACAATTCAGACAGGCGGCCTGCATGGTTTCTCGCCGATTTTCCATCTCCTTTTCATCGATCAGGTATTGGGCGGCAAACTCACCGTCCAGGCTGGTGGGCAGCGGTTGGCCGTCCTTGTTGCGAATGACAGTGGTATCCGGGCTCAGGGGGTGCGGGTGGGCATAAACCAGCCCGAAAATACGCCAGGGCAGCCGGTTGTTCATCTGGTGGGTTCTTTCGGAAACGACTTCTTCATCGGTGTTGACCAGCAAGCTGATATGGCAGGCGGCACAGGTGGGCGCCGTAAAATCCTGACCGATGGTCCAGGGCACTGCCTCAAAATTCCAGGATTTGTGCATGGCCGAGTAAATATTGCCGTGCTTGCTGGCGGCATAGACCTTAAAAGCCGGCACGTCGGGCCCGACATGACATTCCTTGCAGGTATAGGGCTTGCGCGCCATCTCGATCGAAAATGCATGGCGGGTATGACAAGCGGCACATGAGCCCAGGCTGCCGTCCAGATTCACCCGCCCGACGCCTTGATTGGGCCAGCCTTCGATAATGGGAAATTCAAGCTCTCCGGCGAGTTCCGTATCGCGCACTTCCGTGCCGGTTACCTTCAATTGGGTTCCGTGGCAGTAGTAGCAAGTCTCGGCTTTGGTATCGGCGTTGGCCGGTTCGTAGGTGATTTTGCCATTTTGGTAAACTTTGCGGCCGTTGATGCTCAGCTGCAATTTATGGTACAGGGGATTACCGTCCAGATTCTTGAATGCATTGGCCATCAGGTTCTTGGAATACTGTTTAGCTTCAACTGAGTGACATGTGGCGCAATCGTCCGGGCTGACAACAATATGAATGTCATAGCCGTTGTGTTCAAAGGTGTCGGCATGGGCTTCGGGTCTGAGCGTGTGGCACTCCGCACATCCCACCGTGCTGGTTTGCAGGCCGGCGGGTATGGTCTGACTGGATACTTTGCGAGCCAGTCCTTCGACAGCCAGGGCCTGTTTGGGGGTAATCATGGCATGACGGCTGTTTTGCCAGTCTTTGACAATCCCGGGATGAGTGGAAGCATGACAATCCAGGCATTCGGCAGTCGCCTCGCTGACCGGGATCTCCTCCGCCAGACCAGGACCTGCACTCAAAACCAATACACCGACAAATAGCCCAACCAGAACGTTTTTCATAAATGACTCCTTTTATGACAAATATATTTCATTAGTTCCTGGGACTATTAACATAAGCGGTTGAAATTGTCCAAGACTTACGGTTGGGATTGCGGGTTGCGGGTTGCGGGTTGCGCGTTGCGCGTTGCGGGTTGCGAGTTGCGGGGTGCGCGTTGCGGGG
>Ga0209454_1002107_pt1 | contig 13209 bp, 13 predicted proteins | sample WorMetHERISLAND1_2_FD_187400 | JGI IMG/M metagenome (GOLD analysis project Ga0209454, IMG submission 187400) | Marine gutless worms symbiont microbial communities from Max Planck institute for Marine Microbiology, Germany - Olavius geniculatus... | ecosystem: Host-associated > Annelida >...
ACATTATACCATACAGTTTTACATTTTTATTGTTACAAAATTAGTGAAGCGAAGAAGCTGTGACGATTTTGTTTTTAATTTTGAATTCTACAATTCTTACTGGATACGTTATGTTGCGTGACGAGTTGACCGGATGCGGTTACCAAGTTACAAACGTAAACATAAACACGACTACTGGTCGTTTAATTTTGGTGTAGTTAGTTACTACCAGTAAAGGCAGTAAAGACTAAAGAGTTTGCAGTAATGCTCGTAAAGTGCACTTTAGTCGTCGTGTATTTTGCGGCGTTGTTTGTTGTCACTCGTTTTCTGGAGTTCCTTGGCGTGCTGCATCGCGGAATGCGCTGTTCGGAGCAACCGGATGACACTCGACCGTTATATACGGAACAGCTGCGAAAAGTTCTCGACCACAGAGGCATCAGTTATCGATACGTTATTGAGCGACCTGAACTAATGGCACTTCTCAATAGCTCGGGTAATTTGTACGTCGTACTGGCTAGTATGAAGTTTACGGGTTCGTCAAAGAGGATGGGGTCTCTTTCAGATACTACCCTTCATTATATGGTATACCAAACATTTTAGCCTGGAAATAAAACTGAAGATAGTGCAACTTTGTCGTGCGCCACAGCAGCTATCTTGCAGTGTTTCAGTAATTCACAGGAACACAGTTGAATTCAATTGGTGTATGGCAGCAGTTATTTATTGGTGTGCGGCACCAGTCATTTGTTTTGGGTGTCACGAAAAACTAATAATAATAATAATCTGACTTGTAAAGCGCCAGTATGTGCCAAAAAAGACTTCAGTGGCGCTGGCGGACAGAACTAGTCGCTGAGGTTAAATGTAACTGCACTAACTACACTGGCACCAAATGTATGATCAGATCAGATTGTTAAACCTAACATTATCCCTAACTCCAACCCTAGTTTTAAGCCTAATCTTTCGTACTAGGTCTAATTATATTTGCTGCTGGTCTGGTAGATGTGACCTCTGAAGTGGTTCGTGACACCATTTGTTTTACATTTGTTGCACAGCATTTTAAAACAAATAAAACAAAATGCAGTTGTGCTGAGGCTGATGTTAAAAAACCGAGTGAATGCATTGGCTGATGTGTAGGTGGACTCAGTGCTGGTGATTTGGTGCTAATTGATCAACAGGCAACGGATGACGAAGACGTCCTACTCAGTCTCAGATATTTCCAATCTGCCGAGGAGTTTGTGACAAGCTACCTGTATCCATCAGTGTGGCTTGTGCAGCCGTTGTTCATTGACAATGACACATTTACTGACTGGGCACTAAATGACCGCTGGCTGCTATTCCTACGCATCCTTCACCTGTCCGATATTTCCACATGCCAGATCAACTGCACTGCTTCATACAAGTACGACATTTCGTAAATTTGTGTGAACATATCTGCGGCATAGAAACCAGTGGTTTAGGCCATTCAGTAAACCAGGCCTCTGAGCTCTTATGGGCTTGAGTGGGATGACACTATTGGACCTGAGGTACAGCCAGCAGACATACCACACACCAAGCAGACACACACAGCCTTTACTTTGTACCGGTAGTGCATAAATTACTAGGCCAATATTCTAGTGAAAATTAGATTTTGCTGGTAATCCAGATTAGAATCTTGATACAAAATAGGATTTTTTACCACTGCCAAATAGGGCAAACTACCACTGAATATAGTGCTTACACCTGTAAGACATAATGGTAAAACGTTGAAATAGCTCTGTGATTGTTAATTACTGATTTTGGACATGGCAGAGGTTTACACTTTCTGAGTATTGCTGTCTTTCATTCCCAGATCGGGGCAGAGAGGCGTGTCACTGCCCTAGTCTTTTCCAAGAAGCTCCATGGACGTCATGGATCGTTTGTTTTTCTGTGGTTAGGCTATGTCTTCCTCGGAGCCTGGTCGTGTGCCAGACACTGGAGGACCAGGTTTCTTCAACACCATTGCAGAGTGGACAGGTAGGCCTAACTGAGTCCAAACATCTAATACAATATAGATAAGCTGCCAGCAATGGAGAATGGCCAGTGCAGCTGGGCCACCATTACACACAAGTCTCTTGTCCAGTCATGTTGCCACCATTGATGTACTAGTGTAAATATGTGGGCTGTTATAGTTGGCTAGTATTCAGTTGTGTGAGTGTGTGTGTGATTGCATGTGTTTCAGTTACTGTCATCAGTACAAGTGGGCGCATGGTCGCCCTGTGCTCGTGCGTCCTTACGATGCTCAGTTCATGTACTACGAAGCAATGAAGTCCAACATCGACCACCGCGACTCAGCTGCGATGACACCGTCCAAGGTGTTGGACTGGCTGGCGGCACGTCTGTCAGAACATGTCCACAAAATCACCTCAGTGGTGGAACTGCGTCGTGACTGGCTCCATCTTGAACCCGGTCAACGTCGTCGACGCACCCAGCAAGACGTAAAAAAATTTCCGTGTCTCCGGTTGCATTCATCTCTAAAAACACCATTTCTGAAGTTTTTAGTGGTCCCTCAAAAATATTGGTGCAGTTTTTTGCTTGCTTTTATTCTTAATTCGTTTTACTGTAAAAGCAATTATAATGCATCTGGTATGTTATTCCACAGTATTTCTTTGGGGTTCTCATGAGTGTGTCACTTTATTTATTTTTTTATCTATACGGTTTATATGCATAAATGTGTTTTTATGAATTGTCCTGCAGTATTGCATGGCAAGTCTTGAAATAAAAATAAAAAATAAATAAAAAATTATCTTACCCCTTTTCCATCCTTACTTTTTCTTTAGACTGCAACTGAAAGCATGGGAATTTTTTCTAGGCGGCCCAAGTCAACGTGATCTTTTGCGTCTACCACTCAGTCACCCCTCCGTTCTCCATCTCGCGAGTTCCTCTGTTCCTGCGCGTGCTGAGCATCGAGTTCGAAGGTCGCGGGGTGAAGTTTGCCCAGGTGCCTCACAGAATGGCGTCACAGGCCCTTGACGACAGTCTACCTCAGCAGCGGTTGGTGGTTATCGTCAGCACCTCTGAGGGGGTCTACCACATCTACGGCAGTGATACAGCTGACTGCATGACCGTCGACTGCATGAGGCTTCTACTGACTCAGTTAGCTCCCAGTGCCTCCGATCTACTGGACTTGGTGATCACGTTGTCCCTCCTGCTAGTTTGTCTACAGCCGTGTCTCGTCTGTTCAGGTCGGTGATGTACAGTAGTTTAATTACCTTTGCCAGGGAGGTTATGTGATACCCAGTGTTTATCTGTCTGATGGTTTGTTTGTTAGCACGAATACACAAAAAATTACAATGGGATTTGGCTGAAATATTCATGGAAGATTAGACTTGACTCAGCATAGATAGTAAACTGATAGAAATTATTTAGAAAGTTTAAGCAGAATTTTACAAAGCTCAGTCAAATTATTGCACTGCCGGACCTCAGAAAAGCGACAACAAAGTGTAATTTATTTGGAATTAGTTTTTTTTGTAACTAAATTGTAATTAGAATTTGTTTTATCAATTTACCAATAGATTAGAAAATTTTAGAAAATTAGCAGATGAAGTAATTAATAAGTTAGCTAATTCATTTCTAACTATGAAGCAGTCATAGCCCGCATACCTCCGCCAAGGCAATGCTGTTTGCTAGGTGGCAGCACCATCTTTGGTTTGCCAGCGGTTCCCTCGTGCCCCATTGAAAGCAATGGTAACGAAAATTTCAAAGTACTCCAGAATCCAGGATTCCTTCCGGATCACTCCCAAAATTGAATCACTGGTAGTTTTTGCCATGCCCGACATGCCCTCAAAATTTCAGAAAGATCCGTCCATAACTTTTTGAGTTATCTTGCTGACACACAGACAGACAGACAGACAAACAAAAACCGGCAAAAACATTACCTCCGTGGCGGAGGTAATTAATTGATTATCCATCACAGCTGTCGTTGAGATGTTTAAGGCCACAATGTAGGGGGAGATGAAATAACTAGCTAGGTAGTTAACTGCTTTTAGCCATGACTGCTGTGCAGGAGACATCAAGAGTCGTCTGGTGAGTGTGTGGTCGTTCTCACTGCAGCTGTGTTTTATTGCTCTGCTCTACTCGTTTTTTGTATCATACGTCATTCCGGAACACGAGCTACATCTACTGCTGGAAGACCTGCTGCCGGCATGGCGCTGGGTCATGCTGACGTGGTTTGGCAACATGGTCCGTAGCGACTGGCTGCAATACACCGGTGCAAACTTCCCCGCCTTCCTGGTGACCTACTCCGTCTACCTGGCTCTGGTCGGTTGGGTCTACGGTCGCCTGTGTCGACGTCGGAAGGCCTGGGCATGCGCGTTGCCATGGAACGGTGCAGAGACCGATGATGTCGACCTCCACAAAGAATGCCTCGACTACACATGGCAACAGTTTGGTGACCCGGACTACTGGCTGGATGCAGCCACAGGGGACAGTCACGTGGCACTCTCTGCAGGTGAGGCGGGGAAAAAATTACCGTGCTTCTGGTTGCCATTCCTTCATCCCAAAAATGCAATTTCTGTCTCTGGAATGTTTATTTGACCCTCAAAAATGTCGGTGCAGTTTTGGGTTTGTTTGCTTTCAAATTTTTGCTGAAACAAAACTGTGCATCTATGGTCTGTTATGCTGCAGTATTTATTGTTTCTTAGTTCTTTTTGGTACTGTTTAGTGCTTGGAATGTCACTCTGTTTTATTGAGCTGTTGTGTTATATTACGCTGAATTTCGTGTAATAAAAATTTTAAAAATACAAACTGTATCCCCAACCTCACTTTTTTGTAAGACTGCAACTGGAAGCACAGGCGTTCTAAGTCTTGAGTAATTAAGTTGTATCTTAAGGGTGCTGTTAATATGGCCTGGGGTAGGCTACCAGGGGGTGCCACACAAAACCTCAGCTGGTACTCCGTTGTTAACACATTTCACAAAAAGTAAGTGCAATTGAATGCTGCTTGAATGATGACTCGGTGTATCAAAATTTGTTAGCGTTGAACCAGGATTGTTACAGTTATGTGAAAATTACATTACATTGCAAATTTTTAACGTGGCCTGAGTAAAAACTGCTAGGTCCAGTGGTCTGTTTTTGGGACACTGTATATTGGTGGCCGGTACAGGTAGTTTATCCGATCACAGTTACTATGTTACAGTTTCTGCTAGGTTTTTTCAAGGGATCGAAAATCAAATATTATGTAGTTAGGTTTCTAATAAACTACTACAATAATAAGTCAATTTGACAAAGTTCTAACGGAACAATTTCGCACAGTGTCATATATGTGCATTGTTTCAGTTTGAAACTGTACAGATAAGTTTTCTTCAATATGTCTTGTCCCATTGTGGACCACGGACCATGTATATAAGTATTTTTTTCTCTTTTTATATGTTGCTGACTGTGTTTTTTCTCTGGTCTGTCATTATCGGTGAATTGTAAATTACCATATTGTTGGCCGGTGCAGGTGGTTCGCCTAACTGCGCTGGATGTGGTGGTCGACTGTCATACGGCAGTAAGGTCTGCAGGGCGCCATGCCAGCACGTCTTTCATCGTCGATGTCTCGCACGTCTCATCTACGCCAATGACCACGATGATGCCAGCGGTGATCGTTCACAGTGTCCGGCCTGCTGCACATGGACCACAGCCTCGGACAGCCTGACTGCTGAACTGGAAAACTTCTCTTAGACTTAGTCACCTCTTTGGATATAATCCGTCATCATTGGACAACCCGACTGGAACAAAATCCCTCAAAAGATATGCTGATTTGCTACAGGGCACAATTTTCTCGAATGAAATTCCCTCATAATACAGATGAAGACTGATCTTCCGTAGTAGTGGGGGAAGGGGGCGATTTGTTCTGGATGAGACCTAACAAATAGGGCATTTGGTTGGGATTTTCTTCGGAGATTATGTGCAGGGGATTTTTTCTCCTCCTTCTTGCAAACAAAAACCTGGAAATGTGAGGAATGACAAAAGGAGATCTCAGGGAGTTGATAGCTTTCAGGTAAAACTTGGGTGTCATAAGTTGGAAGGCCGAAGGGAAACACCTGGGAAAATTTCTGTGAGAAGACCATTTATCGTTAACTTTGCATGTGTCACAATGCTACTATTTTTATTGTTATTTTTAAATTTGCTTTTGATGCATTACTGCATTATTGTACTGCTATATATTATTGTTATATTTCATTTGTGTGCTGTTAATACGAACATACGTGAGTAACAGCAACATAAGAACAGTGGTGTGATGTGTCGGGGAAATGTCAGGCAAGTTTCAGTGCTGGACAGTGGACATTGGTCATTGGTCATCCGCAACCAGTGGCAGAGGGCAGTGGCAATAGCCTCTCCTTTAAATTTTTACCTGTGGTAACATTTTTCTTTTGTCGGAAAGTTTTACGCATTAATTTGAGATCGGAGGCTGGAAATCGCCATGTTGGGGAATTTTGGGACAAAGTTGAAATATAGTCACCCATGCACATCTTCTCTTGTTGGGGAAATTTGCAATGCAGCTGTCTCTTGGAAAACTGCCATTTCTTGCCCCCACGGCGCTGCTGTTTTGAACTGCCAAACTGATACCGTACACTGGGTGTTTTCATGGATAATAGCCCGCAGTTTCCCTGATGCTGTTAGAAGCCGAGGAAAGCTCTAGATGGTACTGTGTTTTTGATATCCGTGACAAAGAACAAGCCCTAATAAGTGCTGATTAAATGTTGATTAAAGTTACCTAAATTTTGTGATAGGTTAATGAACCATGATAGTTGGAGTTATTTGAAAGTGTAGGCCTAACAATGGTTTGGGTTTTTTGAGACACAGTGTATGCATTACGTAGGTCTAGCAGTATTACACATCTCAGACTTTGCCGTCAACCTTTCACAACTTTTACGTCAAAGTTTTATTTCTTTATTGTGTCGCCGTTGTAATAAGCCGCAATACAGCTATTGCCTGTCTGTTTGTCCGTCTGTCAACCCGAAAACTAAAAGATGCAGTCGAAGAATTAGCATTTGTGCTGTGGTAGGCTACGTGTTCAGGGCATAAGTAACTGACGTGTCCCATATATGTAAAAAAACATGTTTTTATGTTTTTTTATTTGCAAATCAATGTTTTTAACGTCTATGGTGTGTCCAAGGCCTACTTTTAGTTCAAACGGTTAAAAGCTGGGTTACGGTTAATGTTATATAGGGTTGTGCAGGTTTAGTTGGACGGCTGTTGCACATTATGTCGACATTAAAAACGTTGCGTGTTTGTAGGGTTTAACGTCCCTCTTGACACCTAGGCTATACTATTTCATTCATTCGCTCACACCTATAAAATAATCCTACTGTGTCGGGTGTGACGTTAAACTATAGGCCTAGTACAAACACTCAACGTTTTAAATCGTTTGTTATTTCTGCCACGTTTTTAACGTTTTTTTCTGGAACGTTTTTTACACCTGTGGCAAAAAACTGCCAAAATGCTCTTAATTCAATTTTCAAGCGCGCTGCCACTTTACGCCAGTACGTTCGTCTGTTCCCTGCAATAATGCACCGGAGGGCACAAAGGTCGTGCAGTTATGCGGCAAAGCTGCAGTATGTTCTCGACTGGGGTAGGACCGTATAGCGACGTGGTTACTTACTTATGGTGTCGGCGATCAATGATGCAAGATGCGGTCAGAGCGCTCGCGAGCAGCAGCAGCAGCAACTCGGCCTTCAGTCTGCTGCGGCACGCAGTCTCGACGTTCTATGATAATCACCGCATCTGACAGCAGAGCAGGACTTACGCTGGCAGTATGCAGCATTAGCGAGCTGTGTTTACAACATCTCGATACGTACACATAGGCAGAGTGGCGTCGTAGCCAAGGAGGAGCAGAGGAGGATTGCTCCCCCTCCCCCTAAATTTTGAGCTGACGGAAAATTGTCGGATAGTTTTTTTGGTCTAAAAATTTTCGTCCAAAATGCATAATTTAGACATGAAAATTTCCGTTTTGGAGAAAACCTAAGGGCAAAAGTAAAATTTGGAGCACTCTGTCGGAAATGTACAATTTCCTGGACCGCCTATACTTTTCTAATTTACGATGCCGCCCCAAAGGCACAAATTCTACTACTTTTCAATTTGTTGCCGATTTGCTAAACACCAAAAAAAGATTTCGTTCAAGCATGGATTTCATTCATTCGCTCACTAATTCAGTTGTAGTTTCGAAGCCATTGAGTAAGACACAGAAGTCGGCTACTGTATGTCACGACGATAAATACAGCATCAACACCTAAACAGAAATGGTTGAAAAGAAAAGTCTGACACAGCAGCAGCAAAAACAGTCTTGGCTATCGTAGAGGCGTCCGTCCGTCTGTCACACTGCTGTATTGTGTCAAAACGACACAAGCGAGGGCTATGCTACAAAATCTTCACTGTTGGATTTCATGAACACTCTATTTTTGTGACAAATCTTGCCCAAAGCTATGTACTGCCGGCGGATAGCATTAGCTGCTTACGAGGGTAATAATGAAGTGGCGCCATCTAGCGAAAGATATTTCGCACATTCCGTGTATGCATTTCGCAAAACTGATGCAAGCATTATCATGCACGCCAAAAAACCAAAAAAACATGTGACCTTGACATGTGACCCATGACCTTGAAATTCAACAATGTTCTATAGAGGTTGTCGAAATGCACATTCGTGCAAAATTTCATCGAGCTAAGTTCTGCTGTTTACGAGTTTTGGTGTTAACGGAAAAAAAACTTAGCGATGATGCTGAAAACCATACTGCCGTCGTTTCTGCGAACAGTGAAAATTCTCTGCGCATCCATCACGCGTAGGCTGCATTGCCACGGTCATTATCACGATGGGTTCAAGGCTTTCTCCGTCACTGTAGGTGGTGTCGTTAAGACAGGACATCCTACGTCGTTTGTAATCCATGTAGCTATGTCGTTGACAACGTGACGCCACGCCATCACTACACTGTGTGCGTGGCTGCTGCGCACAGCTACCAGCTACACAGGAGGCCACAGATGTGCCACGGATCATCGAATTTTCAGTCCGCGGATTCTGATTTACGATCCGCAACAGTAAGCTATGCAATCTCGGGCCCAGTGGCGTACACTGTAAGAGAGGGGTGGTAAAGACTGGAGCAATCTGAAGGGCCACATGGAGCCATGATTCTGAAAAAAAACACCGCATGCCAAGCAAACGAATTTGTGCGTAGTTATGTAGTGAAACTAAAAACAAAAATTGCATTTACTACAAGTAAATGCAGGTTGAGTTGACTTTAGCTGAGCGTAGAAAAATTATTTGGTATTTGTGTACGCAACTTCTCGTCCACGAATGATCCGTCCGTCCGTCCGCCAGTCCAAGATAATATGCATGCGGATCGCGGTCCGCACTCCGCACATCTCTCCATGTGCCGATGTAATACATGCGTGCTGCTGACACTGCCGCTACTGCTGCTGCTGCTGCAGATGATGACAACGGCATGTCGCTGATGCACAGCCGTGTATTGCGTGACAATGGCTGACGAGGGCGACGTCTGTTCAGCTGTTTGTATGCTGAAACGTTGTATTAACTGTCTTGTATTAACACTGTCGGCGGCTGCGATAGTCACAAACGCCCAGTACGCTCAGACGTCTAACAAGATACAGGTTCCTCTCGGTAAGTAGCCTAGTTGATAACAATAGGCTAGGCCTAGCTTCAATAAGCGTGCTTATCACGAACATCCGTTGCCGCTTATAGGGTGTTTACACGATCGAGCAAACATCGAGCATGCTAATTAGGAGGGCCGGCGAGTTGTAATTGGAATGCTTATATAACACGTGATCAGCCGTAGGCTAAGAGCTTAAGCCTAGGCCTACATTTGAGCCAGGGGCGGGGTTCCAATAGGCCTGCTTGAGCCAGCTCGATGTTTGCTCGACCGTGTAAACACCCTATTAGATTCTGAATTTCACTTCTGCCTTTATTTTTTTCCATTCAAAACACAAACGCGTAAATTACAAACTGCGTAATCAAAGTCCCATAGCCTGTGCTTGTCCAGCTGTAGACCTAAAGGTAGTTCACGAGAAGCTCTAGGCCTACAGCTCGACAACATGCACTTTCTTGTTTTTACTTTTAGTAAATTGTAGGCTATAGGCTTAACTTAGATGCACACGCAGCCAGATTTAAATATGAAAGATTTGAACTAAGCACGCCTTTATTTTTGATAGCCTATTCAAAGTGTTTTAAAGATACAAAAACATAGCGACCTAGGGTTTTACGATAGCGAGCGAGGCGTCAAAGGCCGCATTATTTGTCCTGCTCGTCCGTCTGTTCGTCTGTCCGTCTGCCTCCGTCCCGTGCGGGCTCATATCTCGAAAATCAAAACGTAGTCTACAGAAGAAAAACCAAAATTAGCACAAACATCAAACACGACAGAAGTGAGTGGTTTGCCAATTTCTACCTAAAATAATATATTCAGGCAGATTGCTGCACACTGTGTGGACGCTATATTTCACTATTTAACGCCAGTTAGGCTTTAACAAATTCTGATTTTCAGTCGTGCTGTCAGTCGGTTTGTCTGTACTGTGTTCATTATTTCTGCTCTTTATTGGATATTGGTTGACTGTCGGCGGTCAGCCATTGTATTTGCCGGTTTGTTGTCTTTCGTGCCTGCATTGTAATTAATACTTTAAAGTTTGTTTACTTCGGCATTTTTGGTTAAAAAAGCAGAGAGGCCAGGAAATTGCATTTTTTGACAGACTGCGGCGAATTTTTAACACACGAGATTATTGTTGCTAAAACTTAAAATTTTGCCCTTAAATTTTCCCTATAAAAGGGGATTTTCAGCCCCAAATTTTGTATTTTTTGAGAAAATTTTCCTATAAAATAAAATTTACGGCAAATTGTCTTCTGCCCTTTTCACGATGCAACTGTTTCTTGTATATGCGTTGGTGCAGGGGCGCTGTTTGACAATGCGGACAACGAACTGAGGTCAGCGTTCAGTTACGAGATGATCAGCCGCAACAAGCGATCGCCGAGGTTTCGACTCAGCTCCGAGACACATAAGATTGACAACGACGACAGCTACGCCGTCGGCGCCGCGAGTTAGTAGGCTTTTCAGTCATTAAACTGTCTCACTCACTTAAACAACAGTCACGACGTCGTATGTACTGGATGCCGCACTGCTAGAATGGATAAGCGAATACAGTGCGGGCTGCAGAATCGTAGGCTACTTAAACCACGCTCCGATGGCAATATTGTTGGTAGGTCACAGTTAGGCCTATTGTAAAAGTATACAATGACTGATGAATCTGGTGATGAATTTGTCTTACAGAAGAGCAACACTGAACGAGATCTTGGAATTCATATTGACTGTTGTCTGAATTTTTCTGAGCACATTTACAAGATAACTCATAAAGCCAACAGTATATTGGCAGTTATTCGAAGGACATTCACACAACTTGATTGTCAGTGCTTTACTTTACTGTTCAAGTCGTTGGTACGTCCACATTTGGAATATGGGATGCCTATGTCTTTTCCCTTTAAAATGAAGGATATTGAAAAAGTCGAGAAAGTCCAAAGACGAGAAACTGAACAAGTTAAATCTCTACGTGGCTTATCATACGAGCAGCGACTTAAAAAGCTGAATTTACCAACATTGAAATATCGACGTCATCATGGAGACATGATTGAAGTTTATAAAATTCTACACGGAATTTACGACACAGATATCTCGCAAGGCATTCTACAGTTGGCACAAGACAATAGAACAAGAGATCATTTTTTGAAATTAGTTACACAACACAGTAAAACGGAGATCAGAAAAAAATTGTTTCTCTGTCAGAGTAGTGAAACCTTTGTTGTATCATCTAGAAATATCCAGACATTTGAATCAAGACTGAACAAAGCATGGGAAAATCAGCCAGTTCGTTTTTGCTAGGAAGAAGAGCTCCAACTTTGATTATGAAGATCTGGATACAGAGGACTTATTATGTCCTGCGTCCAGTACCACCGATAATGATGATGATGATGATGATGTGGATGATGGACTACACCGTCGTTGGCTCTATGACGCACGACTGTAGCCGATAGTTGTGAAAACGTTAGCAATGCATGCATGCAAGTTGAGTGTGGTTTGAATCAGCAGATTTATCCGGTCTAAAATCTGGCATTGCATTAAAAAATCAACACGCATGACGCGCACCGGAACGCCACCGGCAATAGCTGTAAACAATATGCAAGGGCACAGAGGCGCGGAACTCTTGTTACCAGTTCTGCGGGACCTCAGAACTTGGTTTCAGTGCATTCCGTTCCACTCTATAACCACTGGGTAAGGTGTTACATTTTGCGTATTATGCGCGTACCAATTTAGCAGGCTCAATCAATTAAGCGTATTATTTATGCAGTGCCTTTGAAGTTGGGACGTAACAAATCCATTATTATCGTTGTAATTATTAATCGTTCTTTTTGTCTGTGTTTCGCAGTATGCAAGGTGATGTCTCGAGGCGTGTTTTCGTTCTTCGCGTCGCAGACGGCGTCGACGATCAGCACGATCCGCTCGTTCAGCTCCACGTTCCAGATGCCGTTCGTACTGGGCAACACCGCCTTCAACCATTCGACCCGCCATCTGTTGGTGACGTCACAGCATCATCATCATCAGCATCAGTACCAGCAGCAGCAGCATCGTGGCAACAATGCAGAGCTGGGCTACGAGCTGTACATCACGCCGCACTACGCACGAGCGCTCGTCGACGTCATCGCGCACTACAACTGGAAGGACTTCTGGTATCTCTACAAAAACGACGAAGGTGATCGTTGTTTATCTACAGTGTGAGTCGAAAAATGCGTTGTGAAAATGGAGAATTTATCCGGCTAAGCGCGCATAATATGGCATAACTTTATTAAATTTATGAATAATTGAGTGAAACTTTGTAATTTGGCGTAAATTTGAACGCCAAAGATGCGCGTAAAATATAGTTTAATAATTTCCTGTCTCTGAAAAAATAAAGTTTAGAAAAACTTTAGGCGGTTAAAATTTTTTAACTCACGCTGTATAAACGTTGTCGATGGTGAATATCAGCTGCGCGTGAAAGGCTTAGGTTGGTTTTTGCGGCACGATGAACGCAGTGCAAAGCGCGATATGGGCATTCGATTCGCTGCGCGGACCTCTCGTGCAGCAAAGACTTGTTCTAAAACTTGCCGATTGTTGTACAATTTAAGGCGCGTACAGAGCGACGTAACTGAACTAAACTGACACGGTTTATACCCCGTTTACACGATCGAGCAAACGTCGAGCAATAGCAC
>Ga0209454_1002110_pt1 | contig 13204 bp, 6 predicted proteins | sample WorMetHERISLAND1_2_FD_187400 | JGI IMG/M metagenome (GOLD analysis project Ga0209454, IMG submission 187400) | Marine gutless worms symbiont microbial communities from Max Planck institute for Marine Microbiology, Germany - Olavius geniculatus... | ecosystem: Host-associated > Annelida >...
GTACTAACCGGGCCCGGCGTAGAGTAACTTCGTTTCAGCCGAAACGCGTTACCAACTACGCCACGCCACCAACGCCAGTACCGTGGCGCCACCTTGTGAATGATATAGACTTGTGTTGCAGCGCTTGATCGGCAAAAAAATCCTTTAAACCCCCTATTTTGGCGTTCAAAGTCATTCAAGGTCACTGAATTCGGCGCCAATCGAAAGCCAGTATACGATTCGTATTAGCGATTAATAGTAACCTAAACCTTATCTCGCACCGTTACTGAGATACAGCGACTTATTGGCCAAAAATCGCAAATTTTACCCACCACCCTCTCATTTAGCGCCCTCGTTTGGCGACCCCCTTCGAATTTATGGAAAAGCTTCACAGTTCCTGAAACTTACAGTTTTCCAAGCAGCCGACGGTGAAGATTTGGTGATCCTAGCTTGCACCGTTTTTGCCTGATCCACCCGTGTGATATACGGACGGACAGACGGACAGACAGACGGACAGACGGAATTGCGATGGCTAAGATGCGCTGAAAGCAGTAGCTGCTTTCGCGCGTAAAAATTGGTCAACAATGCACAGGTCGATTCATCTGAATAAAAATAATGCAGACACAAATCTGTGATAAGAAGACAAAATGTAGGGTACACGTGACGTCATCGCTCAAGTGATACTGCAAACAATTACTAAAGATTTCATGTGAAATTCGTTATTAACACTGACATAGCAACTTCCACGAACACGAAATCACATAGTTTGAAGTAGCAAAAAATGAAAAATTATCTGAAACAAATATCACTTCAAATATAATTCACAGTGCATTTTATATCAGTCGATTCTAAAAATCACTGAAGTATTAGAACTAAGAACTACCCTCGATTATTAATTCACCTTATTTGAATATTGATAAAATACAATATCATAAATACAACAAATTTTACAGCAAATCAGTTATTCTTCACAAACATAGGCGCACATAAATAAAATTTTACACAACTTGATTTCAGCTTTATTCACAAAGAATATGCAACCTAAATACAGAAATAATGTAAAATAAATACATTCACCAAAACGCAGATTAAAAGAAAGAATGAAAGTGTACAATCTCAGTTATTAAAACAAAATAAAACCATAATTACATTCTGAAACAAATTTACCATTGCTTTCTTGCATTCAATACTGCCTAACAATGTCTACAGTTACTGAATATGCACTGTCTCGAAAAAACATCCCCGAAATTTTTGACTGCAATTTCAAGAAAAGTTATCAGATGCTAATAGTTTTTGGTGTGAATCTTCCTGACACAACTTGTCAGCAAATGAATGTTCAACTTCCCACCTCACCGACTGCTTGCTTCTGCAGTACCAAAGGAATGCAGACCAAGCGAAATGTGCGTTGAAAGACGCAGAAACGTGAAAAAAACATCCCCAGCATTACCAATCATAACTTCAGAAAACATCATCAAATTTTAATAATTTTTGGTCTAAATATTTCCGGCACCACTAGCTATTGAATGATTGTTTAAGTTCCCACCTCACCTAACTTCTGCTCTTGCACTACCTGGGGAAAACTGACCAAGCAAATCATACGTTGAGATGAATGAAAACTTTAATAAATTCTATCTGTGCAGATCCTTGGCCCCCAACAGCCAGTCGATTACAACATTTGACTGTTATAAAGTAGTGTGTCTACCAGATGACGTTCAGGAATGTTTATGAATTCAAAAAGTGACTAGTGAAGTCTGGATTAGTTTGAAGGAAAACATTATCGATACTGCAGTCGATGAATGCGGAAAGCGTCTCCATGCCTGTGTTCGCACAATGCGCTTATATTTCAAGCAGTTTTGCTGTAGGCAGTTGAAAAACGAAACAATTGGATGAAATGTCAGCCAAAGTTTCAAAAAAGTTAACAAAATATGTTTTTGTGCATTATTTAGATTAAGCAATAATACTGCATTGGGTGAAAAGCAATATTTCGTTGATTCTGCTTTCCCCAGGTAATGCACAAACAGACTATAGGTGAGGTGAGAAATTGAACATTTATTTAATGGCAAGTTGTCTCAGAATATTAGTCCTAAAAATTATTAAAATCTGATAATCCTCTTTCAAGTTACAATCGAAAATGTCCGGGAAGTTTTTTCCGGACACGGTGTAAATACTCTAGAAGCAGTTCAACTGTCAACGAGCATTCAACAAGCAACCCTTGCATCTTGACGAATTCAAAACTTTCCTGATTATTAGTCCGTACGACGATTATGCGTTAGTTAGTCTGAGTACGCACTAATAACTGAGAAAATTTTGACCCTTACTAGCGAGAGTTGCGTCGTGGAAGAGGGGGTGTAAGGGGCAATTAATCACCCTAAATTTTGGCTACGGGAATTGACGGAAAATTTTCTTCTTGTCCAAAAATGTTCGTTCAAAAGTGCAAAATTTGAGGCTAAAACCCACCTTCGGAAAATCTGAAAGCAAAGTTAGATTTTAAAGCACCCTTAACATCCTCTGTCAGGAATTTGCAACAGCTGTCTGTCAAAATTCTGCGGGAAATTTGCAGCCACCTGTCGGATAATTATTGCAGCTGCCTGACGCCCCGCCCACTTTTCTAACCCACGGCGCCGATGACCATATATGCTCGATAGCTGCACCCTACTATTGTGCTTTTGCACACGTTATCATGCTGCCAGATTATTCCATACTCCCATGACACGTACACATTACGCAGTCTATATACGATTTCTGAAATGCAATAAAAGGCAATAATTACAAAATACTAAACATAACAACAATTGCAAAAATCAACGGAATATTAATGAAATGAATAAAAATACGCGAGCCTACTATAGCACTTAATTACGCAATTTCGTTGTACACTGTTCACACAAATAGCACATATCAGTACCGTACGGATAGAAATCGTATGACGTACAACCGCAGAGGAATAAGGCAACATGTAAACAATGGCAGACAACTTGGCCAATCAACAGCAAAAACTAACGAGCACAAAAGAAACAAAAAATCCAGCTGTCGCTAGGATGAACCAACTTCTATCTGAAAGACAACGTCCAACCGCAGGTCCGGTCGCAGCGAGAGTGACTTACTAGAGGTGACTATAGATTGCCTTTTATAGCGTGTATGAACACACTATATGCTAACGTTGCTATCGAAAGCTACAATCAACGCTAAAATACGTACGATACGGTAATTCGACGCACGTGGACGATGGATGCAGGCAAAAACCTTGTGTTGAAAATTGCAGACAAACCGCTAAAGATAGCGACATGGTTACTACTGACAGCCTATAATAAGTTAGAAACTCGTCTTCGCCCTATCCAATGATATTGTCGCAGACTCCTACGACGTGTCATTTAGCCACAATACATGCGTTACAGACAGACAGACAGACAACAGACTCAACCTTGTACCATACACGTGACCATAAGTACGGTCAGCCAAAAAAAATAAACAAAAACACCAGCAAACCAGTTTTTTTTTCATACACAGAACCAAATACAAATATCAGAAATTCGGTTAAAAAACAAGCTCAGAATCATCAATCAACTTTCGCAAATATCAGCTACGACACCACACATTTTAAGCTGGAAATATATACACTGTATTCTACAAAAAACCCATCAAAAACTTATTCATTGAAAACAATGGAAAAACGGGAAAAAACAAAACATGCCATAAAATAGCATTGGGCTGTAGCTTAATGTGTTCGAAAACGTTTTTTTAAACGTTTAAACTGAAACTTCTGCGTATAAGTGCAGCCTCACTACACAACAAAAAGCCCAGCTGTGGCTAGGATAACCAACCATACTGCTTGTCAGTAACCTTCAAGGTCATCCAAGGTCAATGATTTCTATCTCATCTGATAAAAGTTTATGCCACTTCCTATTAATAGTAACCTAGGCCCCATCTCTCACCGTTTCCAAGATATGGCCAGTTTTCTGTTTAAAAAATGCACATTTATTCTACCTCCTCCATTCAACCCCGGATTTGAAAATGTTCCCCTTGTACTAAATCGCTGAAATTTTGCATGTCTAGGTTTAAGATACATGGCTAATTATTCGTGTAAAAAGTTTTCCCCTACGACCTAATGCTTGGCCACAATACATCGGTTACAGATGACAGACGGACAGACAAACGGACAGACAAACAGACAGACAGACAGACAGACGACAACTCGTACTATAATCTTGAACGTTACGTAAGTACTGTCGGCTAAACACTGGTTTCTGAGATCAGTTGAAAGGCGCGTACAGAGCGACGTAACTGAGCTGAACTGACATGGTTTACTTCTTTGACAAACTGACCAACGGCAAGCAGTAATGCATTACAGTAGGCACCGTCTAACGGCGACGGTGACTACGTGACTACGCGCACGTATGTGACAACCAATGACCAATGAGCTCTCGCCCTGCTCGCCTATTGGTCAGTTCGTCAAAAACTAAACCGTGTCAGTTCAGTTACGTCGCTCTGTACGCACTTTAATGCAGCAGTTAGAATTTGTGGTTTCGCTACACTGAAATGGCCCACAAAAGTTGAAATAAACAGCTTCTCCATGCTGGACACACCAATGATATATAGCCTAGTACAAAAATTATGTCAATAATGGAATGACAGTTCAAGGCAACATACAGTCTCATATTCGCATAAATAAGTAAGTAAGTAAGGAAGTAAATGATTTATAAAGCGCCAAGTCTCAGAAAGAATCAGGGCGCATACACAGTAAATAGTTGTATATACAAACAATAGTTAACATCTGCACAATTAAACTGCAACGCAATTAACGTATTACAATGCGAGAAATCGTTTGAACGATATCGACAAATGATAAAAACCGAGAGAGAAAAAAAATGGCTTAAAAGCACAGAACAGACTGGCCAGTGTAATTGTTAGCTCTTGTAATTAGCCTACAGCTGCGGCAACATAAATGGTCAACTGGCGGTGGACGAGCCTACGAAATGGCTCAAAATGGTATCATTTTCAATATGCCTTAAATTCATCAACTGTTAACCGATTTTCAAAATTTTTTCATCATCAGAATCAGAAGAAAATTTGTAATAACACTATGACACTATACTAAAGAAACCATCGCACGTCAACTGTGTCGCTACACCACCTTGTGAAATGTCACTGTCTTAAAAACAACAACTGCAGTCAATTGTAACAACACATTTTACTCTCATAGTCACAAAATTCTTTATAAACAAATAAAACTTTCGAAAAACACTGACCAAATGCCAATGACGTCAGTGATGATGTCAATAGGCACATGCAGAAAATAACGTACAAGTGGGCAAAATGTTTTAAAAAGCAGGTATTGGCCTTGAAGGCAGAACGCCACGTCATGTAGCTTTTATAACACACAAGGTAGTGTAGCGACACACTTGAGGTGTAGTTAAATCTTGGTCATAGTATTATTAAAAATCCTCTCCTAATTCTGACAGTGAAAAACTGCACATAATTTGAAATTCGGTTAATATGTGATAAAGTTCCAAGGCGTATAAAGTGCTCCATTTGTTGGGGCCCCTGTATAGCGACGAGCGGGAAGAACGGGTACGTGGCTTCTATCCACCAAAATCTGGAGTCACAATCCACTTTCGGGCTCCAGCCCCCCCCCTTCCGGCTCCATATTAAGGGTGTAGATTGCCCAGTAAAAATAGGGAAAGTTTTGTTAAGAGTGTTGATTGTTCAGTGAAAAATGGAAGGCAGCTTCGTCAAGAGTGTAGCTGGGAGTGCCTGGTGAAAAATGAGGGAAAGTTTTGTTAAAGGTGTAGATTCATGGCTCAGTGAAAAATAGGGGAGAGTTTTGATCTACAGCCTTAACAACCCCCTATTTTTCACTGGGTGCAATCTGCGTCCACCATGTATGGTAATAGAAGCCATTAGAGCGGGTAAGTGGATTCAGCTGCTGACAAGCAGGGTGACGACATCTCCCGAGCTCTTGAGCAAACTCACAGCCTCGGCGTGCGTCAGTCCATCCAGACTCAGTCCGTTCACTGCCAGCAGCACGTCGCCACGCTGCAGTCGGCCGTCAGCAGCTGCTGGTCCGTTAGCGAACACGTTCTTGATGACGACGGGGAAGTCGCCGCGGTCACTGCCGTAGCCGCCGACGATTGCGAAGCCGAAGCCCTGAGCAACGCGCCGCAGTCGGATCTCCGTCAGAGATTCACCGAGAGTGCTACTGTACACATACAGTCATATATAGACATTAAACAGACACTGTGCTTAAGAGCGTCAGAGATGTGCTGACTATAAGACAGATATACAGATATACTGGTGGTGTCATGGCGTAGCGGTAACACGCTGTGTCCGATCAACGCAGTTGTTCTACTCCGGGCCGGGTTAGTACTCAGATGGGTGACTGCCTGTGAGCAGGTAAACCATCTCGGTATGTAACCAACCGCCTAGGTCAACTCAGCCTTCCATCCCTCCAGGGTAGGTAAATTGAGTACCGGCCTATCTGGCTTGGGTTGTGGCGGAGCGCGTTCTCCTGTGTTGGGTGGCAGGTAACACCATGGGATCCCATACGGCAGGTGACGCTCCGTAGCTCTGAGGTGGATTTCCTATTATGAGCTATATACCACCTTTAACCTTTAAACTGTCTGACTTCCTCAACGAATCTTCACTAAATTTTCTACTCCGGTAATTTCTAGTTTCATCCGGCCAGTTTAGCTTGTATCAATTTTTAACTTCTGTGCATGCTTCGTCCTAGACCCCTGACTCGGCCCTTCCGTCACGTTAATCATGGCTAAGTGTTTTATCATAAGTACATCGACAAATCGCAATGGTGTAGTATGGGTACAACATTGGTTGCATAAATTAAGCTGGTAAAGGTAACAACTTATCACTTTTTACCATATTGTTTAACTAATTTTATGTAAATGCATGGACGTTTTTTTGCTTTGAGCGAAGTATCCTTATTTTTGCTGCAACAAAAAAAATAGAGAACAAAAAGGATGCCACATTCATTCAACGACACGCTGCCACAGCACAACAATGAACTGAATACGAGGCATGCAAAGCAATAACAACAACAAAATAACAATGGCAAACTATTTTCAACAACAGAAATGCCACTTCCTTCTGTATTTAATGGCATAGCCATGACAAATACATGGAAAGTGGCCTTCTATAAACTTTATTTAGTGACTAATCAAGCATCAATTTTATTCACACGTTACCATGCATAGGCTACATCAATGGAACACCGTTAATTTTGTGATTATCAGAATTCTTCCAAATACTTCAGTTTTTTTAGAAATTCAGCTGCACGGTGCAAAATTCCGTGGAAAATCGTTGGCCATTGAATAGCACAGACATCTAGGGAGCAGATGGACAGACCCAGTCTGGAATTCCCCAGCATCATGCACTACAGACTGTTGCTGGAGGACATCATGGTGCAGACGTGCGGACATGGGCCGATGCACAGTTACATCTAAACACCAATGACGTCATGCACAGGCAACAACAGAACACAAATAATACAAGAAATTTGAGCTAAAATGCTCACAAGACGCGCGAAAGCCTATAGCAGTTCCTGTTCAGTAGTTTAGCTGAAAATTGGGGTGTTCACGATAAGTTAACACACAAATACCAAATTCTCTATCTGGATCGCATAATGATAGATGCGTGGTGCCACCCTGTGAATGATATAGACTTGTGTTGCAGTCTGAAATAGCCAAAAATCCATAAAAACTACTACTTTGGCGTTCAAGGTCATCCAAGGTCATTGAATTTGGTGGCAATCGAGAGCTAGTGTATGACTTTCTATTAGTGATTAATAGTAACCTGGGCCCTATCTTGCACCGTTTCTGAGACACAGCGACTTATTGGCTAAATATCGCAAATTTTTCCCACCCCTCTCATTTAGCACCCTCGTTCAGGGTGACCCCCTTCGAATTTATGGAAAACCTTGGGGTTCCTAAAACTTGAGTCTTACAGGCAGCCGATGGTGAAGATTTGGTGATTCTAGCTTGCACCCTTTTTGACTGATCCACCCGTGTGACAGACAGACGGACGGACGGACAGACAGACGAACAGACGGATGGACAGAATTGCCATGACTAAGATGCGCTGAAAGCAGTAGCTGCTTCACGCGTAAAATCAGACAATAGACTGGAAACCATCACCGTGTTGGAGAATATCAGAAGACAAGTAACTGAACTCAAAATACACAGACAAACAAAAACAGAAAAAAACGAAAAACCATCATAATGCAATGATAGGGTCGAGTAAATTGAAAAATTTCAATGAATGAACAAGCTGTTATGACTACTGTTATGTAGCAAATATTTAGGCCCCTAATTCCATTTTCAATTAGCCAATGCACTGTCCTTGAAACACTCCGATTAAGTTTGAATGCCAAAGATCTCTTCAAAAAACTTTAAAATCGACGTAACGTGATTTTTATAGTCCAAAGCTCTTCCTGCCGTTCAAATAACAGTGTTAAAGCACTGGCTATAAAATTTTTAAAAAAATAGTCTTACATTTAAAATAAATTACAACACAAAACATACAAAAACATAAATGAGAGTAAAACATACCATTACAAAAGTAATAAAAAATGATTACGAGCAACAACAAAAAATTCTATAAACATCGAAAACGTAACTGCCGCTACATATGTGAAAGAAAATAGAGCGGCAGATTTTGCATGAGAACTTCTTGGTAGAAAAACCTAGACGACAGAGAAATCACACCCCGACTTAAGACAAAGTTACAGTTAAAAAAATTCAAATTGCTCAACATAAAACAAATCCTAACAAAAAGAAAAAAACATCCAAACACAAATAAGAAATATAACTTCAATATGTTATACGAACAGCATGCAAAACATGCAAAACACAGGACCATGCAAGACAAACAATAGCTGAGAATGACATAGAGAGTGGTATGCGTGCTGTGATTTTCAGACCTCTCTGGACGACGAACGTCACAGTGTCGCTGGCTGCGTGGATAATATGAAAAGCCTGAACGTCACTCATTCCATGCGTCCAATGACCGTTTATACTCAGAATTCTGTCATTTATCTAACAAACGAGCAGCAATTGTCAACAGCTGCAGCTACATCTATTATGCTAAACAGCAGCTCACACATTATATTATTATTGGCTGATGCGGCTGTCCTAATAACTAATGAGCCACATTAAGCTTACAGATCTTGCCCGTCCGTCCGTCTGTCCGTCCGTCTGGCCCATGTGCTAACAACTTTTCTTAAGGTGGGTCGTACGTGTGCTGACTGCTGGCTCATTACATACACAATTCAGTAAAATTAGTTAATGCTGCATTCTATGCTATTACCATTATAAAAATGAAAGTGACCCATACTCAATAACGAGCGTAGGGGCCGGAGCTGATCCTGGTCACTAGGCAGTCAGGCTGCAGGTGACATGGTCATAAACCCAGTGGTAGGCTGCCATTACTTTCCACCAGTCCTGCAGTTACTTTCCCAGCCAGAGAGCATCATCATAATATAAAAATTAACTGTTTCAAACCTTATAGTTATTTGGTTGACGTTTCGGCAACTGCTGTTGCCTTTTTCGAATATGAGTCGACTCATATTCGATAAAGGTAACAGCGGTTGCCGAAACGTCAACCAAATAACTATAAGGTTTGAAACAGTTAATTTTTATATTATGTCTAGTGTTCAACCAAATAATGTGTTTAAGAATCAGAGAGCATCCCCGCCCTTTGACTGGTACCAAAGTGAGTGAGTAAATAGGACTTAGCGTCCTACCCAACACAGTCATTTCGGGAGCAAATGCACAGACACATAATAATGAAACAGTAACTTTAACCTTTACAACAACAGAACACAAAGTTTAACCTTTACAGAAAAACCTAATATATTTAACACAAAACACAGAAAAGACCTAAACCTAAAATTGTAAAAAAAAACCTGCCATTATTATTGTGCATATTAAACTGTAATGGCAATTCTAATAATCTTTCCTGTTAGCTTCCAGACAGTCATCAATCTCATAATGCTGCCTATTGGAGAACAGAGGGCCCGGTACCAAATTATACTGGTTGGTGAAAAGAGGCACGTGTGCAAACCACTTGCCCAGAGTCGTTACCTGGCAGTGCACTGGGCTGGAATCGAACCGGGGATCTCAGGGTCACCAGTTCATCACGCTACCGTTACACCACCGAGCCACACATTATACACGGGTCATAAGCGGAATATACCTGCAGCTTGTCGGAGATTGCGATGTTGGTTCCATACATGTCAGCAATGACAAGTGGTGGAGGTCCATGGGATGGTGACACATCGGCAGCTTGTGGCAGCAGACTCATCTTGAGTAGACCACGTTCTTGTCGACTCAACGTTACTGTCAATAGCTTACCGTCAGCCCCAGTCTCATCAGTGGGACCTAGCAGATAACACACAATAATGCGACCATCAGCAGTGGGCATATTTACAAATGTGTCAAAGGGGCCCCTTTTCTTTAAAGGGGGGGCTGGGTGTGGTGTGCATTTCAGATGTACATTTTTGAAAGCGTTTAAAGAGCAAGCCCTCCCCTGCAAATACGCCCACAGTTTAAATATTATTTGTGCCTATGGCCTACAATGCGTACAAAAACTACAGAATTTCCCTAGATTTTGAACAAAATGACCTAATCCTGCATGTCAATGGGGGTGGAAACGCAGGGCCGCTAGCAATCAGTCTACTATGGTGCGATATAACAACTCCACCGCAGAAGCTCTTGGACATCGCAAACCTCGGTCGAGATATCTGCTTTTTTATTACACACTGTTGTGAATTCGAGATCACGAGAACCGTTGCACTGCTGACACCTAGCGAATAATGGTAAAAGATTGCTGTTCCACACATTACAAACAGGCAACAAATTCTTCGGAAATTCCTCAAATGTGAGACTGCCACCAAAATCTAGCTGAGATTCCTCCGGCCACACCCCTACCGCCTAAGATTTAACAAAAATCTGTTCAAAATTTCTGGATTAGGCCTGATTGTGAAGAAAGACAGACAGACTTGAACAGGTAAAAGCAATTTTAAAAATCACTGTAAAAACAATATTATACTGTGGACCATAGGTTCATACTGTGAGCAATATAAAAGTAATAACTATAAAAGTAATAATAACACTGCTTTATCACATAATTTCATAAGTACAAAATGACCATTAACCATACAAAAAAATCGATACAGAAAATAAGAAATATATTAAGCAGGCACATAGTAATTTCACAGTCATTTATGCAACACGCATCAGTTTCATGCAAACAATAATAGACAAATAAACAAACTCAATATAATTACTTTTATTGCCATTTTCTGTTTGTGTACACAAAATGCCGATCAAATCAGGAAAAAAAACTCTTCAGCAACGGAAATTATACACAGCGTCATTTCATCGCCGACAAAAAAAATTGACAAAAAACGAACATCCAAAATCCTAAAATACACAATTACGTACTACACCATGGACACCATGGGAGGTATTTAAAAGACACAAAATACTTAAGAGACCCCCAAACTGAGCGTTGACATGCCAACGTTTCTTTTCGGATTTTAACGAACAAAAGCATAACTTAAACACAGCAGAAGAATGTTGGCCTAGTAGGGGTAAAAAAAGAAACAGGAAAACAATACAACGGGACAAATCAGCTCACCTTATCACTTAGACTGCCAGACTTCAGCTTCAGTCCTCAAGCCTTACATTAACTCGTTGTGTTGAACATAATGACACAGAAAATATGAAGCAAATACAGTCTTAATAAACACTAGCAATAGCATACTGTTACACAGATCTCATTACACAGCAGCATACACGTAATCGTCTAAACTTAGGGCAGGTTCATTCACTACCGTAATGCAAATATTATTAACTGAGAACACTTTAGTATTAGCTAAAATTTTACACAGATTACAGCATGGGATAGGACTTCTCATTTCACAATTTCACAAAATGTAATTGTCTAAACCTAACGTGACTGTTCATCATTAAAATGCAAATATTATCAGTAAAAACCAGGTATTAATTTTGAATATAAACAGCTTCACACAAAAAGATTAGCAGTAAATCGAACGGACAACAGAAAGCCATCGACTTTTCCAATACATACTACATAGTATAAATAATAGGCCTAGTAACAATTTTGCACAATCTAAGATCACATAATTATGTTCACAGTCGTTACAAGACATATACAATGTTTTTTCAAAATATGCAGTAAATGCTAAGTAAAATTCATGAATTTCTGTGACTCTGCAAGCAATATGACTCACTGAAAATACCGCCACATCTGTTTCCAGCAATACGAAACACTGCAAAAAATTCAAATAAACCAATCCGAAGTTTTGCATGTTTACACTCGTTGTATCACTGGCAATGAGTTATTTTAAAAACGATACAAAATCAAATCTTGAAATATTTGCTTGGACAGCATAAGTATACAGACATGCAGGACCGCATAAAACAAAAATGTTAAAACAATCTGTGAGATGTCAAAAGAGTCAAAATTTCCAATATGCAATGACATCAATAACGACAACAATTATACCAGTGACAATGTCTACTACCATCACTCAGCCACTGACAGCGTTCAGCCAGCTCATTTAATGAATGCAGAACAAGGTAAAGTGGTAAATTATGCCCCATTTGTACGATCAAGCAAACATCGAGCAATCATCGAGCAAATATCCAGCAAATGCATTCAAAATACAACGTGCACAACGTGTGCCCTAATTGCTCGATGTTTGCTTGACATTTGCTCGACGTTTGTGCGATGCTTGCTCGATGTTTGCTTAATGATTGCTTGATCGTGTAAATGGGTTATTACTTTTGAAGCAAACCGAATAGCTTGGGCCGTGAGTCCACTTGTAGACAGACTGCCATCCTTTCCACTCACCACTGCCATTTAGGACGATTGCTCATCCAGAAAGCTGAAAACCATCTTAACTTTCCACGAAGGGTAAAAGGCTGAGTTCAGAGAAACAATACCACAAGCGCTCCCGATGCCCAAGAACGTACATTAAAATGGTTTTTGCAATAAACACAGAAATGTTAGACAAATTATTCATATAAAAAGTCAGATAACTGTATCTACGCACTGTAATGAAATATCATATTGCATGAAATATCATATTCCATGCAGTCACACAAACTGCCAGTAATAATGGCTAAACAGTCTTCGACAGTCAATATATTAATAAATAGTCCATAAATTAATGAATAAGCCACTCAGT
>Ga0209454_1002111_pt1 | contig 13203 bp, 6 predicted proteins | sample WorMetHERISLAND1_2_FD_187400 | JGI IMG/M metagenome (GOLD analysis project Ga0209454, IMG submission 187400) | Marine gutless worms symbiont microbial communities from Max Planck institute for Marine Microbiology, Germany - Olavius geniculatus... | ecosystem: Host-associated > Annelida >...
CATCTGGGCTAAAACTTAAGTCCTCCCGAAAACTATCGTTTCCAGGCGTCTCTTGTGCTGTCTTTTGTGATAGCCTATTCATATTCAGTCTCATATAAACTACCATGTTAGCTAAATTCGAATAATAGACGTTAGATCGTGATTAAACGTATACTTAAAGTATTTGTATCAATTGTTTGTGATACGGTGCGTGTGAATGTGCAGCGGCGAACGTTCTTCTGTCGGAATCTGGTGACGTAAAGCTCGCAGACTTTGGCGTCGCCGGTCAGCTGACCAATACGACCAGGAATCGTGAGACGTTCGTCGGCACGCCCTTTTGGATGGCGCCCGAAGTCATCAAGCAGACCTCATACGACACCAAGGTTTTATTATTTCTTTCATTAAATCTAAGCCAGTGACCATTGCAAAAGCGTTAACGGTTAACTTTTTGAAAATTAAGGATTAGTTAATAGTTGATTGCGGTTGAAACTAACAGTTGGATTTGGATCAAGTGGTCGTTGGTTCGATTTCCCGTCGCGTCACGACCAAGCGGTTACTAACTTACTAACTTACTACTAGGATGGGTGACTGTCTGACGACAGGTAAACCATGTTGATATATAACTACCCATCAGTGTCAATTCAGCTTCCTATTTCTTTGGGGTAAGTAAATCGAGTACTGGCTTGTCTGGCTGGGGTTAACCAGCGGCACGTTGACCTGTGTCGGGTGGCAGCTAGTACTGTGCCGTCATCCTGTGGCAGGTGACGCTCCGTATCTTTTGAGATGAGTTACCAACTTAACATTAGAATCTATAGACGACATTTAACATTTTAAGCATTGTCTCATAGCGTGTTTCTGTCGACCATTTGCAGGCTGACATTTGGAGTCTTGGTATCACAGCCATCGAGCTAGCCAAAGGAGAGCCGCCCAATTCCGACCTACATCCGATGAAGGTGCTATTTTTAATTCCAAAAAACGATCCGCCGCAATTGGACGGAAACTTCAGCAAGCCGTTCCGCGAGTTTGTCGACAAGTGTCTGAACAAAGAACCGGCAAATGTAAGTAAACGACATTATATAATATTTTCGTTTTATTGTTGTTTATTGGTGAACATGATACGAGCAATAATTTTGCTTGGAAAATGTCAGCACGATTACTGTCGTTTTGTTATTTAATAATGCTATGTTTATTCTTTGCGGCTGAATGAAACTACTTATTTTTCCTTTGCCTTAAAAGAAAGTATTTACTTGCTTACTGTAAAAGCGATATTCACAGTGCAAAAAGCTTTGCTGCAAAAATTCTAAAGCGTTTGTTTTTCTGGCATAAGGGTAAACCCATGCAAAAATTGGGCAATTAAACAGAAATTAAAAGTAGTAGTAAAACTATAGTACTACAATTGTGTTCCATAATTATCACATTTCATAACTTCTATTGCCGTATTTCTGCTAATGCACGTCATAATTTCATCACATGTGTGATAAAGAATTTAGACTTATGAAGTAGCTGTTTTTTTTTCGTTTGACGTGCGCGTAAGACTTTGCCATAGAAATGGGTAGTATCGTCTAGAATGAAATGGTCATCTGGTCTTCAGGCCTTCTGCACGTTGCTGAAAAACTTGCATAAATATGCAATTCAAGCACAAAACTGAGGCTAATAAATTAATAAATGAACAGCGGACAGCACGAACTGAGTTGTGAATTGTTAATGATGATGCGTAGCGTCCGACGGCGAAGGAGCTTTTGAAACACCCGTTCATTCAGAAAGCGCGTAAGACAGCACACCTGTCGGAGCTGATTGAACGCTATAAACGCTGGCGGGCAGCTCGAGCCATTGACGACACCGATAGCGACAACGACGACGATATGTTAGTATACCGTTGTCGCGTTATATTATGCGTCTTTATTTCGCATTGCTTAGTCAAACTCGACTCTTTTAATGGGTTCACACGAGTGCAGTGAAATGACATAAAGTTTGACGTTTTACAGTTGAATAGAGTACCATAAAGTTTGATGTTGCAGGCTTATTGCATTTGTGCGAATAACTGCAATAAAAAATAAATTCATTGCGAGTTCGTAGCTCCATGTTCTGTTCCGTGATAAACTTACTGTCAGCTGAATGAAGTCGACGGCGACAGTTTCCAGTTATTTTCTTGCAGTTTCGTTGTATTTTATTGCACGTTAGTGGCAACGTTCTGTTTCTGTGATACTTTAGGCAGTTTGACGCTGTTGGCCCAGCAACACAAAATGCATTACAGGGTAGCACATGAAAAAGTGAAACATGCTTCCTTAAAGTACATTTAGCAGTCGGACAGTTTGGTGGAACGATTAAAAATTTTATACCTAACTTTTTTACATAAATTGTCGATACTTTAATCACTGAGTTCGATTAAAAGTAGACTCGTTAGTTATGATATGGCTGGTGAAAGAATTTTAAAAATCGGTTAATATTCAATGAAATCATAATTGTGTAAACGTTAGCGGTCTGGTTATTTAAGTTGTTTATTAAATACTCTGTATATTTACTTTGCGTTGTTCAAATTACAACTACTGTTTTTAATCGAAATCAACGCCTTATAATTCGTAAATTTCCGACAAAATTATCAATTACATGTTTTAATATATACCAGCTCTAGTTGAGATAAAATAGAAGCAGTGGACTTACGTGTGCTGGCGTTGGTTTGCAGTGATGACGAGGAGGAGGACACTATGCAGGTGGACTGGGAGTGGGGCACGGTGCGCTACAAGATGTCCAACTACAACGCCGCCGCTGCGGCTGCGGCAGCTGTGAGACCGGCGCCGGGTGTCCAGATCTCAGGTTGTCAGTCCACGGCGGCCGTGGTACAGAGGACATCACCTCAACACTCTGTGACCACTGCGGACGGAGCACGTACTGATCGCGACCACGTCAACAACGGCGTCAATAGACACAGCAAGCTCATCTCACCGCCCGTCAGTATAGCACACTTTGCACGGTCATTCGTTCATTTTCATTCAGTCTATTATTTGAATCGGACCACTTGGGTCCTAGATCCATTATACGGTAAATGAAGATACACTAAACACAGATACAACATACAAGAGAAGAAACGGACGAAGAATAAGATGGAGAGAAGAAACACGTATATGATGGATAAGACTAAATGAACGGCAAATACGATTACAGGTTAAGGAGTGAATGTAGTGTTGTTTCACCCTTCAACATTGTCACGACGCACTTTGTCTAAACACAGAATTGATGTTGTAGTCATGAACTGCAATTATTAAGCATTATGCATCATAACTGTTGAAGCCCTTAGCTCACATTGTATTTCTATAAAAAAAACAATTACAGGTTATAGCTACGATAACGATAATGAATTTACATACAACTGACCATCAATGTACTGCCTTTACTTTGCAATGAATGCGCCAGTTTAACGTCTTTGTCTGCATGGGTTATGGATCATAATTCGCTGAACTGTTGAGTTATCATTGTGTAATTGCTAGAAAAACACTAAAAACATTTTGTGATGTTTGATGTCGTATACAGCTTGCACACTGTTTTAAAATTTGGCAAAAATTTACTGGTTTCTATTTTATAGAAATAAAAGTTACACAACATTAACTTATGTTTGCAGTCTTCGGGCAACGTTTTTACGTGCGACATCAACTACTGCTGTAGCGCGTCTTAGACATCGCAATTCTGTCCGTCTGTCTGTCCTTCTGTCCGTCTGTCACACAGGTGGATTAGTCCAAAACGGTGCAAGCTAGGATCACCAAATCTTCACCGTCGGCTGCCTGGAAGACTGTAGTTTTACGATCTGTAAAACTTTTTTATAAATTCGAAAGGGGTCACCCCGAGCGAGGGCGCTAAATGACAGGGGGTAGGAAAAATTTGCGATTTTCAGCCGATACGGCGTTGGCAGAGCCAGACAGGTCACGCCCCCTGATGAGTACAAGTAAAACACTATAGATATTTAACCGCCGATTATGTGGCACCCTCTGGCGGCTGATTTCGTTTTACTGGGCTTTCAAACATGCACCAATACTGGAATTCATGCACTGGATATGGAGCTAGGCGTCATCCGCCGTCGAGTCTAAATGAAACATCGATATCTGAGCTTAGATTTAGTTTGCACCAGGCCTTCACACATGCATGGCTGTCGCGCGTTCCCCTTTGCGTTAGCTAGGCTTTTCTTGTTACCCAACATGTTATCACGGTCTGTTTGCAATATTTGCACTGAATACTAAAACATAAAACTTGGCATGCAATATGCTTTTTGTAGGCACCTGACAAACGGAAAAACGTAGCTCCTGCTATTCCGCCTAAGCCGTATGCTAAGGTATCAGCTTTACTTTTTGCGTATCGATTTAGCTTTAGAGAACTATATAAGTAATGTTTGAGAGAATTTCAACACAGATAATTGCAAAACAGACTGTCAGAAAACAAAATATACCAATTCACGTTTGTCTGTTACTGGAGCTGCATAGTACAGCCTACGACACACAAGTCAACATTGTTACTTTAGCAATGTCTAGTACCCGCGTGTCACAGGCCTACGTATCATCATTTCTATCAGTGCTGTTAAACTTTAGCTAGAAACGCTGTGATGAAAATTAAGACGCGGTGTCAGTAGCACACTATGCTGTAGCTTACGTACTATTATGTTTATGTGATAATTTGTTTTTTTGCTTTATTTTTTATCTGCTCTGTGAATTACATGGTATTTTTAGCTGTAATTGGTTGTGTCTGAACAAATACGCGTATCTTACTTTATGTTATCTGTGACAACTGTGAAATGTTATGTATCTTATCTGTTTACAGTGATTGCATAACTGACATTTTGCTGTGCATTGCTAGGATAAAGATTTGAGGTCTTCATATGACTACAGCAATGTGAGTATTTATCAATTTTAGTTACTTAAAGGCCTACATAGTTTATTGTGAGTCTTAGAAAGATAGTCTTGTGTTCAGTTTGCTGATTCAGACTTTGTAAATTAACCAGTTAGGCCTATACCACTTAGGCTCCCTACTTCATACATTTCAGACAAGTCTCATAGTTTTTTTCTGGCATGTTTTGGCTTCAAAATTGTCAAATGCTGTTTGTTATTGTCATTTTGTAAATTAAATGTGTATCTAAAGCGGATAATTTTTTAGACTTACTTTAAATTATATCTAGGTTGTTATGATAAAATGAAAGTTCTGCGGAAAATATTTGAACCATATAAGGCCGGGTATCCTTTTTGTTTAAAGTTTTTATTTAAAGTTATAACTTCAGTGAACGTTAAATGCTTATTGCTAACATTACTGCTTGTTAGTAGTACTAAAAGACGTTGGTTGACAGCTTTCCTGAGCTAGGCAGCTGCTAACTAACTGGGTGGCTTTTTGCTTTTTCACAGGATCGTCAGTCAAAAGTAATTCCTGCAGTGGCAACGCGGCTCTCAGATGTACGTTATGATTGATTGCCTATAAGTTACTGTTGACTAATGGTATAGATTAAAGATTAGTTTTAGTTGCTGTCTTTCTTGACGTTTGTTCAACCAGCCTGTTTTGTCAGAGTTATTCTGGGTTAGACAATGAGTTATTAGAGCAAGATTTTTCACAAGAAAAATTTCCTTCCTATCATCCAACCACAAACGGCAAAGCACTGATTGAATTAATTTTAGTTACTCTTTTGGGTTAAACAAAATATACTCTGTTTAGCAAAATCCAAACGTGTTGTCGTTTGTGATTTTTTACAGCTGTTGAAGGGTTAATTTTTTAACGCATTAATTAACGCGTTATTAATGCACTCAGGCCCGTCAAGAAGGAGAATAGGGGGTAAGTTACCCCGGGCCCTGCAACCTTTGGAGGGTCCCCTGCTGTAGAATATAGAAAGTTAGAAAGCAAATGAAAACACATTTTTAACAATAACTGACATCGTCGCTGGCATAGAAATTTATTATCCTGCCATTTAAATAATATTTATTTACAGTAATGATGGAATGGCAACTACGTTTCATTACCTGAATTCATTCGATTGTCAAATAACCGCAGTTTAACGAAATATTGAAAATTTTGCTTCACAGAATTATACAAATACAACAAATTTACGCATGGGCATTATTTTTTTTTAACGTGCGTTAATTTATCAACGCATTAACGCGTTAATTACTACATTAATTTGACAGCTCTTTTTTACATTTTTTTCAATTTGTTTTTTTTCGTAACAGAACAAAATAAACATGCGCCAAAAGTGACGGACTGTAAGGAAGCCTGTGTTTTGTGCTTTTCGCAGAGTGAATCATACAGAATAGAGCATTCAGATAGAAAACTGCACAACAATCAGCACAGAGCGTCTGCAGCGGTAATTCAGTTTGTGACGTTTAATACTCCATTGTTACATGTGCTTAATAGTCTGCCGTGTAGAAGCCTACTCAATAAAAGAACGTTAAAAACATTAGCTCAAAAGTCTATTAAAATAAACAGTCTATTAATTGGGACACGTAAACACCATGTTTGTCAGTGAGATTCGGTTCTGTTTATTTCTGTCGTCTTGTACACATCTTAATGCTCGATTTTGATGCATTTGTTTCCGTTTTTTACTACCGGTACCTTCTTATCTGCATTGCTGCTAATCTGTTAGGCATGAGTTTGGATTGTTGCAGCTGAAAACTGCATATGAGACTTTCATTGATGAGTGTTTAGATGTACTGGGTTTTATTTATAAACCGGTGTTAAAACGTTGTGATTGTGGCTAACCGATGTCGCAAGTCTGAACAAAAAATGAGTTAAGAACGTATACGTTACGCAATTAGCAGAATTTACTTGTGAAAAAGCTGATGTATTTTGGTTTATTCAGAGATATGCTGAGCCTCCGCAGTCTCGGAGTTTGACGAATACAGTCTACCCGCTGCTAACAGAGGTCTGTTGTTCTACGTTGTCTGTTGACGTTCATGTTACTGATCACGAATTTAATGCCTTAACCACAGAGACATCGAAACCACGGTATTAATCTACAAGTGTTTCAATAGGCATGCACCTGCCTACCTGGCAGATGACTGCCGCCTGATCTGCCGCCGACGGTCCGGTCTTAGATTGTCGTCGTCAACGACTAAACAGGAAGTCCCACCGACCAGAACAATGTTCGGAGAACGACCTTTTGCCGTGTGTGGAACATTCTACCGGCGTCCATTCGCGACCCATCACTAACACTCACTGTCTTCACCAACAGACTCAAGACCCATCTGTTTGAGCAATAGCTGCGGCGTTTGTGATTTGGAATGGACGTTTTTAAATTTACGAACTAACTCACTAACTAACTAACTTGATAGTCTTGCTGTTCTTATATTTGTCTTATATCCACCAACATTGTATTTAATTCAGACTTTTCGGCACAGTCACCAGTGACGGCTGTTGTTGGTTCTATTTGCAGCTGCGTTCAAAATACCCGAGGCAAGCTCTGAGTGACGGTCGTGGTGCTGCAGCGCTTGACGAGATGTCGACTGCATTGGACTCTGCAGAGCGCAGTTCCCCGGGCTTCGTTGATCGGTTCGTCTCCGAAATCATCGACGGCATGCTTAGCAGCTCGTTGCAATGGACAACCGTCGACGCTGCCATTCAGAAGACTAAACGGTCAGAAAGGGAACTATAGGCGCGTACAGAGCGACGTAAACTGAACTGAACTGAAGTTAACTTAACTGACACGGTTCAGTTTTTGACAAACTGACCAATGGGCGAGCAGGGCGTAGACACGTAGTCATGTAAACACCGACGCCGTTAGACGGCGCCTACTGTAATGCATTAAGGTTTGCCCATTGGCTAGTTCGTCAAAAACTAAACCATGTCAGTCCAGTTCAGTTCAGTTTAGTTACGTCGGTCTGTACGCGCCTTAAGGCTGCGTTGTGCGCTCACATCGGTGCGAGTGCGAGTAGCGTAACGACGTAGTGTTTTGCTGTCTTCTCGGAATAAATAGAAAAAGCGCAAGCCCCTGACTTTTGTACATTCACAGCTTCGTCAAATATCAACCAATTTTCAAATTTCTTTTAACAGCCACATCAGTGGTGAACGCGACATCTGTAAACATCACATACTAAGCGTGTCGTGAAATACAGTCAGCTATAGACCATACTGAAAAATAATCAAAAAGGTATAGTGACCTTATTCTGAAGCATGCTAAATTTTACAAGGTAGTGTAACGACGTGTTTGAGGTGTGGTAGAATCTACGGTTAACATCCTCTAATTTAAAATTTACTGCAGAGTGCATCGGTGATGAAAAAAAAATTTGAATATACCGGGTGTTCCAAAACGCGGAATGGATTTCTTGTTGTAACAGTAAAAAATGGTTAAAATTGGTGTACAATTGCAGAAGTTATTGCAAAATTAATACAGGGGTTCCACTTTTTTGGAACACCCCGTAGGACAGTCAGTGTAAGTCAGTAATAATTTATAGTCATTCTCATTGGCCCGCTTAGTTTTATTGAGTCATTCTGTTGTCTGGTGCTTTGCAGGCCGGACACGCGAGAACGGTCGTCGTACGATAGATACACGTAGTGATGTCGGCGTAGTGGAATAGTCGCATTGTCATGTCCAGACGACTTATTGAAGCCATGGTCCATCGCTACGATGTCAGCTAATCTACTGCAGTGTTTCTCGAGACAACTTGATCTCCGTTCAGCCACCTTGATGCAATGGCCTCACTCGTTACGATCAGCAGCTGGAACTGTTGGTTTCCGTGTGCATCGGTGTGTCTTTGTCCGGGATGGCAGGTTTCTGCCAAGGGTGGTTTAAATTAACCGCTTCAGCGGAAGCAGGTTTTGCCGGATTCTGCCACGGTTAATTTTGTTCTTTTATGCAACGCAAATGCAGAAACTGACTGTACTTTTGTTGTTGTATTAATTTGTTGACACTCATTCTGTAACAAAGTTGCAACTGTATTATGAATAGCGAATTAGCTTGTAAAACATTATAATTCGGTATAATTTTTACCCGTTAATCTACTTACGCTATAGAAATTAGTGTAGTTGCACTTTCAACTGTCTGTCAGTTTAAACCATGCAAGTTTTTGCCGCTTTAAACCGGTTTGAAACTTTGAATCGCATCAGTGGCAGAAAAGTTTTTTTTTGCCAGCAAACGCCCAAACCTGGTCGTTCTGGAGATCTTACTGTTGTGGTCATATGGGCAGCCCGGCGCTTCGGTCTTCGCAGTACCGTCCACATGGAACTCGCTACGCAACTGCCAACTCTTAAGGCGCGTACAGAGCGACGTAACTGAACTGAACTAAACTGACACGGTTTAGTTTTTGACGAACTGACCAATGGGCATTGAATGATGCATACGTGCGCATCGTCACGTAGTCACCGAGGCTGTTAGACGGTGCCTACTGTAATGCATTACTGCTTGCCCATAGGTCAGTTCGTCAACAACTAAAGCATGTCATTTCAGTCCAGTTCAGTTCAGTTACGTCGCTCTGTACGCGCCTTTAACATCACTCCGTCGTGAGCTGAACCATTCAACGGAGCGTACAACTGTAGTTCGCTCGCGACTGTGTTCAACTGTCAGAGCGGGCGAACGTTAACTTTGTCCATTCATCATCATCATCATTATCATCATCGTCATCATAATCTTTGGAATAGTCTTTCTCTTCCGACTTATTTCGTCAGCCTCATTTTGCATCTAAACTCACCATTGTATGTTCACTCTGTTGAGTGTGGCGACTTCACTTTTATGCTGTTGACCCTATTCTGCGAATCCTTCATCCTTTTGTTACCCACTGGTTGTAGTTGACTGCGACATTTTTTTTCTTATTTCACGTTTAATCAGTTAATATTTTCTAATGTTTTCCGTTTCGGCTGTGTGTGACGTATGATATCACGATGACAGGATTAACGTGGTGCAAAAGTGCTTCAAGACCACGTCGTAGTACGTGATGGGGTTGCGTTGCCATTGTGTTATAGCGTTGTGTTATGCTTCACTTTATTGTGTTGAGATTTTGAGAATCGGACGTTAAACTGTACAATGCAATAGGATCATTGAACTGTGTTGACTTATGTGATCAGACTTAGAGAAATGATTTTGAGGCCTAGATAAATGACCAAATGATTGCGACGGAAGTCCTAATTGGGGGTCTAACGACCTTCCCTGGACCCCTGTTGGGCTGAAAAACGTAAACATTTTCTCATTTCTCGCTATTTTGGCTTTCTGTTACACCTGATTTCGCTTTTTCGCTTTTCACTGCATGCCACGACTCCCTCCATTAGCAGCCACAAATATTTTTGTTACTGATGTTCGTGTTGTTGGGATTTGCAGATGCGCGAATTAATTAATTTGAGTTATTTTGCGTTTGTTTCATTGATTCTCTATACTGCAGTAACACCAAACGACGGCTGAGTAATAAGCTGCATAAATTAATCCAATTATTGCAACGTTTATTTACTGACTTCTTGATGTTTCGGCAACCGCTGCTGCTTTTTTTTGGAACGATTTTTTTCTCGCCACCAGATGTAGCTACGGCAAACAATTTAAATTTCTCGTACGATAAATTCGCGATAGACTTTGCTGCGTGCGCACTATTAGCTATGATGTTGAATGTTGATATGGCAAAGATTAAGTGCGAGTTGCCGCTATCGCCAACAAAATAATTGTTGTAACCTGTAGGCCTGTTAGATGTAGACGTAGATTTAGTCTGTATTCAGACATACCGGCTGGGTGCTACTTATTGAGATGCCAAATGCTATCTGAATGGTTCGCCGCGCAGCACCGTGTCATGTTTCTCTGCTACATGACGAACAATGAAAAATGGTGCTTTTTGCAGCTTCGATGTATCCAGTGGCAACTAACTGTTGCTGCTATCGATTGTATCGGGTAGTCCATGTAAAGTTAGCCTCTGAGCCCTGACTTTTGCACATTTATAATTTCATCAAATATTGACTGATTTTCAAAATTTCTTTCACAACCAAATCGGTGGTAAAAAATAGTTAGAGATCCCACCACATCCTAAACGCGTCGTGAAATAAACGCGTCCGGTTTAAAATAAGGAAAGCTATCGTGCACCTCGCTCATTCCAAAGCCGACTGTATTTCACAAGGTAGTGTAGTGACGCGTGCTGGGTGTGACGGGATCTTCAACAAGCACATAACTGCAAATTTGCTGCCGAGTATATTGGAGAAAGTATTTTGAAAATAGATTAACAACACTTGACGACAGTTATGACAAAAACTTCGGGGCTTACTTTTCATTGGGCCACCGCGGATGTCTTCCTTGTTCATTCCGTAGTATTAACTGTATTTGATTCGACTGGACCTGTGCGTATAATATGCAGTTCTAGTCCTGCTGTCTGGCTGTCTGCATGGTGGTATTTGCTGTCACTTTGGTAGCCGCTGACGTGGCGGCTGAATATAGTTTGCAATAAACAGCAATAGTCACTCATGGTTCATAATTTTATACATTATTCTTAATAGACTGGCCTGTTTAATTTGGAAATTAGTTGATTATCATAATAATTAATGAACAGTATCAGTGAAGCAAATAATGCAACAGTTCACCGTGAAATTCCGACAAAATTGAGGTGAAGAAGCCCACAACTTGGCATAATACACCTGACAAGTGCAGTTACTAGAACATAACATATACCGGGTGACGCAGAAAAATAAGCAGCCAAATTTCACAATCTCGTCTATTGACGGATTTTCAAAGTCCTTCTTAGCGCAGTCTTTTGGGCAGAACAGGAAATTACTGTAAGTTCGTTTTTATAAGACTAAAAAGAAACAAACATCCTTGGCTGACCAACACAGAACCGTAGACCCAAGCTATGTTGAACAGCGTGTAGGCCTAGTCAATAAAGTCAACTGCGCAAATCCCAATAGAATGATGCAGAGTTATACATGAGCAGTGGCGTAGACAAAGGGGGTCCAGGGGGCCTAGGCCCCTCCCAATCCTCCAGACAAAACATCAGCATACGTTTAAACTGTAGTACATTTGCCAATTTGATCAGTTTGTTCTTGGAAAAATAACTAAAATTGTTGCCACCAGATCTCAGCGTTTAAAGCTAAAATGCACTAAATTCGATTTCGGCTGGGGCTCCGGAGCTCACAACGCTCCCCCAGATCTAGCTGGATTTTAGGGTGTCCTACTTCTAAGGGAAGGGAAGAGAAAGGACAAGATAAGAAAGGGGAGGGGTAGAGAAAAAGAAAAAGGGAGGGGAATGACGAAAGGGGAAAGGGAAAGAAAGAAGAGGGAGACGAGGCCCCTCCCAATTGAAATTTCTGGCTACGCCACTGTACACGGGGCGCTGAAAATACAGGACGAAAATAATGTCAAAATGGAAATTGCAAAGTTGTTAAACAAGTGACAGTTACTCGTATTTTAGAGTTAAACGTGTAAGCTGCAACTACGAATGCAAGTCTGAGACACGACCAGCTAATATAAACTTGGAAAATCATCGGATTATCCTGCATTTCCACCGTATAGTTTGTGCAGTCAGTCAATCAGTCGAAACAAATTTACGTAGATGCGTATCGTCACATTTCAGGAGCGTGTCAGAGGCACATACTGACAGGACCTGTAGGGCTAGTGTTCGCATTCATTGCAATCTTTTTCAAGTTGTTTTTGATCCTGAATGTTCATTCGACTTACAGCGTGTTAACTGGCCGCAATACAGATCATGCCCGTTCGTTCATCCTACTGCCTGTCCCCAAAATTTGCTCCTAACTAAAAAATGAAAAACCGTAGAAAAATGAAAATTGGTGCGAACGTTTCCCAATGTATTAATAACCGGTGTGCCAAGTTTCACTTTAAAAGGTCAAAGGTTAGGTTAAGGCTAAGGTTTCGGTTCTCTGGGCGGACGGCCGCATAATATGTCGGCATTGGAGAATAGCGCCCCTGCCCTCTAGACTCTAACGTCATCCTACAAAGAAGGTTCGCCGACATGATGTTCTGAGAATGCCGCTTAGTTCACGTCTAAAGATTGGTCGATTAGAAGCGAGTAGGCCTAAGCAGAGATGGAAATGGGTCATCTTTCGTGACCAATGTAACCCATCCAAAAATGACGACCCATTTGACCCATGACCCATGACTCACTGACCCATTTCCATCTCTGGGCCTGTAAGAATGGTCAGTAGCGTCGTGGCGGGGAGTAAGTGGCAATTGCTTCCCCCATAAATATTAGCTTGTCAACTTTTTTTGTCGGAACATTTTCTTCCAAAAATATAAAATTTTTTGGTTGAAAATCCTCACGGTTGCAAGAATTTGGGGCCAAGATTGAATAC
>Ga0209454_1002114_pt1 | contig 13195 bp, 9 predicted proteins | sample WorMetHERISLAND1_2_FD_187400 | JGI IMG/M metagenome (GOLD analysis project Ga0209454, IMG submission 187400) | Marine gutless worms symbiont microbial communities from Max Planck institute for Marine Microbiology, Germany - Olavius geniculatus... | ecosystem: Host-associated > Annelida >...
GGTAGTAAACAATTTACTGTTTTCTTGCTTTTATGTGATTATCATAAACGCGGATAAGATTTGACGTGCTCCGCAGTTTGTCTTTGGTGGAAATATGGAGAGAATAATGCAGCGGCCTGAATAGATTTCATGGACTGCCTATACCGTAGGTAAGAAGATAAGTCAATAAAACGGAGCTTCTTTCTTCTTGAGGACTGGATGTGTTGTTGCTTGTAATTAATTCAGGGGAGAGAAGGGTCTGTTCGCAATCGACTGGCAAGCTGACGGTCTGGCTACATTACGTTCAGCGAGCAACGGACGTTACGTGACAGCCCGTCTCAATGGCAGTCTGCAGGCAAGCGTGGACCAGTCGTCAGTGGCAGACCGCGAGCGCTTCACGCTGACGTTGACAAATCGACCTCGCCTCTTCCTAAAGTGTGAACACGGCTACGTCGGTGTCAAGTCGTCGGCGTCACCGGCACGTGCTGAGTGTAACCGGGCCTTGAGTGACCCGGTCACGCTGGTGCCGGTGAGACAGATGCTTAAGAACGCCGACGCAGCTCACGCAGCGGCCGCTGCATATTACCTACAAGGTAAGCGCGTCTGTACTGTAATGAGATCATCTTTGTTTCACTTATCTCGATATTCAGTGTACACAGGCAATTTTATAGCTTGATCGCATTGTTCTGAACATAAAACTTGTCTGTTATATAATCTTTCAAAACACTATTAGGAGATACAAGGTTCCTGAAGTTTTTGGCAGCTTGACCTTCAAAAACTAGATCAGTTCATCGTTGTCCTCAGTCTTGTCATTAACCAAAGTTTGACAAAAAAATTTTCTATGATAGTTAAACACTTCACCGCTAAACGTCGTCGCAGACGGACAAACAGAAAACATAATGAGCTTTCGCCAAAACCTATCAGAGTCAGAGATGGAAAAGCTACGCATGTCAGTACCAAAGCAAATGAATTGCATTTGTGATCGTGGCTCTGGTTGTGTAGGAAGCAATGGTCGTTACTGGGCGGTTGATGCCGGTGACTGCAGTATAACGGTGGACAGCGCCGAGCCGCAGCCGTTCATTGTGGAACTTCACAGACGCTCGCGTCTCGCCATTCGTTCCACCACGACGAACAGCAACTACGTCAGCGGCGAGCAGAATGGAAGCATCTCGGCCAAGTACCCGGACCTCGAGCGAGCCACGCTCTGGGAGTACTGAACACACGCAGACAGCATGCAGCCGACGAGTTCCAACAGTCGACGCTTATGTCCAAAATCCACTTAATTAATTTGTTGTACAGCGTGTTAAATGGCATTGCTCTTCGTAGGAAACCCAATTCAGAGCTACGGGGCGTCATCTACCACATGGAATCACACAGTGTTACCTGGCACCGAACACAGGTGAAAACGCCCTGCCATAATCCCAGCCGGTACTCGATTTACCTACCCCAGGTGGAAGGCTGGTGGAAAAGCGTGTTGTACGAAAAATCTATAGTAAGTCGAATGTTTACAGCAAAACTTCAGAAAATCCATAGAAAGTCGAAGAAAGGCCTACAACAAACTCAGAGCATCCCAACATGTCAAGATGTTGTACAAGGTAACTGAACTTATTGTACAACGTATTGACAACAAATCGAGGCAAATGGATTCTGGGCTTTAGCCAGGCCAGCCGAGATAAAACCGAAAATTAACAATAAATGCAGTAAAACAGGCGAATTTAAGAAAACCCGACAAGCTGAATTAGCAGATACAAAGTCAGACTGGTCAAATGTGTAGCAAGTAGCAACGGCCGGTCGGAGGATGAAAGTCGGAGGATGAAAGAATTATGCGTGCTCTTCACAAAATGGCTGAAGGTGTATTTTTTTACACTGTTGTATTTTTCAGATTTTGCTGGTTTCAATGGCCGGGTGACTACTACAGTGTATAGCTTCACAGTTCATGCGTTTCTATTGTTGTTGACGCGATCGGGCACGTTCTGGTTAATAAGCTTCTGGTCAGCGGTTTGTAGCGGCATCAAGGGAAGTCTGAAATCTGGCGAATTTTGTGCACGCGCAATCAAAAAAAATTCAGTCCAAAACTAGAAAGCAGTCAGAACCCGCACACCTCCGCCAAGGCAATGTTGTTCGCTAGGTGGCAGCACCATCTTCGGTTTTGCAGCGGTTTCCCTTATGCCCCATTGAAAGCAATGGTAACGAAAATTTCAAAGTGATCCAGAATCCAGGATTCCTTCCGGATCACCCCCAAAATTGAATCACTGGTAGTTTGTGCCATTCCCGACATGCCCTCAAAATTTCAGAAAGATCCATCCATAACTTTTTGAGTTATCTTGCTAACACACAGACAAACAGACAAACAAACAAACAAAGTCTGGCAAAAAACATTACCTCCTTGGCAGAGGCAACTATGCAAAGTGACTTGCGCGTTTTCTGCCGATATTTGCGTGCGCGCTCTCTGTCGTCTGAAGATCGGCATCCACGTTACGATTGTATCGTAGCTGATTGTAGTGATGTTACGACATTACGATGTTGCTATGTTAAACTGGACTTAGACGATGTGATGCGTAGCCTACTTACACTGCCACTAGCCACTACTTGCAGTTTTGTATATTTGCCGTTACTTTCAATATGTCGCGCGGCAACGTATTTTTCATTCCTGACGATTGTAGGACTTCTGAAGTATTTTGAACGTTCTATGATATTCATTGCGGCAAATACGAACTCTGAACGTAAGAAGCAACCTATTTTTTCATGTATAATAGAAATAAATTAAAAATAAACGCTGTCACTGTGCCACAAAGGTCGATGCTTTGACGACCATTTTCGTCGGATCTCGTTGTAAATAAAAACTTTAAGAATATTTTATAAGATCAATAACGTGTTTATCAGAAAAGCTTGTTAATGCGTTCAGTGTCGTTTAGACAAAATACATTGTAGGCCTAGCTACGTATGTATTTAGAAACGACATTTTTCATAATTGTAATTATATTTATTGCTGTATATTGTGACACGAAAATCTTGATGCATTGCTGTTGTTGTAATGGACAACCGTTATTCTCTTAATGACCATAGAGGCATTTATGCTTATGTACTTTTGTAATTATTACGAAAGGCAACTTTATCGTTCAGAAGTTTACTAAAACATTGCATGATGTATCATTGTTGTAGTTTGCGTTTGTATCAGTGAAGAATCTTTTTCCAACTATTGTAACTGTGTTCGTAAGTTAAACTGTAGTGCTAACATGGATTCATTAGGCTTATAATGTTTTGTTACCGGTAGACTTAAATAAAAGATTTTTTGGGAACTTGAAAAAATAAAATAACTCCTAATAACGAGATAGTAGATTGAAGTCAGTCAGTAAGTAAGTAACAATTTATATAGCGCCAAAATCTCACAAAAGAATCAGGGCGCACGAGTTTGGTCGTGAAAGTGACGCAACATTTCGTGGTAACAAGCAACGAAATAATGATGTCACTCTCACGACTAAACTTGTGGTAAGCCTAACGACTTGCAAAATCGCGAGATGGTCGTGAACTTTTGTACTGCAGAATAGGTTTTGGGCTCAATAATAACATAAAACTTATTTGTTTTAATTAACACTATAAAGACTTTTGCATGGTTTTCATACATGTAGAGTTCAATAGTTAGTAGACAGTCGCATATGCACTTTCAATTGTAGTTAAAATCAACGACTTGACGGCCTTGAACTAACGATCACACAGTTTTAACAGAAGCTAGACCCACATCAGCGGCATACATCTAGACCACGGACTAGACCACCGGCATAGTTAATTTCTGACGATATACCCGGTGGGCCAAAAAGTGACACTCCTTTCAACTAAGTCAGTAATGCCAGATAAACTGCAAAACAGCTACTTATAGGCCTACTGTTTGAACAACTTTACCATTTGCTATTGACTATTCACAGTTTGAATGTAATCATTTATTTGAAAACATTTTCATAATTTTTTCGAAAACTTAGTGTTTTTTCCACACACAGGTTGTGCATTAATCAGCGTTCGTCGTTAGTTAATCCAACAATCGTGACAAAATCACAGTTTATTCGCATAAAAAAGAACTTATTTACATCGGCAGCGAACGACGTCATTTTGTCAAAATGAGTAGACAGAAAGTGCAGATATAGTGCACCTAACAATGGAAAAAAACAAATAAGCTACGAAAAATGCCACTTTTTGGCCCACGCTGCAAAGTTTTTGCGGATACTCGCAATAGCTCCCGGCCCATGCGGGTCCCGGTAATTATTGTAATCTCGATAGCCATATTTTCAGATATTATAGGCCTATGACACAAGGCCAACGTTGAGCCTATTATACAGAGACATGAAGTATGAAATGTTTTAAGGCCTAAGCTTTCCATTGAGTCTAAATTAAGCTTACGTACGTGAACTTGAATGACTTTGATATGTAATTTCATCGGAATCTGGAGGATTTTGCTGTTTGGGGATGGTCTATTACTCCAGAAGGTTCATCTCTGTGTAAGAAAGTGAATAGTTGCATTCTGGCAAAATTAATAATTGTCACACGCGTTTCTTGACAAAAGTAAAATTTGTGAACCTAAATGGTGTAGTCTCCTTATAAACGCAAGTAGTAAAATATTCATAGCAAAGAGGCCAATCATGTTGGTCAAATAGATTAACTCTAACTCAACCACGCTTGCGCTTTGAACATTCAGCTTAGCTGCTTTCGGCTTGATGGCTCAGCGGTTAGGGCTTTGAATATGAGACGGAAAGGTCCACTGCTTAATTCCCAGCCGGTGTACTACCAAGTAACAACTCTGGGCAAGTTGTTCACATCTATGTGCCTGTGTGGGTGCAAGTGGCTTGCAGGCTGCGGTTCGACTCTTACTGCCGGTCATTTGCAAGCAACCTTGAACAAATTGCTAACTTACTGTGCGCTCAAACCAACTCAGCCTCTTATCCAACGTGAACTGGGAAAAGAGTAGCACCCTTACGGACTACGACGTAAAAGCCTAGTTTGGCTGATTGGGGTGGTGGTGTGTCTGCTTGCTGCAAACCGCAGGTCCTCTTGTTCGCTGACGCGGGCAATGGATGGCCGCATAGTGCGCTGCGGTATCATTAGCACATGCCAATCAGCTGCCACTTTTGTTCGTCTCATACAAGAAATGCTATAGCAAGTACCGGACTTTACCTTCACTTTTCAGCATTTTTATTTGTGCAATAAGGATTTAGCTTTGCTTGCTATAAGCTTACGCTGTTATTGTTGGTCAAGTTTCGCTAGATGGCACCACTGTAAGAAGCAGCCTAACATTGCAATTTTTCAGACATTTTTAGCGTAGACTGCTTTTGATGTGCAAAAAGCAAGTAGCATTTTCGGTCAGCAGGGGACCCAGAACTTGGGAATAGGGAGAGGGCGGAAGGATGGGGTGAGGTCTGGAGAGAGAGCTGTGCCCCTTCCCCCGAAAATTTTATAAAATTTTAAGCAAAATGATGCATTTCTGTGCAAATTTTCCCCATTTTTAAGATGCATTCAGTCAACAGGGGGGTGCCCCCCGCCCCCTCATTAATCCGCCAGTTTTTGGTAGTTTTAATGGCTATTGATACGGCTGCTTGATAAATATCCTGTGCCTAGAAAAATATGTTTACTCGGTGTTTTTGCCGGCACTGAATGCAGCGACGAACGTGGGTCCCATCGGCGATTGGTTTTTTTACTTAGACCTAAACGAGTAGGGAACAAATGTGCGGCGTTGGACTGAAGATAAGAACATGCAGTGACAGGTAGGTTTGTGTATGCATGTAGGCCTAACGAGTGTTTGCGGTAGGTTCGGATGAAGTCATAATGCAACTGGTAGCGCGGCGTGCTTTGTGTCCGGTCGTAACTGTACAGAGCTGTACGTGGGTGACGGATGGGTAAGAGGTTGATTGCTTGGACTACTGGACTGCGCCGCCTGACAACATCCGATGCTGCCGCCGCTCCTGCGACAGATTCCAGATGCACTGCGGATCACTCAGTCATGTCCGATACACGAGTCAATTTGTGTATACCCTATCACATCGCTACAAGAAGTATCGCAACTCTCAGCTAGCGCCTCGCTATAGAAACCCGAGGTCTGCTTTTAGCAGTCAAACGAGTCTCAATGTTTAGCGAACGCACTTTCTGCTATGCTACACATACACAACATATACGCCACCGAACTTTTTCCATGTTTTTGCTAATATAAGACCATCTTAAAAGTTTTTTTACCGACACTCTCCAAACAATTGGCAACAAAACTGTCGTAAAGATTTTACCACATTTTAAACGCGTCGTGAAATACAAGAAAAAAACAAAAATTGTTACAACGCAAACTAAGCGATTTTTATCGCAAATTATCTACGGAGTGTGCCACTAATTCTTTTAAGTTGATCAATATTTAGCAAAGATATAGCCAAACGTTAAGTGTCATGTTTTTGAACTCACACTGTAATTATGGCATACATGTGCCTGGCTTTTTTAATTGTTCACAGTGATTTCTTTCTTAATATTATATCAACAACATGCTCTATTGCGCTTGTAGACAAAATTACAGTAATAATAAAAGTTTAAAACAGTAGCGCCGGTAGCGCGTTATAAACGTAACCCTTTAAGGTAACGTGTCATGCCTTTTGAAACGACCAAGCGAGTAACGTACGCGCTAGATTTTTCCTCGTCACTACCGCTTTTAATTTAAAAAAGCAACTAGTAGCCCCTTTCTGTTCGGAGATCTTGAGTATAGCACAAAACGCACAAAGCTATAGTCTACAGGATGATGTATTGTGAATTGCGGACGAGACCTTATGAGCTGGTGCAGCTGGCTATTAGGTCTACTGTCAAGTCATGGTCAGCTGTGGATCTGCTTCGTGCAGCGATGCGTGCACAGCCGTCGCGTGTCGCTAGGTCTGCGCGCTGTATGCTGGCGCATCAGTCGTTTGAAGTATCATCTCTGTGTTAGCTCTAGGCCAGTCTTCTAGCTGCATTGGCAACAACGGCGGCGTCGGCAGCTGCAGCACAATTTAAAAAAAGCTTTCACAGCAACGCGGTAAGTGAACTGGAAACTCGACTTTAGTATAGGCATATTGGTATTCGTATAGGCATGCGGCAAAATGTCTAAAAGCGACAAGTCTTAGTGGTTTTTTTCATCAGCTATTAGCGGTATAATTACTAAACAACAGTAAAAAACTATATAACTGTCAGGTTAGTTAAAAAGTTGTTGTTAAATACAGAGTAACATATGAGTTTCTGTTTTATTTTGTAATTTAAAAAAAACAACCTGACCAAAAATGTACATCTTTGATGTATATCTTTATTTACCTATCCGGCAAGAAACATAAGTACAACACACAAAACATACAAAACAATAAAAGCAAATAAAAAACAAAGTAAATATACTCATGAGTTACTTACAATTTACGCACATATTTTGTAAGGCAAAATGTTTCTCAATACCGTTTTTAAATAATATGAGCGGTATTGCTTGTGCAACCATGTTTACATTATGTAGTTAGTAACTTACGTCTTTTTGCCTGGTTGAAATGCTTAGAACAAAAATGACAACAAACAATAATGACGTATTTTTATGTTAAAGCTATTTGTGGCTAATAAAATTGATGTAGAAGTATAAAACTAAATGCTTTAAAGCTCTGGAACGTTCTTAGCACGCATCCAGTAAAAGTCTGCTGCTAATTTCCACGTAGGCTTACACGTTCGTCATTTCTGTCGGCGGCGTACGTGCAAGTTGATTAACGAGCTAATCAGTGAGACCGCAGACCTATTCAAGTACCACGATCGAGTAGGCCTAACTCTTCAGTTTCGGTATCGGATAATTATATTGATCCAGCGATCGACGCATCTCATCAGCCAAGATGCTTTTAGTGCAATGTCGTAACCAAGTGATGTAATGTAGAGTATCGAGATGGAGCAATGTTAAGAACTGTTTTGAGCCGTCGCAAATCGATTGCATTTCGGACGCAACACGGACGCAGTGCGCAGCTCAAACGACCGGGGTACGTTCATAAAACTAAAAAAAAATAGCCCACAAATGAACAAAACAAGAAAAAACCAAACAATCTTACAACAAACGTAAGTTTACTAAACACGGCACTGAAGCAAGCTTGGTTCTAGATTCCTGACAGATCGATAGTTTTTTTAGTTTAGTAAAAAAGCATTTAGAATTGTGTTTATATAAAATATGCAAGCATAACTTAAAATATAACACGATCTGCGATTGAGACAAGTTATCAAAGCAGTCAGTCAACTATATCGCAAAGGAATTAGAAGGCAAATATGGACACATAGTGAGACTCGATGTATAAAACTGCATTCGGGTAAATAACGTAGAAAAAATGTTGAGATCATACTAACAGTAAAAGCATGAAAGAAGAAAACCGATGGATGCGATACACTTTGGACTACACTTCTATTCTGTTCTTGCGTAAGTCAAACCAGGCGTAGTTGTGCACGTCTTATGTGCGCAGAACAACGATAGCCGAACGTGCCTTACCTCTGCTGCCGTATAGCCTACGTTCGAAATCCAATCAGCTTAGACGGTCACCACCTAAACCACACACCAAAAAGTCAGCTGAACATTGGTAATGCTGTCACGACTCAGATGGTTCGATCTGGGATTGTCAAACACATAAACGCGTTTGATTTCAGGACACTGTAGCTTGTCACGCCACAGCGCGCGCTGTATTACAATGTGAAATACAGCAAAATAGAATGTACGACGTTTGATGTTAATGTATAGATGTTAACGCGCGCAGTGAGAACGCACCTTTACAATGTGAAATATAGCGAAATAGACTGTACGACGCTTGATGTTGGTGTATAGTTGACGAACAGCTGTAAACGATGAACGTCGACGAGACTCCGCAGATTGTGCAAACAGCACGTGAGACGGAAGTGGAATTTCACGCCGTAGCTGACTCGGCTGCCCGGCTGCCGCCGCTAGCATGTCACAGCCCCGAGCATGATGTCGTGGATACGCTGACCGACGAGCTGGTTGCCAACTGTGCCAGCGTCAGCAGCTCTCTGCCGCTGAACCCGTCCTGTGAGGTCATAATGACGTCACCTCAACGCTGTTCACCGCCGCCCGTAGACACTGCACCGTCGACCTCGTCACAGCATGACGCCATCGGCACTACGTCAATCACAGGCACATCGAGGGTGGTCCTTCTCAACGGACGCGCCATCAGCGTCACGTCTGACGACACACAGCTTACTCAGCCACCTATTCTCGCCGGATGTAGCCGACCTCCGCGGTTGAGACGGGCCGCCACTCGTGTAGGCATGATCGCTCCGTCGTCACCGACACAAAAGAATGGCGCTCCGGCGGCAACTGCCATCAGCGGGTCAGAAGCAGACTTCAAACTTCACAGCTGCAGTGCCGCCGAGCGCCGACAGTCTGGCTGGGCGCGACTGAGACGCTGGCGAAGTCACCGCGAACGAACGGTTGACTGGCGCAGTCCGTACTGCACGCCACCCCAACACTGGTCACCACTTCATTGCACACTTTTCTTAATAACGAACTCGTATTAGAGCATTGCGGTACTGACGACTTGACGTCAAATGTCCTTGTCTTTAGCCTTCCTCCAGGCACACTGACCAGTGGTCACTCCCCCGCACACACACACGCACACGCACACTCATTGACCACTGGTCACCACTCCACACCGGTGTGTCGCCACCGCAGACAACCGCTGACCACGTAAGCGAGCCGCTGGTGTCGAGGTCATCACAATCCGTTCCACCAACAACGACGACGACGACGACAGCGATCCACCGTCCATCTCTACGCAACACGTGCGGTCAGTACGTGCGCGAACAACTTCTGTCGTTCTCGCAGCCGTCCGACAACCGGCTGTCGATGAAGCTCTTTGGCAGCAAGAACGCGTTCGTGCGTGAGAAACTGCGACGCACGGAGGCGGCGTTCAGCCCGACAGCAAGCAGCTGGCTCATTCACCCTTGCAGCAACTTCCGGTAAGCGACAGCACCATGTAAATTGTCACATTCACTGCTGTCGCGAACGTTGTGGTGACGTTTTTATTCATGCTGTTGCAGTTACATCTCAAAACGTTTTCATGACATTATTACCTTCATCGTCGCTAACTTCTGTATCATCGCAGTGGATGTCTGAATGTTATTATTATTGGTATTTTATATCTGTTCCTATGGTAGTAAAGATCCAGGAGTTATAGCAAACCTGAAAAGTTAAAATTATTTATAATCATTAATTTTAAGGACGTTTTAAGAACATGGCACTCGTCACATTTCTCATGTTTAATAAACATCAATAATAAGGTTGAAACTGAGAGCACCTTGCGTTTATAAAAAGCTTAAATGGTGAGATTTCTGATAGCATAAAATGCAGTGTGAATATCGAGTCGATATCACAGCACCGGCGTGGAGTGTCGTTGGGTATGTAGACAGTGAATGGCAGCAGCTAATTCTTAAACCGTGTAGTGCTGGCATGAATGCTGCGGGCACGGCGAGCATCGCGCCTGCCGTGACGTCATCGCATCGACAATCAATGACGCACTGATCGATGATATTATGATTGAGCAGGTGCATCATTTGATGCAGTACAATGCGCGCCAAGATTGTACGACGACGAGCAAGACGCCCAGGCACTTGCGAATGGATTTTTACACGGTACAAGGGAATAATTCGGCTACAATTTCAGATGGTTATGTATTGGTGACTCTGCTTCGAGCTACTCGATTTCACTGCGAAATGTCTGCAAAAAAAGTAGACGAAGTGGGGACGAGTAGATAAACTGATCAGCGGAAGTAAAGAAACTGACACTTTATGACGACGTGTGAAGACGGTTAGACATTTCACACAATTAAAACTACGAATAATTAGCGTTATGTTAAGTTTTACATACTTATTTTGATTAGAAGAAACGTGCTATTTCTTTCACAGCATATTGCCAATTTATGCTACTGATAAAAATCTGGCTGCGGATGTAGATTGGGGTTTTATAGCAGACGACACGACTGAGGTCAAACCAATTGACCTTGGAGCGTCAGTGTTGCATGCGGACCGGAACGCACACCAGTATAGGCTGACCGCTGAAATATTGAAGTTGCGATATCTAAAGCACGAGTAAAGTCCTATATTCACACAACCAGGCAATTAAAAAGCTGGAAAAGCTCAAGAAATGGCAACTGCTGTCATATTTTGTGTTGATATCTTAGATTGATTAATGTGAACAGCGAGATTTTCCTAACCAATATGCTTGCAAAGAATATATCATGAACAAGTTTTAAGCGCCAAATTAAGTGCACCTGCAGTGCCTTTGAACGTCGATATGCAAAAACGTTTTTGGCTTAAAACCACAGAAGAGCTAAATAACCTACCGATCGATTAGGAGATTGATTGTTTAATCAATTGACTGATGTCTGAGATATTTTTGCCAAACGGCACAATAATTACATTGAACAAAAAAAGCAAAAAGTTCAGCTGTCGCAAATAAACGCGTCCTATTTAAAATGTTTCAAGTAAAAGAAGCCACAACAGTGGTACATATAGTTTTCTAATTATTTTTTTTCTTTTTATATAGCTTGTTTAATTTAGTGTTCTTCCGTGATTATTTTCGTCTTTGAGCAGACGTGCCGGCAGTGTTCTTGTGAAGGTGTTTCGCTGTCTGTCGGTGATGCAACTTGGTGGACTCGACTCGAATGCTTGCTTCTGTCGTCATTTCGTCTGTTCTGACAATACGACGAACTAACTTCAAACAAAGACGTACACTTCCAGGCTGAACGGAACGATGAGCGGTCTCTGGTGAAGAATGCTTCAGTAAAAGACGAGCGACTGATGTCGAATTTATGCATCCATTTTTAATTAGATCTTGTCGGTCGGTCAGCGGCGACTCAGCTGGTTTGGCTGATTGATTCAAGTCGTCCGCTGATCGATTTACGTTCGTTGGGCTCGGCGGCACGCGTGCACTCACTGTCTTGTCAGGTCGCCTCGCCCGACCGTCTCGTCCTGACTTTCATCTGCTAAAACAGCTTCGTGCCTCTGCTTGCAATTTGTCATCGTAAGACCGACCACAATCCGTGATTCGTTTGTTACCGAAGTGATCCAACCGCGTACGTGTCATTTCACCGTCGTCTGGTCGCCCGTCGATATTCGACGGCGGACGGCGCCGCTTACTTTCCAGCACGCCCGGACAGACGGAAGATTAATTTGCAGAAGGGCTCAGACAGACAGAGACAGAGAGCTAGAGATGTTATTTAATTTGGATTAAAGCTTTCATCTTTAACAAAATTTAAAAGTATGTATGAAATAATGTTCCTACAGAATCGTAAAAATGTTTGCAATAAAATGTATTTGTATAAATTTTAGCCTGCCCGATGAGTTACTTTTTATCGAGTGATCTAGCTTACATTTTAGGCTAATATTCATTAATGCGTTGTCATACAAAACAGTATTTATTATATTAGTATTCAAAGTAATAAACTTGTTCCGTTCGGTCTCGCATAGCGCTTGACAAGGTGGGCATTTTTGTAACACACCGGCAATTTTTAACTGTCGGAGAATGGTCCGCAGAGAATTGGATAGACAGATCACAGTGCTGATACCGATGTTCGTATGCGAGCACTGGACAAAAATGCGCTCGACTTCACTAATCGGTCACTGAGTTGCAATAGCTTAAAAACAAGTAATTCGAGCAAAGCTCACGTGACGCGCGATAGCAGCGGTTCTGTCACTTTGGCAATCAGTGTACAGCAATAAGATATTAGAGCGTCTTGAAAGAGTACTTAAATTTGACGCCTCCATATGGAAGACTTCGTGAGTTTAAGAGATCGAAACTTAGATTCTTACTAGAAATTTGGGGCAAAGCCCAACGTGAGTCCGCCCGGCGCCCTAAGTTCGATTGGGGGAAATTAGGGGGAAGGGGGGTAAAATTTCCCCGGCATCAAAGTCACGTGGCCCAAACTCAAATGCATTGGTATACGCCGAACGCGCATTGTCGACTTAGGGTAGGTCAACATGAGCGCTTATAACTTCGTTCGTAGTGGACCGAATTTCACAAAGTTTTTTTCTGTTCAACGCCCAAAAGATCGTCTTCGTCAACGCCGATTAGATTTTGTCGCTATCTTCATCGGTTCCAGAGATATTTGCGCTCAAACTTGAAAGTTGTCGTAAATCGCGCCAATTTTTGCACGTTTTTTGCCCTCCCAAATTTTAAGGGGGCGGTGACCCTTAAAAGTTGCACCCG
>Ga0209454_1002115_pt1 | contig 13195 bp, 8 predicted proteins | sample WorMetHERISLAND1_2_FD_187400 | JGI IMG/M metagenome (GOLD analysis project Ga0209454, IMG submission 187400) | Marine gutless worms symbiont microbial communities from Max Planck institute for Marine Microbiology, Germany - Olavius geniculatus... | ecosystem: Host-associated > Annelida >...
GGTCAGGGGTTTTGATTCTGTGAGGGGTCGAATTTTTGGCTTTCCCATAAGAAAGAGAAGTCGCCGTTAACACAGGGCTTGAACAACCGTTCAGCCTGTGATATTGCACGTAATAGGCCCATAGCAGCATTGCAACAACTGAAATCTGTATACATATGCGTACTGATATAAATTAGTTATATAAAAAATATAATACAAAAGCGATACTCATCTGTATAATGCTAAGTGACTAGTGAGCATTCGCTCATGACATACACAGATAGACTTCACCGCTTACAAAGTTGCCGTTTTTGCTCAATTCCAATACAGTACTGAGTACGATAATGAAGATAATACTGTTTCATAACTGATACACAGCTGTGAACAAACTGCCCAAGCAATACCGCGGTAACGTGATGGTAAACGTTAAACTCAAAATCAAAATGTTGAGAAGCCTACATTGTTACGCAAAGTAACCATATACTAGAATAGCTAAAATATAAGTGAAATGCAGAAAAAAGAATAACGTACAACAATTGAACTCGTCGCTGCTGTCCAAGCAATCACCTTGCCCATCACAGCGCGTACACAGCGGCTTACATTCACCGGAACCACAGCGAAACTGCGTCGCAACGTCACAAGCTGAATACACACATAGGCACCATGCAACACATAATTGACACAAAATTTCTGTAGGCCTAAATGTGCATTTCAAAAATAATGAAACCGTCTTATTTGTAGCACAATACAGCTGTACTTAAAAGTTAATTCGTGTTTTCTAGGCATATCAACTTCAAGCATGCTTTCAAAAGACAGTTCACAGTTTACAGTGTGAGAAAAAAACATGTGTGACATGTCTTTGAATAGACTCACAGGTTGAAAGGCAACTTAATAAGATGACAAGTTCATCGATGAACCGAGACGAGGGGTCCTACCAACTTCCACACATCTATTATTATTTACTGTCTGCCACAGCGACACCTAGTGGACAGTCGTTCCGACGAAGGCAGCAGCGGTTGCCGAAACGACAACAACAACAATGAATAAGCCTACAAAAATTGTATTCTAATTAATTTGTCAACTTATTAAACAAGTGTGACAATTTCTGAGCTTTTGGTAATCTTCAATTATCAGGCATTGCCACTGAACGAAAGAAAACTCACAAAAGATACCAAACTGTTGACAGTCAATTTCAGATTATGAGTAACAACGCCAAACATAAGCAACATTACATGATATCTAGACCGTTGTCGATAAACATAGACACAGCAGACTAAGCAGTAAGCACAATTTCACACTGACATAAAACGATATCAGCAGCAATGATATCAAGCTACACAAAACTTGTAGTGAGAAATAAAAGATAAAGGTAACAGAAAACCCATCATAAAGCTACGTAGCGTCGCCCTGCCATATAGAATCACACAGCGTTAGCTGCCATCCGACAAAGGTGAACGCGTTTCGCTTTAACCCTAGCCAGACAAGCCGATACTCGATTTACCTACTCTAAGGGACGAAAGGCTGAGTTGACCTTAGTGTTGGTTATATGCCAGAATGGTATATCTGTCCGCCGCCAGTCATTCACCCAGATATTAACCACATGATAGTGTGACCCGACCGGAAATAAAGCACGCGACTTATCGATCACCCTACAACGGTTACATGACCAAGCCATATGGTGTAAGCTATACGTACTGCAGTTGGCTTCGTCACTGCCGTCAGCGCAGTTAAACTCTCCATCGCAGACTTTACACTGTGAGATGCAGTTGCGTCTAGTTCGACACTGAAACTGGTTGTTGCCGCACGCTAAAAACAGTGAAACACGACAGTGAAGGTTTTATCCATCAAACGCTTCAAGCGCGTAAGGAGCGAAAGAACTGAACTGACTTAAACCAAACTGGCCAATAGGCGAGTCACCGATTATGCAAATTCGTGCATGGTTCAGAAGGTTAAATAGCGACTCAACTAAGCGAAACCAAACTGTATTATAACGCGTTTGTGCAGCCATGATCACTTACTTTCAGCTGACATCACACCAATATATTGCATTCTTACATTATACATATTAACTACCAAAACATAAAATGCAAAACAACAAAAACTAGCAAAATGACGTATAACAAGCAACTCTGTACAGCATTTTTAAACCAAAAAAAACAAAGCACTAAAACAATGGCAAAAAGGTCGAAAAAGGTTATCGCCTAATAAGTTGTTTACAATTTTTTCAAAACGTCATCAACAACAAATGAGGTGTTTTTTTCAATTTTACGCTGGAAACTCTGCTGAGAAATGTAATTGGCTGATACATACAGCAGTTGGCCTGGTCGCTGGCGTCGACACAGTAGCTGACTCCATCACACATTGAATACACCGTGACACACTGTCCACTGTCACATCGGAACTGACCCGACGTACAATCTGTCAACAATTCACAATGCTAGTAATTTCCTAGTGTAGCCTAACAAATAAACGTGCCATCCGCAAAATTACATAAAAAACGTGGTCGCAAAAACTAACGAAATATAACTTTACTGCACTTCGCTTATAGCGCGCAGTGCTTGAATAGAACAGATTGAAGTTCTATGCTTACTGCTCGGATAAGTAGGAAGAACGGCCATTATACGGCGACATTTCCAATCACCGACCAAACCTAATCATTAATTGACATTTTACAGCCTCCGGTAGGGGATGTGCAACGATGTAAGTGGTATTTAGTTGGTCCTATATTGTTTTGTGTGCTAAATACATAATAATCTGGATTGTAAATTTAATCACATGTTACATGTATGATGCTAAAAAACCCTTGATAGATATCGGCGCAAATAGCATACTATTGCTAATACGTTTTTGTAGTACAGCCGTGCCTTAAGGGTATAATATCCGTATACCCCTGGACATAATTTTATTTACACGTAAAATGTTTTAACGATACTTTTCTAACATCAAATCACTGTTACTATGGCCTTAGAGGGTGCCATTACGCTTCAATGCGTATGATAACGGGTGCGTTGAATATTTTTATGGGCCAACCGGGCACAATGATTTTGTCAATCCGATAATGGCTTTAGGATGATGATGACGATGAAACATCACACGAAGTCGAGGCTCAACAAATAAGCGAACAAATAAATACAAACTGCATATTTCGTCCGAGCCGTCGCTACAGTGAGCACGACCGTCGCATCTCTGCCAATCGTAGACGCATTCGCCGCTGCTACATTTGAACTGATCGGTCGGACAAGCTGTCAGCAAAAATATGATCAAAATCAACCAGACTGTAATCCATTAAGTAATCAATAGACTGCAATATCAACTCAATATCTCCTGGCCTTCCTCAGTAAGTTATAAGTACCGTACGCTTCCGTCAGCAGCGAAACATCCTTCACGTTTTGTTAACATCATAATGGTCATCAGAAAAATTTGGAACTCCTTAACTCCTCAATTTCGTCAGCGTTGAACCTTGGCTACCTTCAGACGTCACTTAAAGACCCACTACTTTCAGTCAGCTTTTTCTGCCACCTAGCGTCCATCATCCTATGCGCCCTGATTCTTTCTGAGACTTTGGCGCCTTTGGCATTTACTTACTTACTTACTTACTTACTTACAATCAAAACAGTAATATTGCTGAAAGTTGCATATTTGTCGTACATACTAAAAAAACCAACATACGAAAAAACTATGACATAGCATTGTCTGTGCTCAAGCAATAGTATTTTTGAGATCAGCACGCAGTTACGTGTTGGAAACGTAAAAGGACAGAATAGAACAGTGCATACGGCAATCAGTTTCATCGCTATTTTCAGGACAGTCAGTGACTCCGTCGCAGAACTTTGAACGAAGGATACACGTCTGAGCGTCACTGCACTGGAACTCGCTAGGACGACAATCCGTTCGTCTGCTCACATCTTGCATATCACCAAACATCGTGTAAGTAAGAGTGCTTAGGAGGCGCAGTTTAACAGTTATACCCCGTTTACACGATCGAGCAAACATGGAGCAGACATCGAGCAAACGTCCAGCAAACATCGAACAAACATCGAGCAAATATGAAACATGCATAAAACATAGCAAACATCGAGCAGACATCCAGCAAGCATCAAGCAAACATCGAGCTGGCTCGCCCAGCTACCACATAGCCAGCTCGTCGAGCCAGCTTGATCGCATTAAAGGGGTATTAGCCACAATGCGCCGCGATCTCAGTCAAAACCTAACAAAATGTCTATAGCACCTGCTTCAACAGTTCAAAGTTAACGTGAGTTTGTTTCAGATAAGCTGAAAGATTGTTGCACAGTGGCGACGTCATTACTGATTGTAGAACCGTTCTCAACACCAGCATTTTAAATTTGAGGCTATATAATGTATCTTTTGTCTCCAATTTTTCGGATTTAATTTTTTTTTCTTTTTTCCTCACTTTTTACTTCAAATTCAGTTGAGATGTCTTGCAGCGCAAATAAGAAAGCAAATTTATATGACCACATTTACCAGTATAATGTAACATCACTATTTTTAGACGCGTGACAACGGACATTGTGATGCACACATACGAACACACGCACCTATATAAACCAGAGCTAAGCAAGCACAGGCTTACAACAACAATATAAGATACAGTCATGCGCATGTTCATACGTGAATATGTATAGACTGTTTTTGGATTGCTAAAAATGACTTGTTGATTGATCACGTAAACTTTGCCGTATTATACTGCGCCACGAGTTAAACGTTAAATTATGGCACATTTAAGTCAAAAATAAGTTAAGGTGGGCCCCAACGTTAATTTGTTTTAGAAATAGATAGAAAAGCCGACAAAATGTAACAATCAATATATAGAACGTAACAAAACTTACAACACATAACTGTGCCAGAATGTAAAACTGGCTTGTAATTCATGAAAATATGCAACTGACAAAAATTGAAATGATTTGTCAAAGTTTGTTCAAGTTCTAATATCGACATGTGTTTCGCCTTACAGCTATTAAATAAAAAAATATTTTTTTTCACTTTACCTATTTAGAACAGACACTATTCAGAACAGTACAGTGCACTAACTGGTGCATCCGTCCTCGTCGCTGTTGTCGGGACAGTCCTTGAAACCATCACATCGGAAGTTCCACGACTGACACCATGGCGCAGTACATGATGCAAGAACTGATATGCACCAGCCATTTGCACACTGATATTGCCCTGGACCACTGCACGCTGACTCTGGACTTGGCGTAGCTGTTAGCACAGACATCGAGTCTCAGTTAGGATGTTGGCAAGACCAGAACAGAAAAGGCCAAACACGGGTAAGAACCGAAAACAGCACAGTATCGCATTTAGAAATGTTTGAGCAAGGACCAACAAAGCCGGGAGGGCTGATGCAGAAAAGCGTTCTTGGCAAAAAATAACCAGCTTTTCCCCACCAGCTAACGGGTTGCGTTGGGGAAGGCTGAAAGCTCCCCAGTGGAATTCAGCGTGGAATCCAGGCAAGCAAAACGGTTTTCTGCAATTTTGTTGCAAATCAAAAGGGTTTTCTGCAACTTCAGCAGAAAGGACAAATTTTTTTTCGAACAAGTTAAATGAAATAGCTCTGCTGCGCCAGAACAATTTCGGTGTTTCAATATTCTGCTTTTTGAGAATAGTCATTCATAACTGTCTGTGTAGCCTGAAAAGGCATGACCCACAAAGACCCCTAGATTCGCCACAGAAAAAGTGATTTTACTATGAAAAATACACACCAAAGTCCGTAGGCTTAATTTTTTTTGTTTCAGATCTGACACAGCACGTTATCAAAGTCCTTCAGTTTACTTTTGATGGAAATAAAAATTTAAAAACCACATAAATCCTACTGGTTGTGGTTGTCGTCGTCGTCGTAGGGCAGTGAGCTTCGTCGGAGCGGTCGGGGCAATCGTTGTAACCGTCACACCAGAACGTCATGTTACGACAACTCCAACTGAGCTTACATTGTGAGCTTGTCAGCAGGCACCAACCGTTGTCACAGTGACTCTCGTTGCGATAACAACCAACTAATAACAGAATCAACAAATGCACTGCGTTCTATTACGATGACGCAGTGAGTGAGTAGGGGCTAACGCCCCACCTGATGTAGTAGGCTTACAGGTCATTTCAGGAACGGCCTTTCCAGACAATGCACGTACACATAATAATGGAACAATACATTCAACCGTTGCCATAGTGAAACAAAAAGTTTAACCTTTACCGAAAAACCAGACATAAAACACAAAACACGTAAACGACTTAAACCTACAATTATAAAAAAACTGACCATTATGAGTGTGCATATTATGCAACAGCAATGGCAGTTCTAATAATCTTTCCTGTTATCCTCCAGACAGTCATTAATCTGAAAATGCTAACACACAATTGGGATGTACTGCAGTGCATTAATAGACAGGCTTTATGATATTTTGCCTTATAAATTTAACGTTAACATTGACAATGACATTGACATACCAGCAGATAATCATTACCTCTGCCAAGAAGGTAATGTTTTTGCCGGTTTTTGTTTGTTTGTTTGTTTGTTAACTCGAAAAGTTATGGACGGATCTTTTTAAAATTTTGAGGTATGTCGAGCATAGCATAAACTACCAGTGATTCAATTTTGGGCGTGATCCGGCAGAAATCCTGGATTCTGGATTACTTTGAAATTTTCGTTACCATTGCGTTAAAGGGGGCATAAGGGAACCGCTGGCAAAGCGAAGATGGTGACGCCACCTGGCGAATAACATTGCCTTGGCGGAGGTACCTGCGGGCTATGACTGCTTTCTAGTTATCATAGTGCTTAAATGGTCAACATCATCAATGCAGCATATAGCAGTTATAGCGCAAAAAAAGCATTGCAGCAGTTCAATGCATACTGTAAAAAATAAAGAAAAAAGTGATGTGCAGTTTTCAATAGAAAACCCATCACAAAACTACGGAGCGTCACCTGCCGTATGGGATCACACAGTGTTAGCTGCAACCCGACACAGGTGAACACGCTTTACTTTAATCCTAGTTAAACAGTTACCTATTCCAGAGAAATGAAAGGTTAAGTTGACCTAGATGTTGGTTGAATATTGAGAAGGTCTACTTGTCCACAGGATCTGGAAAAAACTTGGAAAATCCGTTGGAGTAGTAACCACTTGATAGCGACCCGACGGGGAGTTGAACCCACGACCTCATCATCGTAAGTCCAATATTCTACCAATACACCACCAAACCACCTCGCACTTATCATACCACTACAATACTGTTGACACGATGCTGTGGTATAAATTGCTGTCAAAATAAGAGGAATATTTCCACTCACCACAGTTGAGTTCGTCCTCTCCACCCGGACACTGAGTTATTCCGTCACAAATAGATCCACACCACTGCCCAGCACTGCATCGTATAGACCCAGGCTCACATTCTGCAACACATTCTATAACGTGTTTGCATTGTCTCCGTTGTTCTGTTTGTCCCAGAACATGCAAACAGTACGATCAAAAAACGTATGTATGTCTTTTCGACCAAGTACTAGCAACTGTTGATCAGATACCTGATTAAAATGCCGGAGTCTTCTTACTGCTTGTTGCTTGATTGCATTGTACTTTATGCAAAATTACCTTTTGACTAATAGATTTTCAATAAAAAAACTTGGATAACAGTTGCATGACATCTCTGTCATTTACACGCAACTGTAAAACATTATTGTTTCAGCGAGAGTTTTATTTCTGACTAGTTTTTACATTTTGTACATTTTCCTTAAATTGTATTTTAACTCTTGCGTTTGTTGTAGGGCCTACACCACTGGTCATTTTTGTAAGTGGTTATTTTTTGATTGATTGATTGATGTTTAATTCCAAATTTACAGCTACACGTTTGCATATCTTTGAGTTGTGACAATGTTTAACTAATGTAAATTATTATAATAGCTATTTTTGCATCTGCAATCATAATGTCACAAAAAATACTAAAATGATAGTAGGCCTATAAACTGAGCAGTGGAAGTTGTAAGTACATGTAAGACGTGTATGAAGCAGCCTTCTCGTTAAAGTTTAAATTTAACAGTCGTTTAATTAAACACAAGAAGTAACACCAAAAAAGCATGCTTGCTATATACGACTACCGTGCCGTTACAATGTACAGATTGTAGTTTACTATGCGCAGTGTTATGTCAAAATGTTTAGAATTTTCAGCACCACTCAATAAAAAAAATTATTACGAATGGCCAATGCCGATTATAAAAATCATTGTTCACTTTCTCTATATACTCATTTATCCACCAAACTTTTGAAAATATAAGTGATTAAAAATAGCAACTAGAGATTTCCGACGTCGTACGACATGGCAACAAGCTACAAAGATGCAAACTAAGCAAGTGATTAGGCCTATGACACATGTCGCAACATCATGCATGGTTTATTAGTAAATAATGCATACATTTAGGCATTACCGATAGCAACAAAAACAAAAATAAGGCAGAGTTAATATCACAGGTTATCTAGATTACCGCGATAGCCACTGCTGTAGCAACTGATGGAAACGTCCTCGTCATGAACACAGTAGTGTTCACCCCAGCCGTAGTGAGAACAGTTGAACAAATGAGTCTCTGTTCCCGTACAGTCCAGATAATCAAGCCATATCGGCCCGGAACCCGCACCGTATCTGTTGCCCACGAACCGTCCAACATACCTAACAAAACAAATAATTATGCTATAGTAACTAAACTATGCTAACATGCAAAAATAATACGAAAAAATGGTAAAACCCGGTACTTGATATAGCGCTTCTTACATGAGATGGACTCGCGGACAGAACTGCTTTACAATCTCGGAAGTGGCAGCTGATTGGTATGAGCTATTGATACCGCAGCGCACTATGCGGCCATCCATTGCCTGCGTCAGTGAACAACTGGACCCGCGGTTTGCAGCAAGGAGATATACCACCGCCCCAATCAGCCACACTAAGACTTTACCCCGTAGCTCGTAGGCTACTACTTATTTTCCATCCCATGAAGAGTAGGAGGCTGAGTTGGCCTAAACACATAGCAGGTGAGCAACTTGCTTAAGGTTGCTTGCAAATGACCGGCAGTGAGAATCGATCCGCAACATGAAAGTTACGAGTCGACACCAACCACTAGACACTTGCACCTACACAGACAGGTAGGTGTGAACAACTTGCCCAAAGTTGTTACTTGGTAGTGCACTAGCTGGGAATTAAACCGAGGACCTTTTGTTCTCAAATCCGACGACCTAACAGCTGAGCCACCATGCCACCACAATACGAAACGTAAGTTACATCAGCTATAAGCTACTTCATACAGATCAAAATTAACAGGGGCGATTCATTTAACCTGTGGTAACGCATAAACGATTCTTATATTACTGACATTTTCGTGTCATGTCATGCCTAATTTAAAGCATAACTGATAATAATAACTGATGCATTTTATTTGACGATATACTCGTAAGCTTTGTTCGCACTGCAGTAATCTTACCCGTATCCGAGACTGTAGCAAGCGACTATGGCATCGACGTTGGTAAAGCCATCGTCACAAACTGTTCCCCAGGTTCTGTTGTAATATACTTCTAGCCGTCCTTCGTACGGCGACGAACCGCCCACCAGTCTCACTAATGACACTGTAGCAATTTATACAAATTAGCATGATTGTGCAATACGTGCATAATGGAGAAAAATTCAGCTAATATTTAGTGATCATCAATTAACATAATTATCTTACTCAAATGAAAATTTAGTGCTTGCCACAGCATTACTGCAATTATGTCGTATTTCTATTTCATATACAGGGTAGCGCATATAATCATAATATGATACATGCATGCTTTAGATCAAGCGAGCAATAAAGCCTCTTCAACAAGATATTTGAGCTAATGCTCACGGAACGCGTGAAAGCCTATAGCAGTTCCTGTTCGCAAACTGTCAGTTTATCTCCAACCATTTCGTTGCGACTTTTACGGGGATACCGCTATTTGATGCCCTCGTGCGCAGGTTTCCGTGAACCTAGAAAATCGAGACTTGGACCGTCGAAATTTACGTTCAATGCTGAAAATTTCATATGCAGCTTGTCCATGTTTATCTCAATTGGTTTCAGCGCAATTCGCTCTTGCAATGTGTCTCGCAGCCCGAAATCGCAAAAAAAAATCCATACCCCCTATTTTGGCGTTCAAAGTCATTCAAGGTCATTAAATTGCGCGCCAATCGAGAGCCAGTGTACGACTTTCTATTAGTGATTAATGATAACCTAGGCCCTATCTCGCACCGTTACTGAGATACAGCGACTTATTGGCCAAAATCGCAAATTTCGCCCACCCCCTCTCATTTAGCGCCCTCGTTCGGGGTGACCCTCTTCGAATATATGAAAAAGCTTCACGGTTCCTGAAACTAGAGTCTTCCGCCAGCCGATGGTGAAAATTTGGTAATCCTAGCTTGCATCGTTTTTGACTGATCCACCCGTGTGACAGACGGACGGACAGACGAACGGACAGAATTGCGATGGCTAAGACGCGCTGAAAGCAGTAGCTGCTTTCGCGCGTAAAAACGATTAGGTTTGATCATTGCAGTGGAAGGTGGTCATGTTGAACACTGTGTTCAAGTGTTGAACTTGACTGAACTTCACTGCAAGGATCGACGCTGACTGTTCCCGAAACTGCCCAATTGCTCAATCCACGTAAACATGTATGTTCTATTTATGCGCCACTTTCTGTTTTTACTATTTGTGTAGGCCTATAGCAGTCACATGACTACATGCTCTAAACCTTCGATTGGCAGTGCCACAAAATCTATTTACAATTTTTGCATTTACTGCATGCAAAAAAATGCATACAAAATCTAGCTTGCACAGGTAATCTAGCGCAGATGGTTTCCGGTAAACCGATGATTATAAAGAACTATTTTTCAGGAATAGTCTTATATCGTCAAAAACAAATGCGCGCAGCAACGAGTATCGTAACAAAGCCACTAACCAATAGGACACTAGCTTCATGTTTAGCTGAAGAAAAAAGCAAACCGTAAAAGAGCAAGTTGAAGCAATGTTGCAAACGAAAGCTTCACCCAAGACGGTGCTGTTTATAAAACAAAAGTAATAGTTTTGAAACGACCAATTGTTGGCTCAAACACCGACAGTGATTTCCAGTTATGGGTGGTGACACTTAATCTTACGAACCCTTTTTACAGTTCGATTCTTTAGACTTTCTGTCTTTAATAGCCAGTGCCATTATTCAGATGACTAGCGGCACTTATTATATTACACACCTGTTTTACTGGTACAGTTCAATTCATCATCTCCGTCTGGACAATGGCGTACACCATCACATCGCTGATACATGTGAATACACGTGCCGTTAGCGCATTCAAAGTGATCATTACTTCGACAAGCTGCAGCAGCCGCAAACATACATTCATTACATTACACTGGGGTTGTTAATAACTAGGACTGCGGTACAGTTCATTTTCATATTAGTTATACGAATTTCATGTTGTTGTTGATGCCTTATTTCAAGTTATTTGCCGTTGCGAACCTCGGCGTTATTTGCCAGTCTTATTCTAGCCTTTATGTCCCCTCCACAATTTTCATTTGCAGTAATAATGGAGCCAAGGTAAGTAAACCGATCCACTTGTTCCAGCACCTCTCAGTCAACTTTGATGTCCAGTACACTCACGTCCGTAGCCATTACCTTTGTTTGAATTTGACAAACTTAACAAAATGCAATGCTGAATCAGTATCAAACGTTAACTCATCTCTCAGGTTAACCCGGCTGGACGTAGAGTAACTTTGTCGATGTTGGCAACAGTTTACTACCAACAAAGCTGCCAGCACATATAGGTCAGTACTAAAATACAGTACTCACTGAGCTCAATAAGCTGCATTTGCACATACCTACCTACGGCCGCCACTAGTAATATAAATTTCACTCTGCGTTTATGTTAAGTTTTCAAGAGTAAAAAATAATCATATTTATTATTAAATATCAAACTCCTTTGCAACAAACCTCTTAGTTCATCAACTTCCCACCGCAAATGTTTTTAACGTCTGAAATGTTGCAAGTCGTCAGTTAGCCTCGATCGGTTGAAAAACGATCCTAGCCAGTCAGCCACACACTCAGGTAACTCAATCTTACATTCTTACCGCACATTTTCTCTGACTATAGCTGTTGACCGTATAGCCCACCTCTAATCGACAAACTAATACACCGTGGTCCATAAAAACATGACACTTTTATTTTTGGAACAGCTTCGTAAAACATTTGCCGATTTAAATAATTTTTGACACACGACATTAAGAAAAAACTTGACGCAAAAGACTGTAGTTTTGGCCACTTCACTTTAATACTGGTGCTACACTACCTTGTGAAATGCAAAAGTCCAAGTTAGTCCATTCACAACATACTGAATAGCGCAGGCGTCGGCTCAGAAATGATTAACTGAAAAGCGACAAACACGATTGGCAACTGTTGTATCTAAAAAAGTCACACGTGTCACATCACACGGTCTTTATTACAGCATGTGCTCAAAATGTTCTCCTCCAGCGCAAACGCAAGCGGCAAACGTTGACACCACTCGCAAACAGCAGGCTCAACAACCTGCATTTCACATGGTAGTGTAGCGACAGTATTAAAGTGAGGTGGCCAAAAGTACAGTCATTTGCGTCGAGTTTCTTGTTGATGTTGCACGCCAAAAACTATTAAAATCGCTCAGTGCTGCACAAAACTGTTCAAAAAATAAAAGTGGCACGTTTTTATGGAACATGGTGTAGAAATGAGTTGTGACTTTTACTCACAACAGTTGCGTTCATCAGATCCGTCCAGACAGTCCGGTCTGAGGTCGCAGTGCTTCGGCCACGCAATACACTGACCGTTGTCACAGCGAAACTGGTCCGCGTTGCAAGCTGCTCACAGCAAACACGCTCCATTGTGTCATGCGAACGACAACAATATTTTCATTCAATTCATTTTAACAATGACTTCATACGGTGCAGTAAGATTGTAATTTGTAATGCTTTGTGGTGGTTAGTCACCGTGTCACGACGCTCTTGTTCTCATAGGCTACAAGTATAATTATATATAAGCTTACATCATACTCTATTCTATCACACTCACACGGCAGTGTGAGTGTTGTAAGGACGACCTTCAAAGTATATGGGAAAATGCAAACTTTGACCCTCAGCCAACCAAAAACCCCTGAACCGATCGTCACCAAATTTTAATGGCGTGATTACGTCATGGACGCC
>Ga0209454_1002116_pt1 | contig 13192 bp, 9 predicted proteins | sample WorMetHERISLAND1_2_FD_187400 | JGI IMG/M metagenome (GOLD analysis project Ga0209454, IMG submission 187400) | Marine gutless worms symbiont microbial communities from Max Planck institute for Marine Microbiology, Germany - Olavius geniculatus... | ecosystem: Host-associated > Annelida >...
GTTATATATGTTTATATTTTTAAGTTATTGGTATTTAGCCAGGGCAAAGTGGATTCTGCTGATAATGATGATGACGACAATGATGGGGTCAAAATTCTGTTTCCCAATAATTCTCACTCAACACAGTCAAGGTACGTAGTGACAACTGTAGTCTCCGGCCTGTTTGAGTCTATCACGTTGTAATATTCGTTCCTTATAACCATTTCACTCTGTGACAGCCCGTAATCGCGGAAGTACCACGTGTTCTGAAAAAATGACAGCGAACGGTAAGAAACTGAACTATAAACCTCACCTTCATTGTGCTGTGTGCACAATAATCTATAAACGCAGAAATTCTGATTCATCCCGTGAAAAATAAAAACTACGTTCAATACATAATTTGAAAAATTCAGTGAGCATATTTACGTATTGACAACAAGGACAATCTCCAACTGCTGGGTGGTTGACTCGAGCTTGTCCGTGTTGAGACGTATGGAAAACGACGCCTCGTGTCGGCTCGGCAGCGGGTTTCCAATATCACACGTGATGGACTCGTCCTCGTTCAACGCACACGATTGCTGCATTGTTGTACAGACCACAACGCATTCAGTGTTAGATACTGAACTGTAGAGCTTATTTCCGTACGAGATACTGCTCAGATCGCACAGACTAGGCTACATCATCGTTTGCTTTATGACGCACGACTGGAGCCGAAAATTTTTCAAACAGCATCAGCGCAGTTTTTAAGCACATTTAAAGTACAGAAAACGTCAAGTGTCGTGAGACAGTTGTCGTAATTGTCCTATGATCAAAAGACTGGATCTAAATTAAACTAAACACTGCTAATGGAAACTGCAAGAAGTGCATTACGACAGAGTTTATAAAACTGACATCGATTTAATATTTTGAGTTAACCATTAGCATAAAACAGCAACGTAGTGCTTTAATACATACATATATTGATAATTATCAATCCTCCGGCAAGGCAGTATCTCAGAAATTGTGAACTTTTCATTTATGATAATACTGCTTTCAGTAGCGTATGCCCACTAATGCGAGTTTTATCTATCCAACTAGTACAATGGGTCGAGCCGAAGCCATAAAATTAAACGTTTAAGAAGAGTGTCAGAATGGACTTGTTATGAATTATCAATGAACGGCGTAAAGATGGCTTTGAAGATGGACGGTTCTGCTCACATCAGAGTCGGTGCCGAGGTACTCCATGAGCGGTGGTAGGACAATGTTGACAGCAGCCTCATGAGCGTCCTCCCCACGATTCCTCACTCGGATGAACAGTCGCAGCTCACGGTCCTGACCAACCTTGAGCACGTACTGACCCGTCTCATCCCTTCGCGCACCAACACACACATAATACACACACTATAGAGTTAAGCCATCAGTCAATAGCAGTGATGTAAACAAGACTATTTTCGAGACCAAGACCAAATCCAAGACTTTTTGGCAAAACCAAGACTTTTGTCTCAAGTGCAAGACCAACATTTTGTTTTTCCTCCTGAAGGCACCTCGAGCAAAACTGGTTTAAGGGACTACATCGCTGGTCAATAGTAAATACTGCCACGACTTTAAGCTAAAAAGCAAATAGGCTACATCACATGTCTATCGTATGTTAGATCATAGTTACCGGTATTTAGTCTGTATGTCTCTATAACATACCAGCAGATCTGTCATTGCATAAACCTGCCCCTGCGGCTGAGGCTTCGTCGTGAGGTAGTTTATGAGTTACAGCAGCACGCCCCGACTCTCAGACCACACTCCCTTTGACGCTTTTGGCGCCTTTTATCCGCAAACTTTGCTGCATCAAAAACGGAGACCATTGCTCCTGACACTACTAATATACTTCAAAGGAAACTTACATTATAACTATGCTTATGCCTTGCCAAGTTAAATCTATGCCTATTAACTTAAAACTGATAATTGTGGAAGTTACTTGTGCTGTGCACTGTGCATTTTAACTAGAAGAATGCAAAAAATATCACACGTAAATTAAAGAAATTTTGTTATGTAAAAGTAAATTATGTAAAAAAACAGATATAGTATTTTCTTTATCAAGCTCTATACACAGTAATGATATGGCGTAATATTTTCTTTCTATTTCTGTCAGAAAAGGTGTTGATCATTTTACCTGTCCAGCTGGAGAATGCCACGTACAAGCAGGTTGCTATCACACTGTGAGTCGTTGCCACAGTTCTTGATGAAGTCCACCTGCAGCACGTCGACACGTGTGTATAATGTGTAGGCATACATCAAACGTAACAATACTACTGATTTGCATTCTTAAGCTGTGTTCGAAGCGACAGAAACAACATGAACTGAAATGAAACAAAAGCCGCAGCGCAAACTACAATAGTAGAACTATGTCATTTCATGTCTTTTCATTTGTCTCTCTTTGAACACACCTTTACCTTATATCTTACCTTATATCTTATACCTTATATCTTTATACACGTTTTTAGTTTCTATTAGAACTAATTACGATGGGATAGAGATCTAATTTCATGGCAGATGATTTAGCTTTCAGTGAACATTGCCTCATGTCACCGATCACCCTTCTCTGTCTATAGAACTCGTTCAACTGGCTCCATACTGGTGTGGAATGTTAACTGGCAATAAACATGTCTTCACAGTGAAATTATTTTAAAATTCAATATTGTTTATAAGTCAAGTAAATTATAAACATCAGGATTAACGCTTGCAGCTCAGTCACATGCGAAAAGATTCTCTCCTCTGGGGAAGAACAACTTCAGTCAGACTGAAGATCACTCTAGTACTAATTCACACCTAATGCACTTGGACCATCCAGGCCTTGCGTGCAAAATTCTTGTTGGAATGGCGGCATTTATTCTATCTCGTAATCAACCACTGTCTGGAGTGGGATAAGTGAATGTTAAACAAGCTTACACAACACATCACAGAGAGTAGTTTAACACACTCATTCCAAAATGTATAGGCCTGCACTGCCGTTCGGTTGGTCATGCATGATTGCATCCGTGGCGATCAACTCGTTAATCATCAGGGATACCACTCTAGACACAGTGCTAGAGACAGGCAGCATGAGTGTGACTGTGGAATAGAGAGACAACAAATGCTGATCCTTGCCGAGTAGTGTATGCGAGACAAAGAGTCGTTGATGATTGGATAGCGGTTGAGATCTGGAAGCGGGTCTCCTGGTCGCAGTGTGGGCTTTTCAACATCAGTCAGCTTGTAGCTCAACAGAAATCTCACCGGACGTAAGAAATCTCGATTGTTTCTCTGCACAAAAACAAACATACAGATAATACCATAATCAATGATTCGACACAGAAGAAATTCATTCACAAAGTCAACGAGCAAACCTAAAACGCTGTCTTGCCTTCACGGATTAACAGTCTGTTACTGAGATTTTTCAAACTCATTGGCTTCTTTATTAGTTCAGAAATGTAATGTATATGTGCATAATGTGCTTCTTCCAATGCAGTAAACGAAGCTGTCTACTCGATAGTTATCAAATGGGTAAGATATAACGAGACATTAAGTATTAGAAAAATGCAACCAATAATGGTTAAAGGATCAAAAATCAGCAGTACAGTAAAACAATCAACTTTAATTAACTCGCTGTATAACACTGACAGTCACTGCCAATCACGGACTAATAAACACTAAGTCACTAAAACAAACACAAATGTTAAAAACATCTAGATTTTTCTTATCATATCGTATATCTTAGGCGCTATTTTTATATCCAATATCCGTACTAACGATGAGATAAGCAGTGACGTCTGTGCACTTGAGCTGTGGATCGCTCTGATGATTCATCGTCAGAGTTTCATTGTAAACGTTTGACTCTTTGTTGTCACGCAGGAAGAACGCTCGAACCACGGATGATCTGGAGAACTTCTCAGACTCCAGCGTCAAGTCCACGTCCATCGTTCCAATATATCTAAATACATCCAAGCTATATAAATACATCTAAGCTATACAACCAACAGCTCCAGGGGCTGCAAGTAAGCTTAAACTGAACTCCAGCAACCAACCACTGAAACCACTTATTTTTGCGAGAAAAAACATTTATTGTTGCACAGTTAATTTAACAACTTTCTTACAAATATATCATGCCATAAGTTTCACTGCATAATTATTTCTTTACTACCGGTACACTGGCAACAAAAAAACTCGTTTTGTACAAAATTCCTGAAATGTGAGGGTTCAACGGTCTATAGACAAAGGTAAACTAGTGTTTCAAACAAGCTTTTCGTGTATAACAGAAGCTTGGGCATTTGATTCTTATTGTCCATGTCAAGAGATTGTAGGCCTATTCGTGTAAGTTTTATGAACGGCACAATAAACGAGTGAGTTATCTAGACAATCTACAGTGGCATTGTGGCCGGAAGGTCACATCAGGGTGTAAATGTCCATACCCCCATTAAATTTTGCGCTATTGGAAAATTGTTAAAAAACTGTCAGAAAACTTTCCTACAAAAATGCAAAATTTGGAGATAAAAACCTGATTTTGAAAAAGGGCAAAATTGAAATTCTGAACACCGATAATCTTTTCCGTCGTATATGTGCAGCTGTCTGACAGAAAACTGCAACTTTCCGCAACGGCTAATTTTTTAACGCACGACGCCGCTGCCAGCACATGTTTGCTACCTGTCGGTGGGGTTGACGGTGAACCGCAGACAGGCCTGCAGCTTGAAGCAGTTGTATGGCAGGCCGTCTCTGCGGCACTGCGTCAGCGTCGGATCAATGACCTTCGGATAGGCGCGTAACGTCGTCATGACGTTGACGACCGGCCGGCTGCGTAACACCACCACGGCGTCGGACTGGAACGCGCCGACGACAAGATCAGGGTAGCCGTTGTCATCGACGTCTGCGCCGGCAGACAGCGAGTAGCCGAACGCTGACAACGACTGTCCCGCGGTGGATATGGACAGATCAGTCGCCGCTATACGCTGTGAGTACTCCACACGCAGCCCGGACGCAGAACCACGGAATACGTACACGGCACCGGGGCCTTCGAACGGCGCTCCGACTATTAGATCTGACACCACACAACAGAATGTTTTGTCGTCTGCGTGAACTTAGATTTGTTATAAACATGATGCTGGACAACCGGTCGTACAACAATCTCTGTAGTGTAGTGGTTGTGACGTAAGACTTGCGATGAAGAAGTCGTGAGTTCAACTCCCGGTCGCGTCACTATCAAATGGTAACTACTTGGATGGGTGACTGTCTGCAGACAGGTAAACCATCTCTGTATATAACCAGGCCACCAAGGTCAACTCAGCCTTTCATCCCTCCGGGGTAGATAAATCGAGTATCGGCCTGTCTGGCTTGGGTTATGGCGGGGCGCATTCACCTGTGTCAGGTGGCAGGTAACACTGTATAATCCCATATGGCAGGTGACGCTCCGTGGCTCTGAGATGAGTTTTCCACGAACAGCTATACCATTTAACCATTTAACCAAACAAACCGAAGTAAGTGAAATATAGGCTGAACCGACACTCTTCTACGTATATTAGTAACAGAAGGTTTCGCAACCCGCATAGCCAACTATGTCCGTTGAGTGAGAGCTTGTCCCATTCTGCAGCGCTTTGAGCTCGCAAAAGTAAAACTCAGTTAAGCTGGTACACAGCCCAAGTCGGCCAAGTGGCCGACTTCGATAACAAGCCAGCCCCTTTTACCTATTTATTAGGCTGTTTCTTCTTCTTCTTCTTTCTTTCAGGAGCTTGGCGCGACGTTGCCGTTGTCCTTGTCACAAGTGACAAGTCGCCGCCATGCCGCTTTGTCCTGCGCGCGTCGCTGTGCCGTCGCCAAGACGAGATTGAGTGGGTGCAGGTCGGTCTCCACAGTTCTAAACCACGACTGTCTGGATCTCAAGACGGAGCCTTCAAGAGGTGGATCCGACAGCTGCATCCAAACGATGTGGTTGCAAAGTCCGTCGACACTCTCCCCCTCTATCCCGCCATTGGGTTTTTGGCTGTGGACCAGCCAAGGCCCGCGGGTCTGGAGGGCGGGCTACTACAACAACAACACTCTGGGACGGCCAGGCCTTCGTCTCCGCTCTGCAGGAGTGTGTAAAGTACAGGCCTCTGAATTCAATCAACTTACTGGCGCTATACAAGTTCGTTTATTACATAGATGTAAAAAAGGTTCCAGAAAAAATTTTAAAAACGTTATAAAACGTAAAAAACGTGGGGAAAAATAATAAAAACGTAAAAAACGTTTTTACATCTATGGCTTATTATAACTCGGTAATGGTCCTGTTTATCTGCAAAAAATTTTACACTAGCTGACTATGGTCGGTAGGGTGGGTTATAGTGATGCTGTTTCAATTTAAATGCTAAAATACTGCGGTTTTATAAACGACCGCGACGATGAGTGGCAGTCAGCCTACCTTGGTATCCATCCTGGTCAATGTCACCCGGAGTGGCCAGCGCCAGACCGAACCAGGCGTTGTGACAGTTCAACTGAGCACATTCGTCATCTCGCATCTTCCGATTGAGAATTCGTGTCGGTCGCGAGTCTGACGTTATACCCTGCAACGGCAAAAAAATCAGATCAATAAACTAGTAAAAACAATACGTCGATCCCGTGCTGACATATTATGCGGCAGTCTGTTTAGAGCTGCACAACTCTAAATCCAGGCTCAACCCTGACTCAGCTAAAAATTGGCACATTCTCACCTATTTTTGTTTGCGACTCTTTTTTTGTTTTCGAGTTAGAAGCTCGTACGAGACAGACGGACAGGCAGAGGGACGGGCAAGACACGTAATGTGGCCTATTATAACGGCCGCATAAAAACGAAAAATTACCATAGGTAAGGTATACATTTGAACTATTTATGCCGATGGTTGCATCCTAAACAGCGAGTCACGTAATTGGCATCTTATAGCTCAAGTAGACTCATGACACAATATGTCTCTGTCGTACACACTGAAGTATTGAGCAAACAATGCATTAGTTGATCATAATGCTTTCTCATCAAGGCCTATTGCCTGTTATTTCCTACACTTCAAGTTCTCGACACTATGACATGTTCTACATGCTCTACATCTCCTGGACAGCTGCATTAACGGAAGAAGACCAAGATCCATAGAGTTTCTAATAAATTGCCACAAACGTAAATAAACGCTGAAAGGGCTAAAATAAGTGTTTTGGAGTAGCTTACAGGCATTATTAATGTAAGATTTGCCGACAGAAATGGCCAGGAGATAGCGTGTACCTGTTTGCCACTGTACACGTATACAGCACCGCTGGACATCGGAGCATGGTAGAAAGGCGCACTGATAACAAGGTCTTGTTTGCTGCACACATATAAAACAACGAAAACAAGCTTTCATGCATGAAGCAACCACTCTATAAATAGACTATAAAGCAAATTCTCTTAAGCAACGTCGCTTTTTTCGTGTGTTTTAAAGCAACTTTCACGAACGCAAGCTGTTCGCTTTATTTATCTGTAATGTGGTTTGCAGTATGTTCTGACTGTCTCTCTTACTTTTTTCCTTTTAAACTGTCCACTCTAATGTCCGCAAAACAAGATTTGACTTCATAACTTTTCGAAAGATCAAGCACTCAGACTACAGTTTTGCTTTCCTGATTTTTTTATACAGAAAGCAAGTAGGTTTATCTCTGACTAGTGCAAGACAGCAGTGCTTTGCTTTCAGTACTGCACTATGCACCGCGCCTACGATTCAAACTTCTGTTTTGACATATGGCGCATTACAAATGCAGACTACTTACTTACTTACAGCAGCGCAGACATATTTTTAAAAATATAAGAATACCACAGAATATTCAAACAACACATCTGAAAAATTTTGTAAGACAATTTTCTAAATTTAAAATAAGTGTACGTAAAAGCAATAAAGAATATTCAAATGCGTACAGCTTTCCTAACATTACTACGTTGCAAAAGCTGTTAGATCTAACCTAATACAATCAAATAAATAAAGTTAATAAAAACTAATTACCAATATACACTGCTTTCAATCATATAACCTACAGAGTATTCACGTCTGGAAAGAAAAGGTATCATTGCACACCGACCCGTCACTATCAAAATCGGAGACGGCGATGTCATAACCGAAGCCGGAGCCGAACTGTTCGCCCGACAAATAGTGCCGTGAACTGATGGTCATTGCGTCCGGAGTAGGTTTAAACAGCAGAACTTGGCCAGTATTTCTGGACCGAGGCGCTCCGGCAATGTATGTCTTCTCGTTGTCAATGATGTTACCAATCTCCACCGACATACCTGACACGTTCCAATAATTAAGACAAAAAGTTTGCTAAATCTCTTAAATAACTGGCATGTAGCATATACATGTAATGTAAAGTCCTTCCGGAGCCACAAGGCCCATAGGGTGGAACTCATATTCGTTTTAATCCTCAGCCAGACACCAGTTTACACTGCTAGACCACGGATATGGAGTTAGTGCATCGCGCGGTGTCCCTGTTTACGTCCAGCTTTCGCTGATACTCATTTCGCCTACCCACGGAAGGATAGCCAGGCTAAATTGACCCGAAACAGTATCTAAACCAAAGCAAAAAGTCCGACTTAATTGTGTTTGACGTTTTATTTTGATCGACAATTCGACAGAAAAACTGCCGCAATAACGTGCTATAAAGAGTCAACATTAATACCGAAGTTGTTTATTATTACTGCTGTTGTTGATACTATTATCAAGATCGCGCACAAAAAGTACAATTAAGTTTAGTCAATATCCGAAACAAAATTTCAAAAAAATGAAATGAAAGCTGAATGACGTCAATCTGCAAACGAATAAATCACACCATACACACAAATAAACTACGAGTAAGCTTATATAAACGTATTAAGATTCAAAATGTTGTCACCAAACAAGTAATTTACGCAAACCTACCGAGATACGAATAAAAGCTAGTGGCTGGTCGGGGCATGGTGCTGCCAGGGAAGACATCTTCGACAGGACTCTGGCGCCAAGTCGCAATGCTATGCAGTCCGTCGTCTAGAATGTTACTGAACACGTTCCCGCGCCAGTTGAACGAGCCGGGCGCACCGAACAAAATCTCACCACTCTGAGCAATATTGCACGTAGCATTAAATAGGAGACATATTTGGAGGTTTGTGCGTTATGCAACTATACCACACCGTAGGCCTATCTATCACACCCTCATTCATAATCAAGGCTTAAAACGTGTTACTAAACTCTTTTTCATTATCGACTGCTGGTAACCCTTCAAACTATAGCCTATACACGGTCTTTCATAAAAGGACCCCTTTTTCTTTCTTTCATAATTCACTCCAATGATGATCAATTTACATGAAATTTTTTACCAGTTGTAGCTGAAGAAATACTAATTCAAAATATTTTAACAAAATATAGCAGTTAGGAGTCGAACTATAGTTAAGTAATATAAATTCGTGCACAAATTTAAATTACTGCTCTAATTTTAGTCGACTAGTCAAAATCTGAACAATAGTCGATCAACTAGTGAAACAGTCGATAGTAACAGCACTACCGGTACATGTCTACAGTTATTGTGACTGTACTTCGTAGTTGTCTTACCTTTGAAAATGTTGGCCTCCAGCACTCCAACCTATCCCTGGTTCTGACGATGTATATATCTGTTGTGTTTTAGGGCCCTGTAAAAACAGTGATCGTGCTAGGCCTATGTACGTACGGGGTCGACGACGGCGCTGGTTCCCGCCTGACAATAGCCGTACTCGCCGTGGCCTCGACTCTTGGGTTTGCCGAGGCATGGCTCCCAGAAGCCGTCCTCGTCCAGTGCGTTTGTGATTGATATGCACAGACCGAGGCCCCACTCGTACGCCTCGCCGCGCTTTCTGCGTCGATGAGCGCATGCCTTCAACATCATCCATATACACACGTTCACAGCCTCACATGCCTACTTGACATTCACTCGTCCCTGATTTATTGCTGGCTTAAGAAAATAATATCATCAAAAGTACAAACTACGACATGAACCAACTGCGGTTGCAAAGAGGAACAAGGACCAAAGCAATTTGGTGAAAGGCGGAATCGCTGATCGTTGCTGCCACCTGGTGAGCCGTTGGCATCGTAGTTCGACCTCGTATCTTCCTTCCCCTAGGGTAAGGGACCTATCTGATACAATGTCATTGGATCTCACAAGTGTATTTGCCAAATGACAACGCTTACACTAAACTGATTTCGCCCATTAATAAGCAAGAAGCCCAGCTGTAGCTAAAAAGAAAAAAACCGCTTCCGAGATACGGCGACTAAACCGCTGCACACAGAGAAATGGTTACTTCTCACAGCCTATGAGAACTCATCGTTGCTCTGTCCAACGGCACCATCGCCGACCCCCTACGACTTACTGTTCAGCCACAATACCGCACGATTGGCATAGCAGAGTGTGTAACGGCCCTTCAAGGTCATCCAAGATCAATGATTTTCGTGTTATGTGAAAGAGTTTATATGCGACTGCCGGTCAGTGATTAATAGCAACTTCGGTCCTATATCTCACCGTTTAACCAAAATATATCAGTTACACACGGACTGACTGACAGACAGACAGACATTCGTAGAAAAGCTTACAGCTTAACGGTCGCCCCAAAACCGAAACTTGTAAAGCTTTTTGTTCAAAATCTGTAGCACATTCTCGGTTTCAGCATTGTATGGTCTTTACCTTACGGTCCGCACTGCAGGTAACATGCGACAGACTTCCATCTCTCAGTGTTTGATTCTTTGCGGTTTTCATTCTTGACTCTGATGTAAGCACAGAACGAAAATAGGCAGATGGAGAGAAAGGTACAATGCACAATGCGGTCTCTTGATTTTGGATCAATTTCAATCACACATTATCACACGTCAGAGTAAGGCCTATTTTTATCAACAGTGATTGAACTACTGCGATGATCATTCTGTTAATCGAGTCGGCGTCAAGCAATCATAGTACATTTAACGAGGCAGCAATTTATTCAGTATAGCTAGCGAACGGTTGCGCGGTGTAGTGTTATACCAGCATAACAGTTAGAAGAATGCAACCGCAATCTGGACAAACTGATTAACGGACTGACAACCGACCAGGGCACGTCCGAGAGGCGAACGTTGACTTGCGACTGTGACACCCATCCATTGGTTCGTGTTGTCTTCACCGGACCGAAGCGCTGTAGAACCCAGCCAAACATACACACACGTCACATACTGACCATCTGACACTTCAAAGCAAGTTAAAACAACCATTAGTTCACAGCAGATAGGCATGTATAATGATGTATTAATGATTAGCCTACAAGAGTCAGTGCTGTCAGAGTTGGCAGCTCCTACAGAGTGCCATGAACTCGTATTTAGCCTACACGAGTCGCTGTGCGTTAGGCACAATCAAATATTCATAATTCCTTCCAATGTCAGGTTCATTCTTTTATTTCCGGTGAAAGCAGCTTGATTGGGTCAAGAAAATGTGGCCAGAAAGAAAATACAACCAACAGCCAGAGTCGCATAATTCAGTCGTCTCGTGGCATTGTTCTTGTCGGAGGCGTGTGTATTTCTGTCATACTGCATCAGCTCGGCTTGTCTTGACATAATACAAAGCACTGCGAGTCCAACATAATACGCTTAACTTCTACACTGTATCCCAAAAAGCATCCCTGACATTTTTGACTGTAACTTGAAAAATTATCAAATTTTGATAATTTTTGGGACGAATATTCCTGACACAACTTGCCATCAAATGGCATATTTCCACAAAGGGTAATGTGTGCTATGAATTTCAGTCCCGTAAAATGGGTATATCAATTCACAAGTCTGCATCAGACTTCTTTATTTTTTGTTTTAATAAGCAGCATCTCTCGGGTGACAATGAGAAGTGAAACCTTCATAGTCGATAGCTAGTTGCGTGCAGTCGTTGACTAGAGACGTCAGAGGGCAGCTGTAGACGGCACCAGGTCGTTCGGCATTCACCGACCAGCCGTGTGACACGTTGTCGCGAGGTGCGCCCACCAGCACCCTGTGTACAGCAGCAACGACACGCACAATTAATTGCATTCGATCACCGGCGAAAACCTTCAATTAACCGCTACCGTGGGCAAGTCGTAGCACAGCGCGCCACCGACATGTGAATAGGCTGGAGTGGTGTGGCAGACGGACGAAGCGAAACCTTACGTGACTGAGCATGTAATTTCAGCGGCGTTTTCTGTGAACCTACAATAATGAAATATAGCATAAGACGATGCCCAGGTTGTGTATATCATATAGACATGCAGCTGATGTGAATGGCAAATTAAACGCTGGCTCTGCCTAGAACACGTGTGACGTTATATGCGCACTTTGCAGTCGATGACGAATCACGCTTGACATGTGCAATGCATAATGCTATCGCCGTCATGCACGTGTAGTCGCGTCATTTCGAATTTCATCTTTATTAATATAAATTTCAATACATTATTTGCATGGCACAGGATAATTATCAGAGCAAAAAAACTTCAACAGCACCGCTAGACTCATATCGCCCTTACACAGCTTTGTAAACTGTTGAAGTTTTTTTGCTCTGTCTTTTGCTGTTTTTAGTCGAATTTTGTCCAAATTTTTGGTACTTGATTTTATGACAATAAATTTATTTACTGTTTACAGAATACCTCCGTGCGGGTAAAGGAAGTTGATGCAAGGAAAAAATTATGTGTGATGTAACAATGTCTGCTGCAGCCAATTTTGTCTTTGAATAAGAACAGCTAGTTGCCATGGCAACAGGAGTCGGCAGGAGAGAAATTTAAGTGACACCGTCGGAAAGCCCGGGCCCGAAAATAGGGGGTAGGTGCAAACAGCGAGCAATTATTTTTACGGAGACCGAGTTATACCGCTTTGAAGTCCCCATAGGCCGTAATGCAAATTTTTAAAAATTGGGGCATAAAAAGCGGTAAATTTTAAAAATTCTAATCGAAAACATATCAGGAATGTGTCTGGCGTCCGGACGCTTCGTTTGAGCCATTAGCGGCGTCGGTCGGTCCAACGGGATAGTTTGTAGCCGTGCGCAAGGAAAAAAAATAGACGCCTAACGACGAATTTCGCGCATGCGCAGCCACGCCGCCTTTGAACCGATTGTAACCAAATTTTGCATGTGGGGTCGGGTGGGCGATGTGATCACTGACGTCAAGTTTTATGGAAAGCGGTTAAGGGGTTTACGAGTTACAGGACCCCCCCCAAACGCCATTTCCTATACTTAACGTTCATCGCCCTTACAACAGTGTCAGCACTAC
>Ga0209454_1002121_pt1 | contig 13188 bp, 7 predicted proteins | sample WorMetHERISLAND1_2_FD_187400 | JGI IMG/M metagenome (GOLD analysis project Ga0209454, IMG submission 187400) | Marine gutless worms symbiont microbial communities from Max Planck institute for Marine Microbiology, Germany - Olavius geniculatus... | ecosystem: Host-associated > Annelida >...
ATTTGGGGCTGAACCCTCTCCCCCATTTGGGGAAAAATTTAAGGGCAAAATTTAAATTTTGAGCGCCCGTAATCTCTTCTGTCGGAAATCTTCAGTGTCTGTCGGAAAATTGCAACTTTCTGCCCCGCCTACTTTTTTAACCCATGACGCCGATGAGTTCCAAACAAATCGACAACAAATCTCAATAGTGGAACTCAACAAATCGTCGTAAGTGGACGTAAGGCTTTACATTGCGTATACGCAACACAATTAATTATGCAGTTTCAAAACAAGCGAGTTTTAGTTTCAATTTAGTTTCGCTTTAGTTTTAGGCAAGATCGCTGTAGTGCAAGCGGCTTCGCCTATAACTACCTAGTTCTCTGCAGCGTGGTCACTCCGTCTGTCGTCTGTCACCTTCGTGCACCCTGCAGAAACCGTTCGATTAATTTGCATAATTAGCGATTTTGCCTTTTACCAAATTACTTCGGCCGCTTGTAGTTTTACACGTAACGTACGTGCAGTTGATGGCGTGCACGTTGCTGCCGCAAGCGACCCACAGACGACAATTTTTGACAACAATCATTGACGTGACTGGAGCTGCTCCAACTGATCGACAGAACAGTCCGTCATCTGACACGCCGGCACCCACTTGATCCAACGCCTGCGTCCGCATCAGCTTGTTTTATAGTTAAAGTTCAACTGACAAGATTAATGATATACTGTATAAGGGCCTACACAGACAAAACAGAATGTACATGTACATAGACTTACTGTATATTTTGCACGTTTTTACGTTTTGATAAGTGGTGGCAATAAACGAATAATATTATAAATGTACGAAACATACGCTTAGCAAGTTAGCACAGCTCATTCGATCGCTTAATAAAGCTTACCGGTATTTAAAACCAAAGTTCAAAATTAACTAATCAATTAACGACTACATGTAGATGAGAGTTCTGTGTGCCTAAAACTGCTAAGATGTGTCGAAATTCACTGGCGTCACTAAGATACGTCTTACTTTAAAGTTTTGGGCGCAACACAGAGGAATAATAATACAAAAACATCGCACGAATTAATAACAAAAGAGACTCCAACTAGGCCTACTCAACAGTTTCTCGACAACATAACGGAGCGATTGGAGTTGATCTGGGATGTTATGTTACTAAAGTGGCAAAAAAACGCCTAAAATAAAATCGGATCAAGCATCGTTTCAGAAGGTTTAGAAGATTTTAACTGGTGTAGCTCTTCATGGGAAACCTACAACAGAACTACGGAGCGTTACCTGCCATATAGGATCACGCAGTGTTACCTGCCACCTGACGCAGGTGAACGTGCTTCGCCTTAAACCCAGACAGACAGACGCCTTAAAGCCAGACAGGCCGAAGGGATGGAAAGCTACCAAGCCACCCTGTATAGGCAAGAAGCTGGCGGGATGTGGAGAGAATACCTCAATGACGAGAAGGGAGCCGTTGACGAGCCCAGCAAAGACGAATCCACCGGAGCAGGTGTTTGTATGACAGAGACACAGCGCCGCATCACTGAGACTTGTACACCACAACTCACTGCTACAATAGCAACAACAATAACCCATTATTATGCTATTATTGAGTAGTCCGAGAATAACCTGACACAAATAGCCAAGACGAGACCATGGTGCTGTCATCACGACACTGTCACTCTGAGAGTTAGGCCTAATCTGGTTACTCTGATAAATCTAGCACGAGCGCTGGTGGGCCGTCGATCTGGACCAAGCCGATTGGCTTAAGCCACAGATCCGCCTAAACTGGCAGCGACAGTACTACACTTAAGCTACCACCGCACTTTATTACTCCCCAGCTCAAAAGCTGGTACTTATTTTGCCGTCCCACGAAGGGTAGAAGGCTGAGTTAAACTGGATGATTGGCTACACACTAAGATGTTTACCTGCTCGCAGTCGCAGGCAGTCACTCGTCAGAGTACTAACCAGCACCGGCGTACGAGTATATAATACGTCCATACTGTATACAATGGTCACATTGACCACAGTAAATAACAACCAACGATGATAATAGCAATATTTATGTCTGTTCTATTTTACATACACAAGCCTCTGCCACTATTGTTCCTAGGAAAGTAACGTCGTCGCAAGGGGTAAGAGGAGCAACTTCCCCTTAAATTTTTTGCCTGTCAAAAAGTGTTTGCTTGTCGGAAAATTTTCCTTCAAAAAATACAAAATTCGAAACCGAAAGTTTCAGTTGTTCTGGGAAAAACTGGAAACAAAACTAAGATTTTCAGCAGCCATATTTTCTCCATCTGTCGAAAATTTGCAGCTGCCAGTCGAAAAATTGCAACTTCTTGCCACCCCAACCTTTTTTAACCCACGACGCGATGAATTAATGCCACGTAATTAACAAATGTAACGTTTAATTTGAGTCGCTGTTATAGGCCTACCAGTCGTCGGAGTTATAAGCGAAGAGATGATTGGACAAAGTGGCGACGAGCACGATAGAATCCACGACGCACGAGCACAACACTTGACTATCGAACTACACACGCGTGACATGTGACACGATAAACCCCTTTTAAAGCGTATGAATTTTTATGGAAAACCCACCTAGATGCGTTTCAGAGCGTCACCTGGCGTATGAGATCACTGAGTGTTGTTACCCGCCACCGGACACATGTAAACGCGTGTCCCCTCTCCAGTGGCGGCGCTACACCAGGGCGAGCAAGGTCAAATGACCTAGCTGGAAAATCCACCGCCCTGGCTCACGCCCTGCCTTGGTAAATAATGTATACGTTTATTCACCACTCAGGTAGTAAAAATGAAATGACAGACAGACAGAGAGGCAGGCAGACATACAGATAGACTGACAGATAAATGTGAAAAAATAAAGGACGTTGCCGTATCTCAGATATCTGACTTCTTTGCTTGTTTTATTTCGATATTGAAACAATCAGCGACAACACTGTTCTTTAGCTTCGCATAAGCATACTACCTGCTGGGGTTTATTCTTCATTTATTTATTTACTTGATATCATTCTGATCTCTACATTGCTTCACGTTTTCGACAATTTCCTTTTTGATTAAACGGTTGTGTAGTTGAGGGGAAGGCTAAGGGTCCAGCCCCCAATTCCTCACACAAGACGTAAGCACAGGTATAAATTTCACTAAATGTGCCAATTTGGCAGTTGTTTTTCATGAAAATAATTAAAATCATTGCCACCAGATCTCATATTTTAAAGCTTAAATGCACCAAATTCGATTTCGGCTGGGGCTCCGCCCCAAACCCTGATAGGAGAGTTTACAGCGCTCCCCAGACCTCCTAGCTAGATTTTTTAAAATCCTACTTCTGAAAAAAGGGAAGGCAGGAAAAAAGCGAAAAGGGAAAAGAAAGTAAAGGTTAAAAAAAGGAAAGGAAAAGAAGGGACACAAGAAGAAAGGGAAAGGAAGGGGAAAAGGCAAGGACTCCAATTTGTACGCCACTGGTCAGGCAAACCCTTCGCGGAGTCCGGGACTCTGAGTGACCTGATCTGGTCTAAAAATTTTCTGACCTCGAAATAACCTAACTCTTTTACTGCTCTGGCGGCGCCACTTCCCATCTCAACTCCAGCCATATAGCCAGATTTACCTACCCCGGAGGGATGAAAGACTGTGTTGACCATAGTGTTGGTTATAATAACGAGATGGTTTAACTGTTTGGAGGCAGTAACCCATCCATCCAAGTATGAGATTAACCACTTGATAGCGACCCGACCGGGAGTCAAACCTACGACCTCGCGATCACAAGTCCAACGTTCTAACCGATATGCCACCAAGCCCCCTATGATAGTCGACTAGTCGCACGATGTAGATCATGTAAGTTTGAAATAAAATAAAATAATCAACACGAAAACGAAAATGCTTTCCAAACCACGAAGGTTTACATTAATATTTCACAATGTAGACGTGCGCCGGAATACTTGGAATGAGCATTTTATTTCAAACTTACAGCTGCTGCAGGTGCTAGTGGAAAAAATTAAAAACATCAGTCAATATTTCTAAAAAGTTTACGAAGTAAAAATTAGTGGCTTGCTTTCTGCTACCACTCCGTATACGGTGGGTGCTGTATACAAATAGTTTATTCTACTGTTATTAATACTAATAACAAATCGTCGCGCAAATGCTGATATACGACCTTAATGTCAATTGGTTTTGCCAGTCCTTTACTGCAGTCCAGTCTGTTGACCAGGCCTTCACTTTGACCACCAAGAAACAACCAGACCACACCTGACACCACACAAATACACCAACTATGTTGTTACACAGCAACTATATAAGTGAGTGAGTAAGTAAGTAAGTAAGTAAGTAAGTAAGTAAATAAGTAAAAAGCCAATTCATTGTGCGGTTAATGTTAAAACTTTTAAACTACCACTTCCAAAAATACCACAGTTCCACTAGTCGTAAGTTTAACCAATTTCGCTCAACAAAACCAAAACCTAAACTGTTACACTTTTTTGTATAGCTTTTGACAAAAGCAGCAGGAGTCCGAAAAGTTTTTAAGTAGGTCTATACATAGAGCCTAGGTCATACACACTGATGACCATGATGACATCAAGAAAGTTTTAAAAATTCAGGTTTGTAAACAATTTATGGTTCACTAACACGCTAATCAACTGACCCACAGCTATAATTCTTCAATTGCATAAGCGACGTTCTACTTAAGTTTTCTTGGATTTATTCGCTAATTTACGGTTGGTTTCCTGCTGTAGGAAATATTTATTCGTCAGCTTTGATGCAGACGCGTTTTAGTATCCACATTTATCAGCCAACTTACCGTATCGCAATAATCGTTATTCACAATCGCTTATCAATCAGTCAATCCAATCACATTATATAAGAATGAAAGTAGCATTTAATATAATCTTGTAAACAAAAACTATTAAACAGCAGTGTGGTTGAGTTACCTTCTGCAATGACGACGGCGTAATCGTACTGTGATTGAGTGGACGCTGCTGCTCCTGAGGCTCCTGCACCGACGTCAAGCGTAATTGCCTGCAATGTTTAATGCAAACAACCTAAAACTTGAAACGGCGGCGTGTCTGCATCTGCAAACAGACTACATGTAAAACTACAAGTACAACGATGTTTTAGCTCATTACCCTGCCGTGTTTTTCGCAATGTTCTCGCCTAGCTACAGACAACGCTGCTGCTGCATGCTTTTAGTTTGATGCTTTGTTTTAGTTCCGTCGCACATTTACGCAATGCATGCAATTCGGTGAGTTAAACGAACGCTGAGAGAAGATGAATGCAAGATGGTGACAGGAATTAGCGCCTCAGACGACGTACGTCTGTGTAGCAGTAACCTACTTCGATGCTTCGTCGATAGTTCTTCTGTCGATTCTGCAGCGTCTTCAGTTGCTTGCTTTGTTTCGATCGAATCTCATGGCGTTTTGGAAACGGCGCCAGGTCCTCAAACGCTACCTGCAATCAACGGCCATCAACCAGTAGCACGTGTCACTACAACATAGCCTATGGTTAATAGAGCTGTAGTAACGGTTCGTCAAACGCTTACGTTTCGGCTTCTTAGCTTAAAGCTACCATTAAACTTGCCGACATGTCAGTAATTTCAAACACTTTGCAATTTTTTCCCCATAACCCCCCAAACATTTTGTGGCGCTTTAATTATGCACCAAACTGTATGTCCCCGCTACCTAGTTTGGCAATTCTGCCATACAAAATGACGCAACACTGCCAAACTGCGCCATTTTCCAGCTGAAGTTCAAAGCGTCATACCTTAAGGAGTCCGTCGGCGTCGAAGAGGACCTTGGTGCAAGACTTGAGAAATCGCATAACGCTGATGGTGTCAGGCCGACTGGTCAGAGTTTTGCAGTGATGCTGCAATATCGCCATCGAAATTCGAAACAGCACCTTAGGTCCCTCGACCAGAAAGCAATCCCACACTCTGAGCAGAGTCTAACAAACGTATCACAGTCACATCCGCATGAATAATTTCTACATTTTTACATTTATAATCTTACTATAATGCACAGAAAGTCTGTTCGTTTGTCTGCTTGTTGGTTATACTCCTCTGGCGCCTCCTGTGTTGCACGGTCGCGAACCCCGACTGCAGCGTTTGAGTTCTTGAGCCTTAGGCACATGTACGTGCGCCCCACCTTGCCCCTTCTCTCCACGGGCAGCCTGAGAGGATCGAGTTTTGCCGGGTAACGGAGTGGACCCGCCCGAAGAGCGGGTACTTTGCTAGTAAATACAATAGTGAAAACAGCTAATTCCCTCGCGAGGTACGACAATACAAAGACGGTGTTATAATTGACTGAGTAATTGACTGATTGATAGAAACTGGCATGGCCCAGAAAAACAATTTCTATACAAGATTTCGTATTTCAAAAACAACTCAATTGATAAGAAAATAAATCATTTAGAGCCATGTTCTAACTTGATTAAGCCGCCGAAAGCCAACGGCTGACGCATGGAAAATCAAAACGGTTTGGGAGAAGTTCATGTCTCTGGAGCCCTACTTGGAATGGGACGGTGTCGAAGAACATGGCCAGAAACCAGTTGAGACTGATGGTCGATAGTTCGATGTCGATAGTTTCCAGATGACGAAAGACGCTCGACAGTTTTCTGCACGCGAGCTCCTTCAACACTTCCTGATCAGCTCGCGCACCCGTCAGAGTCTTGTCAAAGTAGTTCGGCGAGAAATACTTCTCTGTGATAGCTACTAGACCCCTGCAAACAAATGAATATAATATAAGTAAGTAAATATCCAAGTGAAATCAATTTATTTGTTTCCAAGTGGCGAACGCACATGCAGTAGCAAGCAAAACAAAAAAAACTAACAGTAATTAGAGACCAGTAGCGAAAGTCGTGCTCTAAAGTCGCGTTTAAACTGATCGATAGCCTAAAGAATCAACTGTCTTCAACAGCATTACTTCAAATTACACTGTGTCCCGAAAAAAGTAACCCTTAAACATTGTGCAATAAAAATGTCAAATCTGAACAAATCTGAATAAAATTTTGTAAGCTTAGTTGGCAATAAATTTCTGAAGCAATCACCAAATTTCGTTAAAATATTATTTACTAACAGAGTTATATCGGTAACAAAATATCAGCGTTACCAGTATGGCGTTACATACTGCAGTAGCTCGATTGGGAGTGCCATTTGTTGACGCAAACAACGTAAAAACGTAAAGAACAGCAAATGGTATTTTTTACAGACGATTGTATTTCCTGTTTTAATTAAGCTGTTGAGACAAGAGAAAGAGTATTGCGCAAAAAAAATTTATCGCGTAGGCCTACAATTTGACAGTTAGGTTCACATGTCCGTACGGTTCCTTATTATCAAACACTTTCCTTTTCAAAGTGACCTCACAATATCCGCCGTAACTATTGTTTGCGTTAACAGATTTAAATAAAATTTAGCAGTTTCATCGCCAATAAATGACACACTGTTGAAATGAAATTTTGTGAAAAAATCAGATGTTGTTTGTTCGACTTACGCAAATGTACACACTACAGAGAGGTTTACTTATGTAACGCTATGCTGGTAATGCAGATATTTTGTTATCGATAATCAACAATTAATAACTTCGTTCATAACAAATATTTTTCAACAAAACTCAGTGATCGTTCCAGCAATTTATTTCATTTCATTTAATGACAAAGGGCTGCAACCACTAACATGCCATGATTAAGTGTACGAAACTTTATTTAAATTTGTTCAGATTTGACATTTTTATTGTACAATGTCTTGGGGTTACTTTTCTCCGGACACAGTGTAGTTTAAATTACACAAAGAGATACGTCAGCTTGTAGACCTAGCACACAGTAGGCCTACACGTTTTTACCGCCTCATGCACGCATGCATGGGGCGGTATTGTTTTTTAATCAAAATGTCCAGCGTTTGAAAATCAATAATTGTAGTTTACTTATGTGCACGTAATAATTATAGCTCCTCCCCAAAGCAAGTAAGTAAATAAGTAATCCTTTATTTCTTCAATGGTCAAACGTCATTAGCAATAACAGAATTACAGAAAATACATCATAGCAAATTGCAAAATTGCAAGTTGATACAATGAATAAGAGAATGCCAATAATATCGGGCAGTGTCGTAATAAATTTCAAATAAATGACTTATAATAGAGCAAGAGTGCAAAGTACGGCAGACCAGAACGCGTCTTCAGCTGTGAGTACGAGTAGAAAGACGGCTGTTATGAAGTTGAATCCCTGACAGTAACCGATGTCAGGTCGGTGCAGGGTAAACGCCTGCAGAACTTCTCTCAAACGACGAATCTACACTTCCACACACCCGCAATGCCATACTTCAAATAGTGGACGGATTAAAGCTTTTGGGGCTATAGGCTGGATAACCTATGGCGCTAATAAAACCAGAGTTTTCACCGACTAGGCGTATTTCGGCCTTGGTTTAATCGCAGAGCATTCTTGTCGATTTTCAGTAACGCATTTCAGCTACAGGAAACATTTTTACCAAAAAATCGAAGCATATATCGCACATGAAACTGATTATCTTGTCTTTAAATGGTGTTTGAAACGAAAGACTACCCAAGGTCATTTGAAATCACGTGTTTTACAAACTAAATGTACAAAGGTACAAATATCGCGGTAAATATAATCAGGCATGTGTGTCACACCACACCAGGCCAGTTTGGTACTCAGTCAATATGAAAAACAACTATTGTAAAAAAATCTATACGAACGCCTTCTGCATCAGTCGAATTAAAGTTGATATTCGTCGGCATCGTTCTCATCAAGTCTAGACCGATCTGTTTGCGATAGCAACTGGCAATCTGCAACGAAATAATCATCGGACGACGTCTCAAGTGTAAAACTGCAAAACGACAATACGTACAGACAACGGCTGTACACATTATGCATTAGCTGACATTTCTAGTAAAGAGGAATTACGGTAAACGTATAAGCTAATGCATTAGTTTGTGCTTATAGTTTTGACTTTGATGGTTTTGTGTCACTGTTTGCGATCATACAGCATTAAATAGGCTAAATGGCTTGCAGTTAAAAAATAATAAAATCAGCCAGACGCAATGCTAAACCTTGCATGACTTTGTCATGTTTCGCTGTGCTTCAGACCTACGTGCCCATAAGCCGATTATGTATACATGTTGGGCCGTAATTACTCGCAAAACAAAAACATATCTGCACACGTAAATGTTTTGTAAGATGTTTTGTGATTTATCTTACATGCGAGTACGTTTAAAACATTTGCATAAAGTTTTACTGCAAAAACATTTTGGGTCAGTGTTTTGTGTTTGACACAGTAAAAAACACGGCTTTATATTTTGACAATGCCATTTGTAGAGTTTTCTCCGCTATTATTATAACAAAACGTGTTCTCACCGGTGAGTCATGTGACCTCAACACTAGGTGTCGGTAATAGTGATCGCCTTTGTCGACTCTGACGTCAGCGACCTTAGCGTAGATCAAGCGTCTCCAGATGTCTGCTCGATACTGCGTCGGGAAGCCCTGGCGACCAAGCTGTCGCAACTCATGCTGTACAGACACAACAGTGCATGTTTGGTGAAGTGGCGTATCGTAGGGTGTCGAAGTTACAATCGCACGTGATGATAAATAGGCCTACACGATGAAAGTTGGTGAATATTATGCAACTACTTGGAACGTACACAGTATTAAATAGCTACTATTGAAATACCCAAATACTCACTGAAAATTTAAATATCAAATTCAAAATACCAAAATACTGCAGAATGACACAGTACAATTCTTAAGCTACTCCGCTATCCACGATGATGAACGACTCTTTGCGCTGACGCTGCACATTGTTTCTATTTATTGCTCTGTGATGTCATAATTTACAACGACCTCATAGCCGCAGCAGAGTGGTATGAGTCAGTAAAGAATGTACGTTTCACTGATGTATAGATTTTAAATGGTGACGGTGCTATACATGTAGGTAGATACCTTGTTGATGACGGGGAGGTGTAGTGGAGATGCAGTGGCTGAGAGCAGATGGCGCCAGCGAGAGATACAGCTCTGATGTCCGGCGCGCCGAGCGCTGTAGTGTAGATGCAGCTGCTGACATAGATAATGCAGCGCCAGGTTCTTGTCATTGTTAAACTGATGCCGAAAACCATACTGATCCACGTGAGACATCTCGCTTAACACCCTGCGCCCATCAAACAACAAAAATAGCAGTATGGTCTAAGTATAGAATCTCAACACGGTCTACGACGTATTATAAAAGTGCAACGAGGAGGCATAATACACTATAGACCGTGTTTAGTGTTGAAACGTACTTATTTCATGTCTATGATCGACGATGACTTCTGCCTGAGAGAGATAGGCGACACATTTAGGTCAAATAATAATAATAATAACAAAAAACAAAGTAATAAGGTAAAAGCGGAATCAACAAATCATTTTTTATGCGCGAGAGCTAGCATAGCTATAGCGCGTATTAGCTACGGCCATTCTGTCTGTCAGTCTGTCTGTCCTGGTATCACGTCTCGATACCGATTGGAGCCCACGTAAAATAGAGACCTCGAGATTCTACCTAATGTCTCAAGTATTTCGTGACAAATTCATGCCGCCGGGTAAAGGGGGTCCCCTCGACCGAAAAACGGAAAGAGGGGCACCCCATAAAAAACGTTATTTTTCGATATTGGCTGCTCTAGCGTAAAAACGGTTGCAGATAGGCACGGACATGCTGCTTATCATAACAAGCACTGACAACGAGCTTCTTAGAAATGTCAACATTGATGACCTTGAATAACTTTGAACCCCCAAAATCGGGAGTTTTAGTGTTTGTTTCGCAATTTTGAGCTGCGTCACACATTTCAAGAGTAAATTGCGCCAAAATGGCTAGGGATAGACCGAGACAACCTGCACATGAAATTTTTGCCATTGGATGTAGATTGTATCAGTGTGTGTCCAAACCCTCTAAATTCAAGCAGGCCTGCGCACGCCGGTGTCAAAGAGGTGTACCCCGTAAAAAGTGGTTATTTCACCGTTATTGGCTGGTCTAGCGTAAAAACGGTTGCAGATAAGCACATACATGCTGCTTATCATAACAAGCACTGGCACTGAGCTTCTTTGAAATGTTAACATCGATAACCTTGAATAACCATGAACCCCAAAAATAGGGGACTTTTTATTTTCTTTTGCGATTTTCGGCTGCAGAAGAGTGAATTGAGAGGAAATGGATGGAGATAGACCAAGATTATCTGCGAACAGGAACTGCCACAGGCTCTCGCGCGTCTCATGAACATTAGCTCAGATTTCTTGTTATTCGTAAGTCGAAAGCAAGTACATGTGTTGGCATATGTTCTGTTTGTAAACGATAGTTTTTTTATAAGTACCCTACGTTTTTAAAAGTCTTCCTTGGCTTTCGGACGCACTATGAGACGTTTTTCGCAAATGTTTGTATGTTTTTAAATGTATTTCGTGCTTGCGTTGTTAGACATTGCGTTTGCCAACTTTTAATTAAACGAATGATAATGTTGAGAATTATGATAATAGAAGTTACCAGGTGTATTCAGGTAAACTTGGGTCGATCAATCTTGCGTCCTCCATTAGCTCCCGCATCCGATGACGATGCTGTTCATGCAAATTACATCTTATTGTCAACACAGCACATTATAATAAACACTGAGTCTTACAAACGTGCCACTTTTTTTGAATAACTCCGTGAAACATTGGCCGATTTTTATTATTTTTGGCAAACAGCACCAGGAAATAACTTGACTATAATTTTGGCCCCCTCACCTTAATGCTGTTGCTACACTACGTTGTGAAATTCAGAAATCGTAGTTTGGCCGTTTACAACAATGAATTTGTAGTGGTTAACGCATGCGACAGTTCAGAAAATTACTGAGATCACAGAATCATTAAAAATCTGTTATTTATTTAACATTAATTGTATGCATTTTAGGATTGCACGTCGACAAACTGAAACGATGCACCAACAGTAAGTGGGCCACCCCGAGATAGACGGTTAGGCCTATTGAATGTGTTTGATGAGTTGCGTTTGCGCTGGCGGCAGACATTTTGAGCACTTGCTGCAATAGCGATAATGTGTATGATGTGACACGTGTGATTTTGTTTTTGAGAAACAATAATAGCCAGTCGTGTTTGTCGCTGGTCAGTTAATTTCTAAGCCTACGTATGCGCAAATACATCGAAGTGAGTAGAGTATGACACCTTTGGTGGTGTTACGTCACCCTTGACTAACCTGCCCAAAAGTAATTAACAGCTGCAACCTGTGTATAAAAGCGTCCATTCTCTTACTGACTCCGTCGATGCTCTCCACGTCACTGTTTTACCACCCAAGATGTTTCAGTGTCAGACACTAAGTGTCTTCACCCTCAAAAAACAACAGAAACCACCCAAGCTATCCGTCTACATTTGGGTCATCATCATCATCATCAGCAGCAGCAGCAGTGTGATAAACTGACCGCATCACCGCCGAAAAGCTTCATCTGGCAGTAGTCAACGGTATCCGCGCTGGGAATGGAGACACAGGACTGCAGCAGGTAGATGTAGTCGTCCTTCCACGCTTGAATCACGGCACTCAGCTCGCCCACTTCCCTGCACGCCAATCGCATTCGTCTGTTATTCCCGTTCACATGATCAAGCAATCATCAAGCAGACATCGAGCAAACGTCCGAAAACATAAATATGAAGCAAATATGAAGCATGCATAAAGCGTACCCTACACGAAGCAAACATCAAGCAAACATCGTGCAAACATCGAGCCAGCTCGGCGAGCCAGCTTCATGTTAGCTGGACGAGCCAGGTCGTCGAGCCAGCTCGTCAAGCCAGCTTCATAGTGTAAACGGGGTATTAGCATTGCGTAGTCCCATTTTGCCTAAACCCTAACCCTAAACCCTAACTCTAAACCCTCTCCCCAACCCTATCCATAACCCTAATTTTAATCGTAAGCGCAGACAAAACGGGATTAGGCGAAATGAGAGGACAGCGTCAGTGCATAATAAACTTTGAATAAATGACTTAATATCGCAAGTTCGGCAGACCAGAAACGTAGGCTATAGCACGTTACGGCTTATGAAATTGCAGCAAATAAGTACAACCGTCTAGAAAAATATCAAACCCGTACATTTTGAGTGCTATGAAGTGTGATTGGCGAAGTGCAAGAATGACAAATTAGTCCGAATACATAAATTTTTAGGTTTAAACAAAAAATATTATTAGATTATGACTAATCTAATGTACTC
>Ga0209454_1002122_pt1 | contig 13186 bp, 6 predicted proteins | sample WorMetHERISLAND1_2_FD_187400 | JGI IMG/M metagenome (GOLD analysis project Ga0209454, IMG submission 187400) | Marine gutless worms symbiont microbial communities from Max Planck institute for Marine Microbiology, Germany - Olavius geniculatus... | ecosystem: Host-associated > Annelida >...
ATAAATTACAACGACGTCATATCCGCAACCGACTCATTAGAGTTCGTAAAGGATGTACGTTTCACTGATGTATAGATTGTGAAAAATATTGTTGTCTAATATATCGAGGCCGGAAACTTATGGGATGACCCTCGTATATATGTTACATCATCCAACAGATCTCAGCCAAAGTTTAAACTCACAATCAACCAACTAAAACAACATAGGCTGTTAAGCCTTGCGCAAGGCTAAATCTGTCAGCGGCAGCTGCATTGGCATGATGCGATATTTATAGAAATGACGTCAAGAGTCAGCCAATAGCTATCAGCCTAGCAACTGCTATAAGCAGTAACTGCAGTATGGTCCTATTTCGCAGCACTGGTAACGTATCCAAGAATCCGGTCCTGTAACCTTGAGTCCTTAACCTTTGACCTTGAATTCAACAGGGTTCTTGCGGTTGTTAAAATAAATGTTCATGCCAAAAAAATTAATCAAGCTAAGATCAGTGGTTCATGAGTTATCGTGGTTACAAAGAAACAGAATGCAAAAAAACTCAGAAATAATGATGCTGAAACCATACTGTCGTCAATACCGCGGACCGTAAAAATAAATTAGTACAGCAGCCGAAAACTAACAAAAATGCAATACAGAATGTCAGCAACAAGAAATCGATTGAAGCTGACCACCAGAAAAGCGGGGAGTGCCAATGGGAGTGGGACTCGCAATAAAGCCAGAAAGACAGACAGACTGGTGACGCACAGTGGCAGACAGAGCAGCAGATAATCCGCCATGTGTAAACAGCCACACTGCCAGTGCCAAAAACTGCAATGGCTGTGCAATACACCGGCGTTAAGACAAACCCTTTCACGGAGAGAGAGAGAGGAGGGGAACCGTGATAGCAGACAGCATTTGAACCGGATGTCAAGGTCGGCAAACAGGGCAACCGGCAGCAGACCAGCCCAGGCCTATACGCACAAGGTTGTAATACATCACGCCTAGTCTGGCTTCTACAGGCCTTTACCTCATAATGAGCACTCAATAGTGAGTGTATTACTTGACCTTGGCATGCAAACTGAGCCACACCAACGACTGTGTTAACGCAACGTACTCTCGGCGTGCACATCTGTATGAAATTATCACCAGTGCGGCCAGTTAAAACTCTGCTGCTGATTATGCATTACCCAGTGCAACTATTCACGGACCGTGCAACTATTAACGCACAGACCAGATCAGATTCAGATCAGGCACACCATTATGTCCATGCACTAGTCCATTCCTCTCATCGACGTCGTTATCCTGATTTCTTCTGCCACGATACAAAAAAAAAATTAAAATCCAGTTAATATAATCTATAAAAATTAGTAAATTATCACTACTGTTGCAGTTACTCAGCAGTGAATAAAAACGCCGTGATAACTGTGAAAAGTCCTGAGTGCTGCTATACTGTAGTGCAGGCTAAGTAATTCAGCGCGTGTATTGCGGATTATGGATAGTATTTTTTGTTTGCAAAATTGGTACAAAAGGCTGTGAACATTTTGAATGCCACATGTGCACAGAACAGTTGATAAGAGCAAACTTCAGGGATGGGTTCGAAACCAGCATTTTCAAAACCAAGATCACTAAGTAAATGAGTGAAGTGAGTATGGCAATTTTATACAGTGCATCAAATGCCAGCTTTATCTTAATTAAACAGTAATGAACCACATAATCTCAGGCAAACATTGTTTCAGTGCTTCGGACGAGTTACAGAACACATTCGCTACAATTTACAAGTGACTAAAGGCAAAGGCCACAATTTTTTGTCTTCAAGCTGTCCTCTGGTCCTCGAAGTCCGAAGTCAAGGACAGTCCCAGAGGTGTGAGGACTCTATACCTGGCAGACTTTAGCATCAGCAAGACTGATGCTGTCTGCCTGCAACCAACCAACCAGGACTTGGTTCAGTCGCACGTGACCAGTATGCAAAGCTTCTTTAACAGCAAACTTACAGAAACATCCCCGGCGGCTTGCAGCATTTGTCAAACTGTCAAGCCAGCAGCCGCAACAACCACCCTACACACTGTATATATGCTAATGACGGCATCAGCACAGCAAAACGTAAACGCTGAACGACCTGTGCCAGTGCGAAGCAATGTGAATGCAACAGATGTTCCAGTGAATGCGACCGGTATCTTAGGATCTAGTCTGAACAAAACGCCACGCACCACTGCGTCAGTCAAAAGTTCCGTCAACCAAATGCAAATTCCAATTAGTTGAGAAAAGGTCTGGTAACTATAGTGCACTAGTGAAAACAACGTTAGACCTCCAGCAGCTCGGCAAACGCAGAGAAATGACGCGTAGTGAACAGTTTACACCTCGAAATGTTTGCTCAACCGTTCAAGTTCACTGATAACGATGCCAATCGAGCACGAGCAAAAATGTCAATTCAAACAGTACCACAACTGGCCAGGTATCGCAGATAGCTATGAGTGCGTTAAATCAAAAAAGTCGTCCTCCCATCTTCCACTTAAGAACTTTTGCAGGAAAATCTTTTAATAATCCTAGGTAATATGTACTGTTCTACAACATATGGCCAAAGAGACTATGCTCAGGTGCATGGATGAAAATGGCCAAGTTTGCGCGTGCGCTTTGTAAAACGCTCGTTTGCGCTGACATAACGACACGTCAAGCATACAATACATACGCAGCTGACAGCTGTAGACGACGTACGATCCGACGCCAGTGGCAGTAGCACAGCACGTGCTACGAGTATACAGTGCTCAGATTGCTAGTGTCATCTGCTCACGGGAGGGGGGGTGCCACACAGTAGCCAAGCACTGCAGCCGGAATTACACTTACAGCCTACTCATGACTCAACCAACCCTGCCTGCCTGCTGCTGCGCTGCATCATTCAGCAAAGGTACAGTAACAATGACCAACGTCATCCGGCATCAGCTGCAAACGAGATTTTTTTTACAGCGCGTCGACACTAATACCCCTCGTGCAGGTGATACTCTGCCCATTTTGTTGCAGCGTTGCAAGTTTTATTGCAGTTGTAATAGGGGTATAAGCATAACTTGCTATGCATATGCCTTGTCATAGCTGTGGCAAAAGCGTCTGGCCGTCTGTCACACCCTGCTGCCCTATCAAAACGGTAACTGGACAGTTCGGACCTAGGACACTTCGGACCTGGTCCGAAATGTTTTAAGACACTTCCGACCTCGGACCTAGGTCCGAAGTGTCCAGACACTTCCGACCTAAAAGTACGAGACACTTCAGACATATTTTCAGTATATATTTTTCTGTTACTATCAACACGTTTTGGAGAATAACGGCTGTATATGTTGAGATGTTGAGTCAAACATGAAATCGGTGACGCAGGTGTGAAAGGTCGCTTGGGTCTGGTCGCTAATTACTGATAGTTGAACGCCGATGCGTGTAGACTGGCTAGCCTATAACGTCACCTCATTGCAGCACACTGAAAGAGAATTTTTATCAGTCGCGAGAAGCCGGCGTGTGAAACAAATGAAGCTCAAACCAACCTCAGTCGCAATTCCGGGAACTGTTCCCTTTGAAATCTTCTCAGGTAAACCTACAGGTGGCTATAAATGTCTGAGACACTTAGGTCCGAAGTGTCTTAAGACACTTCGGACCTTAGATAGGAAAACGACTGCAAGCTACGACCACAAAATCTTTATCATCACCCTCCTTGAATGACTCTGGTTATTTCAAGTCACAGCTGGCGATCGTACGCTGGCTAGGGCGTTGATGAGTCTTTAGTTCTTACACAGCACTGCACTCGGCCGACAAATAAACTGACTGTGCAATTTATAGTTACCCCTTACAGACTTACCCCTTACTTGGGAACACTAAGTCGACGGGTGAGCTTACAGCTGCCCCATTTGTTCCATGCCACTAAACCAAACCATTTGGCTGACTCAGTAGCATTACTAAATGTCAGACATGTGACTCAACTGTTACCAGGGCATCATCAGCATCACAAGACCGCACACAGGCAGACAGACAGAGGAGAGAGGGGAGCAGCCGTACAACAGGGTGGATCAATAGCAGGTCCGCCTACCAACGGACCGAACCGACCGAACCGACCGAGCGCCAATATCTACTACCGTGTATACAGAACTGCTCAACGCATGGTGCATATCTACCTAGGAGATTAATTCTATCATTCTATGCAGCGTGATTCCAGTAATATATCATCACCAGATCAGTCATTAACATGGCTGCCGCTTTGCGCAGCATTACTGCTCTATAAATACGTCGTATCGATCACAGCTATTTCATAATAGCAGTCCACGTAGGCCTACGTGCAGCCGGCTGTTGGTACACGTTCAAGCAAAGCGCAATCAATGATGCTATCAATAGAAAGCGCATGGTGATTTAATATTGATTTTTTATCATGCAAAATCTGCTTCAGCACGCCGAAATGCTCAACGCTTCGGTTTCTGGGTCAACATGATTTAACAGCCAGCTGCTGATGCAACAGGCCGCTTCCTAAACCTATAACCACGCCAATAACCACGCAACATCGTTCCAGGCTCACCTATGCCCAGAAGCCACAGAGGCATCTTTGCACTGTCAGCAAAAACTCAACATCTGGCATCAGTGCATAATACTGTTTACTGCTCTACACCGGTACACGCTAGCCATCAGAGAGAAAGCACACAGGCTAATACGCACTTACACCTAAAAAGTCAACAGCGAAAACTGTATGACATTCATTTATGACATCTGTCAATCAACAGAAATGGATTTATTACATCCGTACCAATACCACTCTGTATAACTGTTGAGCAGAGCTGTGGGGAAATTAATGACTGAGAGCATTATAATCATTAAATTTCAGATCAAAGTCACATCACTAAAAACGCATTACAATATAGTAGATGCCATGTATTCCGTAATGGATAATCACTTCCTCATAACCACTTCCTCCAGAGCCAGAGTACGTGACTGGATCAAACAAACACTTAGGTCTACCACACAGAGAGTGTGTCTCAGTGCATATGTGACAGCTGTTAGCTGAATAACTCACTACTTAAGTTGATGAAAACATGCATTTTCTTGCACAATAATCACTTTCAGTTTTAATCAAAGTTAACAATTAAATAATCATTAATTTTTGAACTTAACTATTGAAAACTTCATAATCATTACCAGTTCTACTGTAGAAATATTTCTTTTGGGCAAAAAGCATTAAAATATTAATGTCTGGAGTACTGACTGCATCAGCGTAGAGTGAGAGGTAAAAGGCTGCAGTCAAACCTAACATTAATAAATTTTTAAAATTCAGCAGTTCAAAGTTCTGCAGAACATGTAACAATCAAGGTCAGCAAATAACTTAGCAGCCGTATGCAGTCTATATGTGTGTGCTACATACTGTCCCATCAACTGATGGTTTGCCATCATTCCAACTATAAGGACACCCATCATAGACTGACCAACAAGCTGGCAAGCAGCTAGAAAACTTGAGAATCCTTTGATGAAGGATGAGGTCTGCAAAAAAGTAAAAAAGAAATGTTCAAAATACACTGACATCACTGAAGGTCATCAAAGTTGACTGTCACCATCAAATCTACCATCAATCCTATTATCACTGCTTTTCACAGTTTAACCAGCTTACTTTTCTGGACTGAATCCAGGTTATGACTGTTATCAAGGTAGGCAGCATACTCTAGATAGAAACTGGTGATTGCAATACAAAAACTAGAAAGCGGCCGTGAAAGTGTATATCTCCGCCAAAAACTGAAACGCATTTTGTCAAGTTCTAACTTGAAATACTTGACTACAAAAATTTTTTCTTCTCTAATGCTAATGGGCTAATGACTCTCGTTTGCTGCTGGTGACGTCACAGACAATAGTCTATTGGTGATTGTAATGACGTCATTACTATTCTGACGTCACGCCGAAGCGGCGCTGTGATGTGCACAGACAAACGGACATACATGACATAAGTGATTACTTAACCTCCGCCAGCTTACTACGTTCAATTTGGCAGTTTGGTTTAGTTGGTAACGCCACTGGTTGCATCAACGAAGTTAACAAACACCGGGCTCGGTTAGGACTTGGATGGGTGATCATCTGCAGATGGGTAAACCATCTCAGTATGCAACCAACCAACAAGGCCAACTCAACCTGGCCATCCCTCTGTGGCAGACATGAGTACTAGCAAGAGTTGGGGCGTAAACAAGCATGTCGCGTGATGCATTAGCCCAGTAATCTTGCAGTGTAAACTGGTGTCTGGCTGAGGGCTAAGAAACGGAAACGGTATTCGCCAGGTAGCGCCACTGTTGCACATAATTAATTTCAATAACTTATGTTTTCGTGTTGAGAATGCAACGACCTTGATTTCTGCAAAAAATCGTGTAGATCTAAGCAGTATTTCTGAAGTTAAAAGCTATATAACAGAGTGGCCCCGTTTTTTTTGGGCCACCCTGTAGATCATGAATACTAATGGCCTAGCCGACGACTTCATCATTCTAGGCTAGGCCATTAATATTCATGACGTCTATAGGCTAAACTCATGACGTCATCGCAGACCGTCATGGCAGCGCATTTTTCTACGTCGTTCACGTAGATCGTCGACTTCAAAGGTAAATTTTTCCGTGTTGACAAAACGCTGCATGCCGATATTACTGTCAAAGTTATCAGAAAATTCTGCACTTTCAGGAAAATGTATAAATGTATATGTTAATTTTGGCGTCCACAGACCTTTAAATCTATGGGATGTCCAGGGGGTCGTCACTCGTCAGTCGGTCACCTAGTATGCCCCCTAGCCTAGCTGACCGACTGTTAGCCCCCTAGACTTTCGTTCCCACCTACTTTCGATCCCAGGAGCCAACTTTCGCTCCCTGGTACTTTCGTTCCCTGGAAGTCTCATTCCCAGGAACTTTCATTCCCTGAAACTTTCGCTCCCCTGAGCGAAAATGAGGCAGAACTTTCGCTCCTCACTCAGAGTTAACATTATAAGACTACACAGTACACACTTAATAGAAGCAGATGCAATCAAAGGACGCCAGCATGTGGTGTAAATGCTCAACGTTTAAAACAAGAAAGCCCAGCTGTCGCTAGAGAACGAGCTACAGCTAGCCTATAAAAGGTTTTCCGAAAGATGGGTTTAAGGAAGAGACTAGAATTTAAAATAATGGTAAAAACTTGATGAAAAATATAATTTAAGGAAAAATTTATAAACAACTAGAAAAGCACTCGGAGAGCGCAGACTTCTGCCAAGCATATTGATTAGACACAATATTGAGGAACAAAAATTTATGCCCCATTTAAAGCACTGTTAACAAAAATTTCAAAGTGATCCAGAATCCATGATTCTTTTCTACCCCCAAAATTGAATCACTTGTAGTTTCTGCCATTCCCGACATTCCCTGAAAATTTCTGAAAGATTCTTCCATAACTTTTTGAGTTATCTTGCTAACACACAGACAGACAAATAAACTTTGGCAAAAACATATAGTTTATCAATTAAATAATCATAATTAGTGTTGGGGAGCGTAACCACGTCATGTTGGCTGTGGGAACGAAAGTTCCCTAATTCTTCAATAGCCACCTTCTATACGGCCTTGCACTGGCCCAGTGTGCCCCACCAGCGTGTGCCGTTACTAATAACACGATTAATTTGCAACGCCGGAAGCCAGCTTTCCATCCGCCCTAGGTAACATCCGCCCCCACACCGTTAACCTCCAGCTATGGCCAGCGAGAAGCACGCGCACCGGCTTGCCTTCGCGCGAAAACTCAGTCCACTCCAGCACACTCCGTTTAACTGAAACCTTTGTTTTCCAACTACCGGCACGTCGACATCATTTTCAGCAGCTCTATTAACGCGAAGTGAACGCACAGAATCAATAAGCTGAGCGACGAGCACGAGGCAAAAAGCGGCGCGCAAAAAATTCCCGGCAGCCGGGCCTGCCATAACGAGCTGCCAACCAGACAGCTAGCGCGTGACAACCGACCCACAACGGGGCGGGAGACCCGACGCTCAAACCTCTCCCCACGTCTCCACAACGCAACCAACTGCAATCGTCAGCGGATAAAAATGCGTCCAAAGCTTCAGCAGAAACGATACAAACCTCGCGAGAGTTAATCCGTCTGTTGCGACAAAGTTTCGTTCGCAAAAGTGCGGACGAACAAAGAACAACAACAAACGATATCCGCCATTAGGCGCAACTGTCGGCTGGCTCTAGCAGGCGTCTACTGCGCACTACGCTGCGCGGGGATCATTCATTGGTCGATATCGAGACGCCAGCCTGACTGCTGACTACTACAGTCTGAATAATGCATGCTCCCTGACTGGGTGAGTGCTCGGCTCGCTCGCCTGGTTGTAGTAGGCCTAGGTAATGGCATAGCGTGGGATTGGCGTTTTACTCATCGTCTGAAGGTCTCGGAACTCGAAACTATAAAACCGCCCATTGATAATGCACAGAAATAACTTCAGAGCAGACTCTGCTTTTTCTCACGCCACTACCATGGTTCAAAGTTTAAGCGATAAAGTTCAAAGTTGTAAGCACTACGAAGTCAAGGTGTAGGCCTACCGGACTATACCGGTACGTGTGACCATCTCGGACAAGAAGAACAAGAAGCTCATCCACCGCTTAGAGAACGCGACGTCAGTTTGGTCTTTGGTGCATTATCTTGACATATAGGCCGATCCAGGAGTTGACGTTGGGGGCAAGGTCGAGCGCTGAAGGTGCGAGCCGAGTCGAGGCGCCGAAGACGCCAAGGGGGTATATATATAGTTGTGGGGGAGGGGTGTTTCCCTTCCCACACCCCCTCTCCATAGAGGGAGAGGTTTGGGGGCCTCAGAAATTTTTGAAAGATTTTAGGGTCAAAATGGCGTATTCTCGTGGACTATTGGTGCTAAATTTCGTTTTTTTCTATAACGAAAACAGGCCTATGTAGGCCCCTACACCAGGAGTGCTGACACTGGTGTAAGGGCGATGAGCGTTAAGTATATGAAATGGCGTAGGGGGTCCTGTAACTCCGAAACTCCTGAACCGATTTCCAAAAAAACGGCATCAGTGATCACATCGTCCACCCGATCCCTCACGCAAAATATGGTTAGGCCTACAATCGGTTTAAAGGGGGCGTGAAGTTCGCTGTTAAGGCGTCTAAGCTTATTTTTATTTCTTTTTCTAGCAACAGCAGCTAGTGCTGTAGCGCGTCACTCCGTCCGTCTGTCCGTCACACGGGTGGATCAGTCAAAAACGGTGCGAGCTACGATCACCAAATTTGCACTATCGGCTGCGTGGTCCTCGCAGCGTGGAAGACTCGAGTTTCAGGATCACTAAGGCTTTTCCATAAATTCGAAAGGAGTCACCCCGAGCGAGGGCGCTAAATGACGGAGGGTTAAGGAAAATTTGCGATTTCTAGCCGATAAGGCCCCAGATACGGCGTTGGCTGAGCGAAACTCTGGCGCGTACGAGTAAAACACTATAGATAATTAGCCGCCTGTAGTCTGGCGCCCTCTGGCGACTGTAAATTTTGTTTTCCTGGGCTTTCAAACATGCACCGATGTCCGCTGTTGCGCGTTCCCCTATGCGTAATTAGCTGAGCTTTTCTTGTTTTCCCTTGCGCACCGCTATAATCAACCCGTTGGACCGATCGACGGACGCCGTTAATGGCTCAAACGAAGCGTCCTGACGCCGGACGCATTCATTATGTTTTTGATTACAGTTTTTAAAAATTTCCATTACGGCCTATGGGGACTTAATTCAAAGCAGTATAACTTGGTCCCCGTAAAAGATAGGCTAAGTGCGCGCATGTTGTCACCTACCGCCTATTTTCGGGGTCGGACAATTTAATGGTGTCATTTAAATTTACCCCTGGACGATCGAACGGTCCACGTAAAAGATTGCCAAACCATGCATCAACCCTCACCTCAGTCCAGGCTTGCCGTGGATATGAAATTTCCCACCCATATCCATATCCATATGCACAGACGCCTATGTTGAAAAAATTAATAAAAGTAAAAATAAACACACATTTGCATTGGAATACGATCTTAGTTAAGTACCTGTAGCTTAAGAAAAGTAGGACGCACCCACAGACGCACGCACGCACGCACACACGGACACGGGTGATTTTATACTCTGTCCAATGCTATGCGTAGCATTGTTCAGACAAAAAGACTGTCCGACAATTTTCCGACAGCCGTAAGATAGAGGGGGCAATTGAAATTGCTTCCTCTTTTTACGTACCCTCCTTTCTGCCTTTTCCTCCCTGGCCACGACGCCACTGCCCTCAAAGACGAGGCTAGGTCTATAGACTTACTCCCCTTCCTGCCCTCTGTTGTCTCAGTCGTCCCTGTATAGGGGATTACGGTTCTGACATAAAAAGCAGTGGCGTCGTGCTGATGAGGCTTACGGGGACCAGGCGCCCAAATATTTTCAAAAGACGAAAGAAATTATTTTTGTATAATAGGGCCTACGTCTCGTACATCGTAGCATTTTTGGCTGGAAGTGTATTTTGTTCACCAACACGCTTGCTATCTAGTATTATCATGGGCGTTGGAACAGGGGGAGCAGAGGGAGCAGCTGCTCCCTCAACTTTTGGCACGGGAGAGCAGGCCATAGCTCTTGCTCCCCCAAAAGTTTGAGCCTTCTGCACTGCGATGTTAAACTGAGTCGAATCGTCTTAGACATCTTAAAGTTTTACCGCTCCATGGCGTCCCAAGAACCAAAAAGCTTTCAGCTTCAGGGGGGCTTCGCCTCCCTGACCCCCCACCAGGGGCTCTGCCCCTGGACCCCGCTGGGGGCGGAGCCCCCAGACCCCCGTTATAGGCTCGCGCTCCACGCGCTCGCCATGGCCACCGCCACTGCTTGCTCCCCCAACTTTCAAACACTTCCAACGCCCATAAGTATTATTGTTAGTTTTTCTTGCATTTATATTTCACAAAGTAGTGTAGCGACGCATTTAACATGTGGCGGTATATTTAATAATTACTTTATTGCTGATTGCCTACACCAATGAAAAAATTTTGAAAATTGGTCAATATTAGGCGAAGATATAGACAATCACAAAGTTGGGCGTTTTTTGAACACAGTGTATATGTAGCAAATTCACACAAACCTTAATACACTGTGTCTCACAAAAAAATCCCCGACATTTTTGACTGTAACTTGAAAACCAATGACCAGATTCTAATAACTTTTGGTATGAATATTCCTGACACAACCTGCCATCAAATGACCATTCAGTTTCCCACCTTACCTAATGTATGCTTCTGGACTACCTAGGGAAAGCAGATCAAACGAAATATGCGTTAAAATAAACAGAAAACCTGAAAAACATCCCCGACATTATCGATGGTAACTTGAAGAAAGATTAGCAGATTTTAATAATTTTGGGCAGAAATATTTCTGACACAACTGGCTATCAAATAAGTGTTTTAGTTTCTATCTCACCCTACGTCTGCTCTTGCACTACCTGGGAAATCAGACCAAGCATAATAAGTGTTAAAATGAATGAAAAACGTCGATAAATTCCATCTATTTTCATCTGTGGGCCCCAACAGCCGGTCTATTACAAGGTTTGGCTGTCGTGCAGCAGTGTGTCTACTAGATGAAGTTTAGGAATGTTTGTGAAGTCAAGAAGCGACTGGTAGGCCTACAGCCTGGATTGATCTGGAGCAGAACAATGGCGATACTGCTGTCAATAAATGGAGAAAGCGTCTTGCCTGTGTTGACACTTCAAGCAATGAAAATTAATATGGTTTTAAGGGAGTCCCCAAGTTTGACGCCCTCGTAGCGAAAATTCCTTGAACGTAAGGGGGGGGGTCGAAACAGAAACTGTTAAAATTAACGTTTTATGCTGCAAATTTTGTGGGCAGGTTGACTTGGTCTATCTCCAGTAATTTCGGTGCAGTTCAGTGTTAACGTATATAGGCGTCGCAGCCTGAAATCGCGAAATAATCATTAAAAACCCGTTTTTTGATTTCAAGGTTGTTCGAGGACATTGATTTGGTTTGGTACCCATAGAAAGCTCGTCAGCAGTGCTTGATGCTATAAGCAGTAAGTCTGTCTATCTGCAACCGTTTACGCGCTCAACTATTGGATAGACCTGGTAGCAGAAATCGCGCATTTTGAAAGATACATTGTCACAGAAAACTATATAGAGTCTTTGTGTCTAGACCACAGTGAAGATTTCGTGATACTAACTTGCACCGTTTTGATAGGGCAGCAGGATGTGACGGACGGACGCCTCTACGATAGCTAAGACGCGCTTAGCGCTACGTGCTGTCGAGCGTAAAAATTAAAGGTCAATTTGTGAAGATTTTAGCTTGGTGGTTTACACTTTACATTATACATTTTGATTGCTGCAATTAGACCATTCTGCGTATAAAATCCATATGACGTAACATTATCACATGGCAACGATAAAAAAACGTGACATCGCATTTTACATTTAACGAAATTTTTACAAAAAAGTAGGTCTTAACATCATGACAGAATGACTACACTGAAATCACGAAAGACAAGCATCGGTAAGCATAATCGTCAAGCAGTTTTGTTAAATTCAAATTAATTCTGGATATTTGATTTGACTTTAGTGTCTTAGCAACGAAAACGTAGGGCCTATATTAGCCTATACAGCAGACCAGCCTGCTGTGATAGCAATAGCAAATGGATGCATGCTATTAACACGCGACGCCACCAAAAATTTTTTCTAGAGGCTTTTTCTGAGTTTGGCTGGCCCATATCTATAGTTATTTGCTTTTGCCACGAACAAGTCTATTAATTAACGTTGGTCGCATTTCTTCCTGAGTGTTTTTATCTTTCTTTTTCCTCGGTTTTCGTCCCCACTTCAAACAGTATAGCTTAATTTTACGCGCGTCTTAGCTATCGTCAAAGCATCGAGGCACTGGAAATTTCTGACAAAATTCCGACAGTAAGTTGCAAATTTCAGACAGATTGTATTACGAGTACTTAAAATTTTAACTTTGCCCTTAAACCTTCCCAAATCGAGCGTTTTTTCAGTTTCAAAGTTAGCATTTTTGGACGATTATTTTCGGAAAAAAATTTCCGACTAATTTCCGAAAAATTCCGACAGTTCGACGCCACTGCTGACAATCTGCTGTAGCCAAATTAACAGACGGTAACCTTTGCTATAGTTAGGATAAGAACTGTACTTTTCTGATCATTAGGTCTATGGTGTATACTTGACTTATTTGATGCCAGTGGGACTTGATTCAAACTACTTCTCT
>Ga0209454_1002123_pt1 | contig 13184 bp, 5 predicted proteins | sample WorMetHERISLAND1_2_FD_187400 | JGI IMG/M metagenome (GOLD analysis project Ga0209454, IMG submission 187400) | Marine gutless worms symbiont microbial communities from Max Planck institute for Marine Microbiology, Germany - Olavius geniculatus... | ecosystem: Host-associated > Annelida >...
TCTGAGAAATTGTGAGCAAGATTTTCCTTTGCTACGTTATGCTAGCTCCGCCCACTTGCTTGAGTTACGTCATCCAAATAGATAAAATTGGCTAGCGTAGAATTCTATGTTAGAATTCTCAGAGAATTCTCACTTGCGCGTTTCACACTTTTCGTGAGAAGTAGTGAGAACTACAGAGCCGTAGAAGTGAGATTCTCAGAGAAAAAAGTGCGAAACGCGCCTCAGTTTTTACCTCCGCCAAGGAGGTAATGTTTTTGCCGGACTTTGTTTGTTTGTTTGTCTGTCTGCGTGTGAGCAAGATAACTCAAAAAGTTATGAACGGATCTTTCTAAAATTTTGAGGGAATGTCAGGAATGGCAAAAACTACCAGCGATTAAATTTTGGGGATGCCGGCAGGAATCCTGGATTCTGATCACTTTGAAATTTTCGTTACCATTGCGTTAAAGGGGGCATAAGGGAACCGTTGGCAAGACGAAGATGGTGACGCCACCTGGCGAATAGCTTTGCCTTGGCGGAGGTACCTGCGCTCTCCGAGTGCTTTCTCTAGTTTCTATCTACTTTCTAGTTGTAGTGCTAGTAATTGTTGTGTGTCGTCTGTAGAAGCGTCTGTTGGTATTTCCGGCTGGGGAAAGATTAGAGATGTCCCAGTACGTGTGGGGTAAAGACGTGCATCAGGTTCTTGACAACAGCACCACTCGCCTCGGTCTTCAGAAACCCGCAAAGTTTCTCTTCACCATCGACGGACAACTGGTACAACATTTCTCATATGCCTATTGACACTCTGTGGTTCAGTAGCCTAACGGTAACGTGCCGGACTTGTAATCCTGAGATCACTCATTGGCGCAGGTTCAACTCCGCACCAGGACACTGCTGGGTAACGACCTTAGGCAAGTTGTTCACACACATGTGCCTCTGTCACCAAGAAGTATAATTTGGTACCGGTCAAAGGGCGGTGATGCTCCAAGGCTGGGAAGGTAACCGTAGGTCCGGCGTCGCACTGGCCATGCGTCACGGACTCAAGTGGTTTATCCACCTACGGGTTCAACGGCTGCGAGTGGGAGATGAGCACCCCGCCTACGCCCCAGCTGGGGCATGGCTCCCTTTACCTTTTACTTTTTATTGACACTCTGATATCTACATGGACGTATAAGATACACAAAGGTCAAAGGTCAGATGAGTGTTTATAGGAAACCCTTTTTGCAGTAGGCCTATATGGAGCACGTGCAATGTACGTGCCACTCAACACAAATGAAAGTGTTCCTTTTTAACCCCATTTTATTGATTGATGTCGATTTATTTACCCTGCAGAGATGGAAGGCTGAGTTGACTTTGAGCGCATTAGCGGTTAATTAACGATATGTTCTATATAAATTCGCATTTTACTTACTTACTTACTTTCTTACCTTGTAGTTGTAGTAGTAGTAGTTGCAACAGTAGCTGCAGTAATTTGGTTGTTTTTGCTAACAGGTTGAAGACCTGTCCGGTGTTGAACGTGATCAAATTCTCTGCGTGTCATCTCACAAGAGATTCCTGCGTCCTCAGGAAAGTCGGCAGTTCGTGGAGTTGAAGGCTAACTGGGCAAGGGCTTGTAAACAGCGCGGACACCTTCCCGCAGCTAATGTCAACGATATACTTTTCAGCGCTGACAGCCAGCCACCAGCAAAGGTAGTACCGTATATGTACACGGTGTCTCAAAAAACCGGACTCGTGATACATTTTCAAACAACTCCAACAATTCTGATTCAATATTGACACGTTTTTGTGCATTATAGTCAGGACTTAATAGCAGTTGTTACCTTCTGAAAAAAGTGGTGGTGACGTTTTTGGTTATTTTTATGCAGTGCTCTCTGGCTTTAGGCGATGGGGGTCTGTGTGAGGATTGACTGAACTCATTGTCTCCTTGCTACTGGCTTGGTGATCTTGCTATATACAGGGTGTGCCAAAAAATGACCCGACTTGTTTTTGTCAGAACTTTGTCAAATCTGCACCAAATTTGATAATTTTTGGCATACAGATAGCCAAGACAATAGAAAAATGTAAGGCAGACTCATTGTCCACCGCACGTAGTTTATGCCAACGCAATACCATGTAAAATGCAGATTCTTCAAATTGTTACATTACACGGTGATTATCAGTATCAGATTGCTCACTTTTTATTACCACTTTGACAGATAGTGCCATATGATGAAATAATTTTGTGGTATTAAATATTTTATGCTGAAAATAGCAGACAACAAAGTAACTGATTGATGAGCTTAAAACACATTTTATCCATGAATGAGTGCTGTGCATTTTGATCAGGCTCGTCGAGAGGGTGCGGTAGGAGGGGGGTAGGCTACACCGGGCCTTGCGAGGTTTGGGGGGGCTGCCGTCGGGCCCCCGCTCAAAAATATAAAGTACACTAGAATACACCTTGAACTCTCTGTGTTTTTGTCTTAGCGTTTTATTTTTTTGGTTTTTATTTTTTAGTGTTTCTACGTGTTTTTATCGTGTTGTAACGTGTTCTGGAAGTGCAATTTGCACTTATACCACGCTAATCAGTTCGTAGTGATGATGATGATGATGATGATGACACCATTTTAAAAAGAAAAAAATCAAGAATTTTTTCCCCAGAGGGGCCCCGCGAGAGTGTTTCCCCGGGCCCCGCTATGGCTCTCGACGGGCCTGATTGAGATCAGTTGATCGCTAATGCTGCTCTCAGCCGTGGCGTCACGTCTAAGCCGTTGTATACACTTTGGGCATAAATTCTGATAACATGGAAGCAAGTTGTTACACAAACTTATAATTCTGCTAAATAAATCACATTTTAGTTTATCGTGTGGTTAATTAAGTTGTTAAAACGGAGACAACGACTGAGCATTATGCAACAATTTGGAGCATCTGCGCTTTACATGGTAGTGCGTTGACATAAACTAGGTGAGATGGACAGTGAGTGTACCTTACATATTTCTATCGTCTTGGCTATCTGTCTGCCAAAAATTATCAAATTCAGTTGAGATTTGACAAAAACAAGTTGGGTCATTTTTTCTGGCACACCCTGTATGTATGTAATGCACCCGTGGTCTTTTTACCATGTCATGAGGGCAATAGCAAATTTTTAATATAATGATATGATATGAACGATCGTCACTCATCATACAGCGTTTCAACTGTGCTATGGTTTACTAACCACAATTTCACTGTCTTTAGACAAAGCTTCAGACTTTTAGCCATTCCAGTGTGTTTGCTTTTAATCAGATGTTATTATCCCCGAGGTCTTTGCTAACAAAAGTATTACAAAAATTTTAGCCTAATATTTGTAATATTTATTTTTATTGTTCAAACAGATGGAGCAGTGACAGGAGGAAGTGACTGGTCAGTGACCTGACCCAGTTTCAGTGACCTACTGACCTACTTAGTCGCTGTAGATAAAGAAATCTTTCAATGTTAGTTCTATGTGTGTGACAGCATGTTGTTCCAGTGGCCAAATATTTTAATTTATTTTGCATTTTATAGTTTGTATTGTATTAAAATGTTTATAGCCTCATATTCTACAGTCATAGATAATATAAACCAGTTTGTGTGAACCTTTGGGGTGATCAGAATGTGGTATTCTTTCTGAAATGGGTGCGTGTTTTCACAATGCTCCGTTAAGGCGTGTTTAGATCGAACAAAGTGAATTGAAATGAAATCTCAGCGTAGTTTATTTGTTTAGAAAGCAACAGAACTAAACCAAATTAAACTGCAGCAAGCATCATGTCAGCTCATTTTCATTTTCAGCGCCACTGAAGTCTTTTTAGCACATACTGGCGCTTTACAAGTCAGATTATTATTATTATTATTATATTTCAATTTATTTCACGAAGTGTACATAGCGAGTTCAGTTCGGTTCAGTTTGGTTCAGTTTATTCTGGTCGCTCTGTACGCGCCATTAGACGCTTCAAGGCGCATACACAGCGAAGTAATACCCGTTTACACGATCGAGCAAACATCGAGCAAACATCATGCAGGCCTGATGGAACCCTGCCCCCTTGCTCAAATGTAGGCCTAGGCTTAGCCCACAGCTGATCACGTGCTATGTAGGCCTTCCAATTACAACCCGCCCGCCCTCTTAATTAGCATGCTAATTACCATAGCTCGTCGAGCTAGCCGGATGAATGCTAGCAAACATGAGAGCAGACGTCGAGCAATTAGAACGTTTATTTTGAATACATTTGCTCGACGTTTGCTGGGTGTTTGCTCGATCGTGTAAACGGGGTATATCTGAACTGATCTGAACTGACACGCTTAGTTTTTGACGTACTGACCAATGGGCGAGGAAGGCGAGCCCACTGTTCGTTGGCTGACGCGTTTGTGACTATAGTCACGTATAACCGACGCTGTTATTAGACGGTGCCTACTGTAATGCATTACTGCTTTCCCATTGGTCAGTTCGTCGCATACAAAACCATGTCAGTTCAGTCCAGTTCGTTTCAGTAACTTCGCTGTGTGCATGCCTTTAGCTATATTTAACGGGGTGACCACTTGTTCGGAAATGTTAGCAAAAAATCAACTTATTAGCATCGTATTCGCATATTTTACCTGTTTTTTTCTTGGCACATTTCATAGCATTATTTTCCTGTTATATACTGATGTGTATTTACGACAAGGGTAATTGCAGTGCTGTATAATGTGGATGTCTGGAGGGGGGAATTAGTGTTGGAAAGTGGTCACCGTATAGTTTAATGAAGCTGCTTCATCATATAAGGGAATGGAGGGAAAGGGGCAAAGGGTAAAATGTCGCAAAATATCCCCCATGCTACTAGTTTACACGAAGTTACACCTCATCATATAAGGGAATGGAGGGAAAGGGGCAAAGGGTAAAATGTCGCAAAATATCCCCCATGCTACTAGTTTACACGAAGTTACACCTCTCCAAAAGTGAAAACCGGTATAAAAGATTGACTGGGAAGGGAAAGAAGAGAAAATAGAAAAGGGAAGCTGGGCTGAGAACGATTTTCTGTCAGATTTCGTATGTGGTTTTTGTGTTGTTGATATGAATTTATATACAATTTGTTGTTGTTGACATTATGTAGTACAGCTTGAATCATGCGCAGCTCATAAAAGGTGGAACATAAATATACATAGATATTTGCGCAATCGTGGCTAACCACAATCATTGCGGCAAAGAGCAGTCATGTTGAACAGTGTTTTGATTTTTTGTACAAGTACTGGCAATATGTTTCATTAGCTTTTCCCAAGTTTGTGATGTATACTGCAAGTGGGCTAAATAAAATATGTTCCGCCTTTTGCGTCCCACCATCTGCCATCATGACGTCGTTATGACACAACGTGTGTGCAACTTTATGTACGCGTGTATATTTAAGCGCAACTTACTGCTTATTTTGCCGTGTTAAAATAACAGATAGCCTCTGCTTCCGGTTTTCGTCTGTCTCTTAAAAGCCCTGCGTGCTTAACTATTTTATTGGACCCTATTTTTTGCAATTTGTAGTTTGGTTTCAAATTTTTACTGGTAAAACTATGTACATCTAGTCCGTATTAGGTAGCAATATCCTTTTTTGTTCTCGTGTGTACTATTCAATGTGTCAGTTTGTTTTTATGAGCTTTTCTGTAAAATTGCATGACATGAAATATAAAATGAAATAAATTTCCAACCCCCCCCCCTACTGTAATCATTAGTAGAAGTTTTGTCTTCGTCTTGCTGACATGGGCCTATAGCGGGCAAAATTTGAAATCTGCAACAGAGTTTGAATTACCGAATCTTTTTTAAAGCCTGTTGCACTTAAGTGTCGTTTTGTCAGTCTGATATTGATGGTTGTTTTGTTTGGTATATTTGTCGAAATAAATGCGTTAAACGAATTTGTTATCAAATGTATTAGGCTTTCATGACTATTTGCTCGGTCAATATTGTTTTCGTGTATGCACTTCGTGTGTTAGCGCTTTCTTTCTTGCAAAAACAAGTCAAATCAGTCTCATTTGTTTCAGTATTTCATCAATAGTTTCAATCGTTTCTAGTCCAAAGTATAAAATGTTTGGAAGGAAAGCTCGATGCTCGATCATTAAGATTTTTGACACTTAAACAATAATATGACTTATAGGCATATGTAAGCATCAGTAATGTTGGAAGCTGTACTAACAAAAGTCGACAAACGGAAGTATTCTGGCGTCAGTGGGTTAGGCTAATTGGCGGCACTAACTTAGCAAAACCAGATTAAATAACGGACTGCAAAATAAATGTAGCTGGAAAATGCAGGACCCGCGAGGAATGATTCGGTCCGTCATTTCCTCTGCATCGCCTTATCTCCTGCAGTCGGCCTATGACGCACTGGCAGGTGCGTTCAGTGCCAGTGTCTGAGGCAACTACCGGTAGCAGCGGCGACAAACGTTCGGTAGTCGATCCGGTGCTGTGACTGGGCAGTTGTTCGTCTGGTCGCCGCCTCGGTTAGACGAGCACTGCGCGTTCCGTCACACTCCGGGGAAGCGTAAAACGCACACATCGAGACACTACGTGTGTATACATTTGCAACTGTTGCACCACTGTTGCGCAGCAGTATCTGCACTGTCTAAGCGACGTTGACGCGTACGTGCGCGTAGTCACGTAGTCGCAGACGCTGTTAGACGGTGCCTACTGTTGCGCAACAGTCGTGCAGTAATTGCAAATGTAGACAACCTTTTATTGGCTCGGTGAGACGAGCGCTGCGCGTTCTGCAAGCGGCGTCATCCCTGCGATGGCGAGCAGCGCGACGCATCATAGGAGACGACGACGAACCGCGACAGAACAGTCTCAACATCTCGACACGGAAACGCTGACCGACCAGACAGTAGATGACGAAGTTGACGCTGGAGTTGGCCGTGAGGCAGAGGTTGCTGACGGCGTTGACGACGCGCAGTTCGTCCAGCGGAAACGGAACGTGCTCCGGCCAGATCTGACGAACTAGAATCCACGATCGCAGGAACAGGTCTGGCAGCTCGCTGACTACGAAGACGATGACGACGATGACCAGCGTCAGCGTGTAGCGCTCGCGATGTCTCAGTTTCTGTCCTTTGCCACCGCCCACTCGACGTTCCATCGTTTTCATCGGCAGCTGGGCCGACGCTCTGATTGCCAGGATCAGGCGAGTGTTGAAGACGTTAACAACCTATCTCCAGACCACGTCGGTCCGTTATATCTTCATAACGCCACCGGCACCGTCAGAAGTCGAGTGTTGAAGTAGACGAGCGCTGAGAACGGCAGAAAGAAGCGGGCGACGAAGAACAGCACCGTCTTGTAGATGATAATGTCAACAAAGAAGAAGGTGATGATGATGTTGGTAATGGTAATAGAAGTTGTGGTAGCAATAGTACTGTAGATGATGATGTAGACAGTGCTCTCTCTGAGCGCCGTATGACTGACGATCACCGAGGACTCTGACGAATTGGAATCGTTGGTCGACGCTGTGCGAACGGTTGTCGTCGAGCGCTCGAAGAAACGCGGCAGATTGTACAGCGCAGCCGCCAACCAACGAACGCGACACAGTGGGTGATGACGTCATCGCTATGTGACGTTACAGTCGATGATAAAGTCATCCGTTACGTCATGACTTGTGTGACGTCACTATACAGCGCAGCGGCCAGCCAACAGACAGTGATCGCCACTCGAACACGAGACACCCTGCTGTTAGCCCATGCAGAAAACAATAATCGAATAATGCCAAATCATTCTAATTAGTAATTACACACAACGGGACTCGTGCCAAATGGCAAATATGAACTAAGATATATATCGACCTAGTGCCGACATATTTTGCGGTTGTCCACCTAAAATAACCCTGAGCTAAATCATTGACTTTGTACGATAAAAATTAGCCCATCGGCTACGGAACTCCTGCTCCGGGAAACGTTCACACCAAGTTTCCTTTTACTACGCTTTTTAAGGCGGAATCGCTCTTGCAGCACAAGTGGATTCCGACTATTCCTACGCATTTATAATAATAATAATATAGAGATACATAAGACGCACAGTCAGCGAACTGAATCTGAGGCGCCGAGGCGTGGTCCGTCTGTCTGTCGTCTGTCACATATGTACACCTTGCTTAAAGCGTTCGGCAGATTTAGGCGCCCTTTGGCCAGTACACTGGTACAGTGACACATTGTGTTATGTGGGGGATCGACCTGGAAAAAATTTTGGCCAAACCGTCAGTTCTAGACGAATACAAAGTGGATTCCACCTTTAGCCAAATTACTATGGCTTTCGTTCTTTTCGAGTTACGAGCCCATACGGTAAGGACGAAACAACGAACGAACTGGCAAAACCCGTAGTGCGGCCTATTAAGACGGTGGTCGCGCTATAAACGATTAACAGCAGAAACCTATTTAAGCCTCTACAGATTGTCACGTAGCGAAGTCAGCCAGTATACATGTGTGACTGCGACGAAGTCTAGAGAATCTAATTAACGTTTAAATGAGGCTATTTATAAATACTACAGCAGCACTGACAATGTCCTTCCACAAACTGTTCTAGATATTAATTACACCTTAAGTACAGGATGTCACATAAAAATACTTTGCATTATCTATCATACTGTATATTTGCCAAACTGTAACCAATTTTCAATATGCAGCTTATTGGACGGCCGCGTAAAATAGGTAGGTGACCAAAAAATTGCGGTGCATTGCTCGCGTTTATCCGTGTGAAATGTCAGCTCGTTTCTCTGTACTGCGCAGTAAAGAATAATTATCCGTGGGATGTGAGTTCTGCGGCAAAATTATAGCGCGTTTTAATATACCTCCGCTGATTAATTGAATAAGCTTAAGCCTAAGATAGTCTGTCTTGACTTGGACCTATATTTAGTCCCCTCAATATAGCCGGCATCGTTGAATGCTTTCATCGATGCTGCTTAGAAAGTTATAAACGCATTATGACAGTTTTGCCCGGTCGTTTAGGGCCACTAGAAAGGTAAGTAGACTACGAGCTCGTTGTACCGTCCTATCAAATTATCTGTGTGTGTGAGAGAGAGAGAATTTATTTGCCAAACCAACTTAAGATAGCACAACACAATAACAATAACACAATGGCAGGCTGCCAGAGAAGCAATAATGCCTATCAAGCTGGCCGCCCATAGCAACAGAACATAAGTTACTCAAAATATCAAAAGAAGAAAAGAAACACAAACAAAATACATGCATAACAGTGTGAGTGTGTTTATTTTGCCTCAATCTTTTTCCTTGTAATGCATTTTAACGGAATAGATGCTACTTTGAAGACAACACTGATGTTAGCCCGTAATATTTTACTTAGTTTTTTACGGTTGTTGCTGTTAGGCGCTTTTGCTGTGTCTTAATAATTTACCAGCGTGCACACGTGTGACCGACTGACAGACATATCGACGACGCAACGGTAAGTAAGTATTGTAAAATAAGTAAGTAAGTAAATAAGTAAATTTATACAGCACTTACACAACGTCGTCGTGACATCTGTCGCTAAGGATCTCTGCCATTTTTCTGTCTCTGCCAATATTGAACGGTTATCACAAAAACTCGGAGACTTACATTTTGAAGTTCGTAGCAGCGTACATACAATGCAGAATCGCGGCTGTGATTGTCAAAGAGAAATAATATTCAGCTGTTCTACCTGTATTGTGAAGCATGTAGAGGTTTGCAGATGGCGACATAGCGATCGGCAGTCAGTACGACAACCAGCCATACATTACACGTCTGAGCGATGGACGCCAGAGGCCAGATGTACGGTTCAACATAGGGCCACACACGTCGTACAGTATCAGGCAACCAGTCGGTGACGTCATGGGCAGTCTTGACCGCCTGGAACAGTAGACACATCATGAGGAACAACAGGTCAGCAGAAACAGACACTGAGACGTACACATCAGCAGTAACAGTAGACACATAACCAGGTAGACGGTGTCGGCAACTCCAAGGGCGCGCAGTAGCAGCCCCGTGGTTCGACGGATTGAACCCGCCATGCAATTTTTTTTTGTAAGAAGACTCTGATGTTCCAAAATGTTTCTTCTCGTGGGGACTTAAGCCAGTATCTGATAACAGGATCAGGGACGCATGAGTGTTCTTGTCAAATGGCATTCGTATCTGTTCAACGGCTATAACGGGTTCAGCACGAGGTTCGACGGATTGATCGGTCCAATCCCAGCACAACTATACTCACCACGTTACCAAGGATACCGAAGACGCAGAGCGCCGTGACAATGTATACGTTGATGATAAGCTTGTACTGAACGGCGTCGAGATGCCACGAAGAACTGTTCGATGATGATGACGATGATGAAACGAGAGATGCAGAAGTTGTAGTCAGTTCAGTGTCGGCGTCTGCGGTCAGCCAGGCTGCTGCCATTCTTGCCCTCGAGTGACGGTCAACCGCTGCCAGAAACTTCATTTCTACCGCCGCTACACATAATCCTATTACTTTCAGTTCCCAGTCTTCGAGGCAGTGACCAAAATTTACGACAAAAGATTTGTATATTGAAAATTCTAATCCGACCAGCAACGCACCGGCGAACTATTTACAACTGAAAGTAAGATTGATTATTGTCTGTAATTTTCAAACTCACTGCTCGAAACACTATTTGTACCGGTGCGGCGCCTACGATTATTTTCCAGTCTTCCGAGGCAGTTAGGCTACTTACAACGTCTTTACACTGTAGAGTTTCATAGTCTGGGTGGTCAAAATGAAGCACATCATGTCCGGTGTTCGGTGAAATAGCAGGTGCAAAGACGTCGCAGTAGCATACACTTGATAAACGGAGCAGTATGCTGTAACGCCGATGCGCTGAGCCCGTTTCTGATGATGCTGCGCAACTGCAACACTGTTGCTGCTGCTGCTGCTGCTGTATCTGATGACGATGTGAAGTGATGCTATAGACTTGAGTAACTAGTCTAGGCGCAACTGCTGCGCTCATTCAAGAGCGGCGGCACGCACTACCGACGTCGTGGATTACACAAGTAGGCGTGGCAAGAAGTTGCAGTTATTTTCCGATAGACAGTTGCGAATGTTTGACAAAAAAATTACTGATACTCAAAATTTTAATTTTACCTTTAAATTTCCCCAAAATGAGGATTTTTGGTCTGAAATTTGGCATTTTTAGACGACAATTTCCCGTCAACAAGAATTTCCGGCAACTTTTCGACAGCCAAAAATGACGGGAGATTTTCCGTTGTCACGATGAAACTGACCCCGTATTGGCTCCAAGGCAAAAGTTTTTGAAAGCTAAAATGTATTATTCACTGCACTTTTTAACTCAAGTAGTCTTTAAACAAATTATTTAAATTTCTGCGCAAAATACGCAGTCTGGTTAAATATCGATGTGTTTGCGTAAAAAGCGAATAACAGAAATGGATTTTGACATAAGCTTGTTCAGCATGTTTCGCCGAACAGAGGTTTCCACAAAAAAGGAATCCGTACAGGCCAGCGAATGTTGAACAGCAGCGCGACATTTTCTGACCTGAGGGAGCCTTTTATGGCGTGTTGCAACACTTAAAATTTCGCTTGGTGCAGCATTACGTAGGTCTACGTTTTCTGGCGTGGGGCTTGACAGTACTCCATATTCAGCTATCCAGCTTTCGAGCTGCAAATGTGTTGTAATAAACTCAGTCCAGTCAGTTCATTTCAGTATTGCGAAATCTGAAATTACCCACGGACCTAATCGGGTTTTAATACGGCTCCTCGAAATAATGTGGCCAAACCGTTCATGGCCACAGCACGTCTAAAACTGTTAAACTGCTACATGGCCATGACCATTATGGTGGCGACACAGGTGGCCATGCACTCAGTCCGTTAGTGGCGCCCTCTAGCGGCATCCATCGTCTGTATGGGCTACCCCGCTGATTTTGCATGCGCTCGTCTGCTGTGCTTTGCTCTACGACGAACCTTATGCGTTTAATGTAGATTTTATCGTCTCCGGGGAGATGTAATGATTAATTTCGAACCAGCTACAACACTACAGGCTGTGCAGTGCACGCCCACTCAGTGTTTAGCGTGGTTTTTCTTCGACTCGCGGCGTATTCTGACATTGACTGTTTGCGTCTGAGTTTATATATAGCCAACAACTCACTGACAGTGACTTTGATTTTTTTGGTTAAATATAGGCTTACACGAGTTATTTACTCACGAAGTTCGGTGAGCGACTTTTTCACACGCCGCATAGTAGAACACTCGGCTGCATGTTACTGTAGAAACTTTAAACATTTTAAACGCCGGTTTGAAGCATACTATTTAACAGTGCTTTTATCTCGTATTGTGTTTTGCGCTAATTAGCTGTGAATTGCACACTATAAATTACGATGACGATGATGATGATATAAACATGACGCTTCAGAAGATCATACCCGGACATCATCATTTTCTGAACATGCTGTTACCGTTTTTGTCTTGAAATAGCTCTGATACAGAGACAACTTTGACTGACTAATGACTGATTGATTGATTGAAATTCTTTTTTGAGTGATATGAAAATAAAATGTATGATAGATCACAGTCGGCATATAGCTCCTTTCTTCTTGTCAGTCTCAGGCTGTTTGCGTTTAGTTCAGGGACGCAATCAGGTAACTTATGGCGCGTAAGGAGAGACGTAATAGAACTGAACTGAGCTTACCAAACTGGACTTGCCCATTGGTCAATTTAGTTCGGTTCAGTTACGTCGCTGTGTACGCGGCTTATCGCGGATGGACAGTTAATCATCGACAGAGCAAATGCACTCATCACATTGGTTTCTGCAGAGACTATTCACCACTGTGAAACCACACAATTTCGAGAAATGATGTTGGTGTCGAATGCCGACATCGTATGCAGCCGTCCGTCTACTTGCCGAGCTCCTCAGACGGTGACGGTAAATTAAGTCAAGCTATGGTTACGTTAGAATGTGCTTGGATATCACGAAAAAAAGTGATCGACTAAAACGGTAAAACCAGGGCCGGATTTAGGGGGAGGGGGAGCCCGAGGGCCCCGGGCCCCAGGCCTCCCACCAACAGGGGGTTTCCCACCAAATCCATCAATTTTTAAAACCCTGTAATTCGATAGCCAATCCCTTTCTGAAATCCCAAATACCAGGCCCCAGGTCCCCACCAGCTAAATCCGGCCTTGACTAAAACAAAACAAACTTTTTTTTGTTACGAACAATAACGTGTCTAAAAGTCACAACAGAACAAGAAATTTGCAGCTTGTAATGGGTGCCTGAGTCTGCCGGCTCCTGATAAGTCGC
>Ga0209454_1002124_pt1 | contig 13182 bp, 9 predicted proteins | sample WorMetHERISLAND1_2_FD_187400 | JGI IMG/M metagenome (GOLD analysis project Ga0209454, IMG submission 187400) | Marine gutless worms symbiont microbial communities from Max Planck institute for Marine Microbiology, Germany - Olavius geniculatus... | ecosystem: Host-associated > Annelida >...
GACAGAGGACGAGTGCACTATGTGGACCAAGGGGTGACAGTACAAGGCCAAATAACAGACATAGGTCAAGGTCAGGCCATTTAACTGTACTATGGCGCTGTTTTAGAACATACAACTGTCATCTACTGACGTGTTCTGTTGCGTGGTCAAAAACTCAACGTATAGCCACTCCAAATCATATTAGGAGAAAAACAGAACAAAGGCTAAAAAATATTTCTCGCTTGCTACGCTATCGTCCACCGGAAGTGTCCTGTGACGCTAAAATGCACCGAATTTATTTTCGACCAAAGTTCTGCCGCGAACCCAGCTGAGCTAGGAGAGCATACGACGTTTCCTTAGATCTCCTAATCGGCTGGGGAATACGTCTTTCCCTCCCCATGTCCCACCGCACTCGACGACTAGGCGTCTTGATCTTGGTGCCTACTGCGCTTCAACCTTCGGGCACCCAATATTGACGACGAATCGATTCCACTGTTTGTTATGCCGAAAATCATGTCTTTATTGCATGCTGGCTTTGACTGCGACTAGAGTGTATGTGTTCACGCGTAGCCGATTAATGCGGCGACCTTATTTCTGTCACTTTACTGACACCAATACTCCGTACGTACAGTATTGTCACCATTGAGTCTCGGTCACGTGCAACAGTACTGAAGAATACGATGCATGACTTGCAGCTTTTTCTCTGATAGCCGGAATTCAGGACGAATTAAATAATAAATTTACCCGGACATGGTCTATGGGCATTGGACAACGTCTAAGACTTTTGTATGCGGTGTACCTAGCCGTTGATGATTCATGATTGATGATGATGTGTTTATGATTGACGGCCACGTTGGTTGTGGGTTGTGCAACAGGACCGTCTCTGGCGAAAGAATCGCGTAAAGTACAACGACACGCTGAGCTTCAGCGTCAAATACAACCAGCACTGCATCGGTGTCGATCTCAACCGCAACTTCGACTTCCAGTGGGGCACAGGTAATTTTCAGCAAAATTGTAGGATGATTCGAAAAATGTTCGCATCGATGTTTCGTCATTATTTCCATAGTCACCAAGAATTTTGCGGCCTGACTTTATAGAGCGTTGTCATCAACGACTAAAAACATTTTTAGTTAGTTAGCTGGTCGGATATTCTTTACAGAGTAGGTCCGACTGGTTCCCGTTACCGATAGATGCACGTTGTGATCAGATGTTTGATTGTGTACATGAAAACAAGTAATTTGAGCAAAGCTTACGTGACGCGCGATAGCAGCGGTCGTACCACGTTAGCAATCAGTGTAGGCTTACAGCAATAAGATAGTAATGCATCTTGAAAGAGTACTTAAATTTGAGGCCTCCGTACGGAAGGCTCCTTGAATTTAAGAGATCGAAACTTATATTTTTAAAAATGTACGTTCTATGCTAAAAATGTCATACGCAGGTTGTCCAGGTCCATCTCTAGCAATTTCGGCGCAATTCACTCTTAAAATGTGTGTTGCAACGGGAAAGCGCAAACAAAATTCACTAAAACCCTCCTATTTTGAGGGTTCAAGGTCATTCAAGGTCATCGACGTTAACACCAATAAAAAGCTTATCACTATTGCTTGTTATGATAAGCAGCATGTCTGTGCCTATCTGCAACCGTTTTCACACTATACGAGCCAATAACAGCAAAATAACGTCTTTTTAGTGAGTACCTCTGTTTGACGCTTTCGTTCGAGGAGACCCCCTTCACCCAGGGGCACGAAATTTCGTCACGAAAACTGAAGTCTTTGGGGCAGCGCACAGTGAAGATTTCGTGCTCCTACATGTAGCTTGCACCGTTTTGATACAATACAGCAGTGTGACGGACAGACGGACGAACAGACGCCCAGGCTACGGTTAAGACGCGCGAAGCATCCTGCTATCGCGCGTAAAAACGAAACACAAATTTCAAGACATAAAAAGAAAATTTTATACATTGTTATCCATGTCAGGTTGTTTTTGAGTAAATTTGTACGTGACGTCAAAACTTACAAAAATCACAAGTTACGATTAAAATATGAAATTAAATTTGATTTGTATTATTCATTGCACGACAAATAAAAATTACAAAAAACATTAACAAATCTCGGGTTGTGTTGATTTACGTAAAGTGTCCGTGTACAATGTCACAACGTCACTTTGATTCTTGTTTTTTTAAACCCGTGACTCGGCTCATCAACTGATTTCCTAAAACGATCCGATTGTGCTTAGTTTAATTTCATCGACGTTGTCGACGACGGTGACTGGAGGATGGCGATTAATTTACGGTGCGGGGGAGCGGGCGGATGGTCGCGCGAAGACAAATGGAATAGGACGAGATTAATACGGGCGCAGTTCAGCTGGGGCGTGACCAGCCTACGGAGCAGTGAACCGTTCATTCTGATATTTATGCGGCGCTTCCTGGGAACAATCCCGGCAGTCTCAGCAGCCGCGGTGGCATCCAAAAGTGTTTACTGACGACGACGACCAGTCATTGTAGACAGCAACGTTCAGTGTGCGAGAGATGAATACGCGATGAAACAAAGTCAACGAGCTGTCCGCTGATCAGTTATCACTACAGTATCTAATCTACAATTGCCCTTTTCTCTCGCCCATAGCTACCATATTTCTCTGTAGCGTGGTCTGTCGTCTGTCTGACTGTCGTCTGTCGTATTTCACCATAGTGCATCTTGTGTAAACCGTTCGATGTATTCGCATGGCATTTGGCAGGTACCCTTATGGCGAAATGATACATTGTTTTAGATGGGGTCCCTGTCCCCCAGGAAAAGGAGAGATTTATAGGTACTGCCCCAACCTACCCGTATATAGGTCAGGGTATTTTTTCTGAGTTTTAAACAACATTGTGATGATGGTATAATTAATATAAACGCCAGTCAATTGGACTGCTTAAAATGTTTGTCTAATTTTATGGTTGTCCGCATCAACGTTGTGATGAATTGCACGAAATGTTCACTCTTATTTAATCGTGTAATTGTAACAGTAGTAGCTGTGGCTATATAGTTTACGATTTCTGCATTTCATGAGGTAGTGTAACGACACGTTTAAATCTGATAAAGTTATTTATGACAAAAACTTAGCGTCCTACATTCTGAGTCACGGTGTGAACCTAAAATGTGTTCTTTAAAGCGGACACCTTCATATCTGGTGTGTTTACATATGCTCAGTCATAAATATGTTTTCTTTGGTATTTCATTTCTGCATGCGGTTGGCTAATAAAGTAGTCCACCCACATTCATTCGTTCACTGTCAAATCTGTCACATCTGTCGCTTACTACCCGTGCTTTTGTCAAATAACAAAAGAGCTTTACGATTGAAATATAGGCTACACCTCGGCTGTACGTTGACTTCTTTGCTGACGCGGGTCATTATATATCATAGGCCTATTTACAATACAAACTGTGATAATGAGAAAAGACCATGCCTCTGTTAACAAGTTCACGGTCAACGCGTGTTGTACTAAAACGTGCAATTTAGGCCTACATCATTGCGCGACTGTTTTTACAGGGCGTCCACATAATATAGCAGCATGCTATGCAGATGCCCTGTTTTAGCTATCGAAGAGGCGTTCGGTTGTCTGTTCGTCTGTCAGATAACTCCTTCTCCTATTTTATCCCAATTTAAAAAAAAATCGCATTACGGCTTATGGGGACTACAAAGCGGTAGGCCTATAACTCCGTCCCCGTAAAAAATAATTGCGCGCTGTTTGCACCTACCCCCCATTTTCGGGCCCGGGCTATCCGACGGTGTCATTTAAATTTCTTCCCTGCTGACCCCTGTTGTCATGTCAACGAATTTTGGGACAAAAATGACTATAACTCGGCTCCCGTGAAAGATAATTGCGCGTTGTTTGCACCTATCTCCCATTTTCCGGTTCGGGCTATCCGATGACGTTGTTAAAATTTCTCCCATGCCGATCCCCGTTGCCATGGCAACGAATTTTGGGACATAATTAACTATAACTCGGCCCCGGTGAAAAATAATTGCTAACTGTTTTCACCTACCCCTTATTTTCGGGCCCGGACTATGCAATGGTGTCGTGTAAATTTCTCCTTTGAAGACCTCTGTTGTCATGGCAACCAACCGTTTTTATTCAAAGACAAAATTGGCTGCAGGCTCACAAGAGCGTCAAACGCTGAAACGCAGCTGCTAGGCTATATAGCGTGGCAGTGGGACAGATATTTCGTTCCACAGAACGAAATAAGTTTTGAAGTTCTAGTTTTGAAATAAAAAACGTTGAGAAAATAAAAAAAACGTTAAAACGTAAGAAAAAGTCGCAAGAAAAAAATAACGTATAAAACGTTTTTTTTACATTTATTGGGGGGCAGCTGCTTTTCTCCTTGTCGGAAAATGTTCGGTTTAAAATGCAAAATTTGGGTTAAAAACTTCCGACTTGAGAAAATTTAGGGTTAAAATTAAAATTCTGAGCATCCATAATGTATTCTGTCGGAAGTTTGCAGGTTTATGTCAAAATTGCGCCGAAAATCTGTAGGCATAGTGTCTGTCAAAAAATTGCAAATGTTTGCCCCGCATACTTTTTTTAACGCACGACGCCACTGTACAGGCCTGGGTATGTTACTGTGCAGTGTCGCCGAATGAAGAGCCGTGCTGGGAGACCTACGGTGGTCCGTGGCCGTCTAGCGAGCTGGAGACGAAGGCCGTCTCGTCCTTCATCCGTCAGAGACAGGACCGTCTTGCAGCGTTGATCACCGTACACAACTACGGACAGCTGTTACTGACGCGCTGGGCATATACCGACCAACTCTATCCTTCCGAACACAATCAAACCGTAAGTCAATTAATTCGGTGGTCTGGCTGACGTCTGCTCAGGGCCGCATCACATAGGCCTGCGTAAAGGTCCTGGGCAGTAGTGAAGACCCCAACCTTAGAATGTGCATAGTAAAAATAAAAAAGCGACAATAGTCGTATCATCCACTAAAGTATATTTTGCAAGAAAAAGTATATCGATAGAGTTATAGAAACGAAGATATTGTTGAAAATTTGTAGTCGTTTTTTACGCAGATCACATAAGCGGCGGTGGAAGAATTGGAGATTAGGCCTAAAACGCCCGTGGTTTGGATACTGCAAAGGTTTGAGAAATTGAGCAAATAAAACACTAAGTATACTACCGTACCGACGTTTTTAGATTGGGCAGACGCTGTTTCAAACATGGTGTTTCTGTTAAGTTTGAGCATTTTTGAAACGACAAAAATGACCGTAAATTGTTCGAATTACCATGAATATTTTTCACTTTCTAGGCCCCTACAGGAGCTTCTTGTTGAGATAGTGACGGTATGCTGTGCATTTGCGAGTCACAAAAATGCCAGTGCTATGCATCAGATGCGTTTCTCGAGCTTAAAATGCACCAAAAATCGTTTTCGGCCACTTTTTGGTTGCAGACACGGCTGGGGAGCTTTCAGCGCTCCCTATGCCCTTAGTCGACAGGGAATTAACTTACATACTCTATCGGCGTCTCGATCTCATCGGTGTTTCTGCAGTCTCGATTGCATCGCCACTTATTTTTCTACAAATTACAAACTGCTGCTAACAGAACATAAGTGAGAGAAAAGCGAGTTGTACACTGTGCAATGTGCACGCAATGCATGCTTGTTGTAGATGGTGTTGATGTCAAAGATGGTCGATGCCATTAATCAAACCAATGGCATCGACTACAGATACGGCACGTCTCCAGAACTGCTGTGTGAGCTGGACTTATACTTGCTCAGTCTGGCTGTCATTTTACCGTAAACTAATGTTATGGAGTTACTAGGGCAGTTTTTGCTGCCAGTAATAAACTAATAACAACGACCAGAGTGATTTGGCAGAAGGTGGCAATAAATCACTCCATAGATCGCAAGCAATTGCATGTTTCGGCTGGGGGTCGACCCCAAATCTTTCCTTTCTCTTGGGGTCAGTGAGGAACCTCCATCTACACAATGTGCCATTGAACTCCACGAGTGTACTTTTCAAAAATCCGTCAAACGGTGTTAAGTAGAGTGCACGAATGTGGCAGACGGCAGATGGCGACAGACAGACAGATGGACCACCCTACGGAGAAAATGTGGCGCAAAGATGTTGCCTGATAATTGGAGCGCTACTGCGCCAGTCAGAGTTAGTCCCAATCAACGCCGATAAAAAATAAAAATATTTATTTACTACAGGCATAAAATTACTTTTCTAGACTGTCATTATGTAGGCCTACATGCTACATTGTGCATTGCGATTCAGATGAGTTTTCTGGAGGGTTCGGCGACTGGGCACGAGGTGTCGCTGGTATCAGGTATTCGTTCGAACTGGAGCTACGTGACAGAGGTCGTTTCGGTTTTCTGCTTCCGACCAACTACATCGAGCCAGTCGGAGCAGAGGCGTGGTCAGCCGTCAGAGTTCTGAGTACTCACATCGTCACTGAGCGGATGACGACAGTTCCTGACGTCGTTCCGGCTCCGGGCGGGGCTGCGCTGACTGACGGTGCTCCTGCTGTACAAGTTTTCGTCTCAGTATTCGCTGTGATCGTGCTCAGTGTGCTGGTCGAACAGCTTCGCCTGTTTGTGTACGTCGGGTTTGACGATCGGACTGTCCACGCACGAGACGCGTCTGCGGTAATGGAAACAAGATCAAGATGTTAAGACCAAGTCCAAGACAAAGCTCCATAACCAAGACAAGACCCAGGCCGGTGTGAGACTGGTCTTTCACAAGATCGCGGTCTCAGACCTTAATGTAGTGTTTACCCGAGGCGATTGTCGCGACGATCGTCGCTGCGACAATCGCCGCGACCAGTTGCCAGTAGCGAATACACGAAGCAACTGTCGCGGCGACGACGGCCGCTCCGCAATCGAACAGGCGATCATTCAAGCAACCCCTTTGCGGGTCGTCGCCGCTATGCAAATTATACCAATCAAAAATAAGCTTGATTTCTAGGGCCTGGATGGCCATAATAATATTCGGTGTATTGTGTATGGCAGCCAATGGCTAAATTGGCATAAAAAATGACCAGATTGCAGTAGCTTCAGAACAGTGCTACTTTCAAGCTGCAGCTCAAAACTGATCATCAGCTTTTCACAGTACCAGATATCTTTTAACTAAGTGGTAATTCCACAAATTAACATCGACTTTATCATCCTCAGACTTTATTTTCAACGTAAACAGTGTGACGTCATCAATGGTGTAATAACACAGTACATATATTCCCGCCAAACGTGGGCTGTGACTGATGCTCATTTGCATAGTCGCGGCGACCGGTCACCTGTAGTGAATACACGAGAAGACAGTCGTGGCGATCGTCGCGGCGAGATCGCCTCGTCTAAACGTTACATAAGACTGACCATAACTGCATGCCAAATTACTCAGTCCGAGGTAAGTAAATAATTGTAATCGGCCAAGCTTTAAATTTTAACTTTTAACTGCTCATTCGGCGATATCCAGCCGGCTTATTAAGGTGCAAATTTTACGGAAAATGTCCCAGTGAAAACATTTAAATAATCTATCAGTATTTGATGATTGCCAACGAACAGCTGTCCACTTTTCACTCTCTGCTTACGAGTCGAATCTTGCTACACTAGGACTACTGCAATTAACGTACTTTCCATGCCAGATATTATTGACCACGAGCAACTTTGTTCTACATAACGATAATTTTAGCAGTGATGTTATCACTGTACCGTTTGTACGGTATTTGAAGTATAAAATACTAGCTATACTGTTCCAGTCTAGCCAATTCTACGTGAATTGGCTACACTAGAACAATGTAGCCAGTGACTAATTTCAGGTTTGCTTTCAGCTAGACAGTTTGCGTTTCATGTTACGGACATAACTGCATTGTGCGGATTTTAAGCCAATCTGGCGTAATAAATGATCGTTATTATGTTATTGTGCCTATTCGTTTTCCTGTGATTTAGATTATCTATTCACTGTTTATTTGCTTTCACATGTCCAAGTAGCAGAATATTAGTGAGACTGTCTGACAGAAACTTTTTCAAAATAAATTATTTAATGTCAACTTTAATTTTTGTTATGTTGCACTCAGACGTAAAACAGTTGCATTTTATCGATCGGATCTGTGGCATCAGAATAGAGCCGCACTGCACTACACCGTGTGACAAAAAACGTGCCACTTTTATTTTTTAAATAACTTCGTGAAACATTGCTAATTTTTGGCAAACATCACAAAGAAACTTGACGTACGTGGTTGTAGTTTAACTCACCTCACTTTATTAGGCCTACTGTTGCTACACTACCTTGTGAAATTCAGAAGTCTTAGTTTGGGCGTTTACAAGAATGAAATCATTACTGGGTTGTGCATGCGGCGGCAAGTGTTACATCACGTCATTTTGTTAATGCATGTGCTCAAAATGTCCTCCTCCAGCACAAATGCAAGCGGTGGACGCTGTTGATGTGTTATTTCAGTTCGTTGATGTACAATCTTAAAACAAATACGATTAATGTTGGATACGTGACAGATTTTCAATCATTTTGTGCTCTCTGTAATTTTTTCAGCTGACGCATGTGCGCCCCAGTATGACAGTATTAAAGTAAGATGGGCTAAGTTACAGTCATTTACGCCAAGTTTCTTCGTGATACTGCTTGCCAAAAATTATCAAAATTGGCCAATGTGTCACAGAGTTATTCGAAAAATAAAAGTGACACGTTTTTTATTGAGACACAGCGTAGATACCATTAATAATGTCTTCAAAACATTTCCAGCATAACTCTGGATAAATTGCACAGTTAAACAAACTGAATGCTGTCGTTACCGTTTGAAAGAATTATGACCTCAAAATGACAGACAGTTAGCTAGACGCGTATTGTGTGGAAAAGTTGCAGCAAAGACAAATAATAAATTAGTAATGACACAGGAAACAATTATGAGAACTTATTTTAAATACTCACACTCGGTATGTCAACAAAAATAATCATTCAATTATACATTCTAATGCAAACAACTTTCATATACACAAAACAAAAAAAAATGGCCTTAGAATTTGTCCTGCATACTAATCTGTAGAAACAACAATCAACAGATATGTAAAAACAAGCAGGTGAAGTGGCAGAAAACGATCAGAAATGTCACACTAATGCGACGAAATATGCAGACAGCAAAACAATGTAGACTGTCGTCAAATACATGCAAACAGCAGTTAATGATCTACTGATCTTTAAGGCAACTAAACATAACTTTGTGTGAAGCCCACAAAACTTGCATCATGAAGAACTGGTCCGTGATGACACTATACTAACTAAATTACAGTGCATATGTTCTCCACTTGAAACTCTGGAACAAAAATATAACACATCATGTAAACTACAGTGTATTAACACGTACACAAAATTTTAAGCTATAGCACCAATAGTGAAACGTGCACATATCGCTGCATCAGGCATTTTCCAAATTAACCTGGATTAGCAAGTTAACTTTACTTTGATGTTTCTAAACTATGCACTATCTAAGGATTGAACACTGAAATGAAATTAAGCCTTCTTATGACAGTCGATGTACAGTTCTGGAATATTGCGGCAAGAACAAGGCCAAAAATAATTGGTGAGGCAGAGGACGAGACCAGTAACTATAAGAATGAGACCAAGACCAGTGAAACAAAGCAAAGTTTAACGCAGCAGTCGACACAAACGGATTTTCATTTTGAAACCAAGACATACTTTATTTTGTGCCATAAATGAGAATGTGAGTAACAAGGCCTTAAAGCTTAAGTCCAAAGTAACACCAGGAACAATGCTAGTACATCGTGAGAACCAGATCATCATCATCATCAGGCCAGGGACAATGCCAACAACAGCAAGACCTAACTGACAACACTGGGCTTGAGAATTCAACATCCCCGAGTTCCATCAATATTATGTCTCTGATGCCACACATCATGATTCAACTCATTCCACACCATCCTCATGTTCAACATGTCCAACAGCAGAAATCACAAAGCTCACAAACGCCAATCCAAATAATTCTCCATACGGCATGTGAACGCTCAACAGCAATAGCAGTATAATAACACTGTACTATCTGCCAAAAATCACCATCAAAACACACTATGCTAATACATGGCAAATACAACCACTGGCCAAACACAAAGTTAACATTTTCCAAATGATTCTTTCCCTGAAATCTCTCAAACTTTTGGTAAATTCCCCAACTTTCACTGGACAGCTGGACACCCTCTGACATTTCCAAGTTTCCCAGACAAATGGATTCATTTTCTATCTAACCTACACATAGTTAACATTGCAGCGTACCCTTACAGGCCAGGTCTCATGCCATCGCTGTGTGATATATCAGCCAACTTTCATATGTCCCACTTTCCAATCCTTCTGGTTACCGTAGGCAACATTTTTCATCTATACAGTGTATATAACCATTCGCACTCCCACCACTGATAAATCACATGATATCCAGCATGTTCCACAAAGTGCACTTAAAAGTACTGAATACACTATTGTACAAGAACAAAACAAGCACCAAGTATTGGTAAGTTGCACAAAATCACTTTCGGCTTGCTGTGCAAAAACAGTAAGCAACAGACATGTATAAATAAGTCTATAAACTTGCACAATGTGCTCGTTGCAAAACAGCAAACATGAAAGCTTCACAGTCAGGCACATCTGCATAAATAACTACGCATCTGAAGACATCACATATGTACGTATAACTAACTATAACTGCACTTCTAGATTTGAAAAAATATCAGCAACAGCAGCAAAAGTAATTATGTTTAATTTTTCAAAAATACTAAATAAATAACAGGCCAAAGTCATTTAAATTACCTCCAAATTGGTCAATAACAACAATAACAACAACAACAACAACAAGTAACAAGTTGGTCCCGACTGATAACAAGAACGATCAACTATAACAACGATTAACAACGCTGAACTTGAGTAACAAGTCTACTTAGCGCACCATCCTCCGTCCATAATGATGTTTGATCCTGTCATGTGACAAGCAGCATCAGAACAGAGGAACACGATCAGCTCAGCCACCTACAATGAAACCACCATTTACAACCAGCTTGCTTAAACCCAAATTCCATTACACCAACTTTGTGACAAAGTCTGCGACTTAACCTGTGTCCTGTCACGAACCAAATTCCATCAGAGCGACACAAACGGGTTTGTTGTGCACCTGTTGCAACCATCTTGACGGTTTGAAAGCCCAAAACTTCCCCGCGACTTACCCGTTTCATGATTTGTACCTGCAACTTTCATGGTCTGCGTGTGCAACTTTTTTGACAAAACTTCCCCAACGAAATTTCTTCCCGACAGTAAAGTTTCAGTGAAAGTCGGCATAACAGAATTTGGGCTTCATCAGCTAACAGTGGCAGATGAAGACAAATAACACAACCAATTTAGTAGTACTGGTAAACCAAAGTATCAAATATATAACCGTACCAGCATAATTTCACACAGTAAGTGAGTGAGTAGACACATTACAGTTACAGATGATTCTTTCCAGGCAATCAATTATTTGTAGTGTTACTGACAACGAAAATGACAGCAAAAAAATCAACAAATTGACAACACAAAAACCACATAACAACAGTAAACCGTCCACAGCACATACACACAAACATAACATTAACCAACTAAGGCTTCACATGCAAACACAATCTAACTGAATTACTACAAAACTAAATTCACACATACACAAAATCTAACTAAAGGGTATCAGAATCATCTGGATATTTTGGCCGCATTGCAAAATATTAGTCAGTCAATGGTCTGCACGATTTTCTGGTGATGACGAAATACTCTAATTATTTCAAACAATGTTATTTAGGCTTCGCATTACAATCGATGCTCAAAATCTACATTCTGCGAGTTTATAATCAAGTGCAAAACAACAACATAAGATAACTGCTTATTAGCTGAGCAGTTCAACTATAACTAACAAGAAAGCGAGAAGTCGGCATAGTACTGAAACTACATTTCTCAAGTAATTAGTAACTGAAACTGAAAAGCCGACAAACACAGTATACAATTTTCACATGCAAACAATGCACCATTAACTACATTTACACGCTAGAAACAAACCTCATCAATGCCAATTGCATCTCTGGATGGATGATATGCTGATAGGAAACGAGCCTACAACCAGAAACTTATCTGCTAAGAAAGAAGAGTAAAATATGCTTGGTGGCCAAAAACAATGCAAGGACTTATAAGTAAGTAAGTAAGTATGTGCACAATGTCAGCCAGTGGCCGAATCTGAGGCACTTGGCTGAGCCGCTAGGGGGAGCAGTAAGTCTGCTGGAAGCAGTGAGTTTTAAGGAGGCGACGGAAAGTGTCTGCAGAGGTAGAACTATGGATGCTAGAGGGTAGTGAACTTTACGGCATGTGAAAAACTGGAAACTATTTTTCAAGGACTTTCAATGACCTGTGGCCACCCCAAACACAGAAAATTTTACAAAAAAAAAACAAAAATATAACATTTACAACAAATAACAGTGCCAAGCAAATAGCATATAATGGGCAGTGGAGTAACTGAGTGATTACGATCATTAAAGCAGCTTTTTGTTTCAGATGATATACGTTTTCATTCAGCACAACAATGCTAATACGTAGGATGAAAGTTTTACTGAGAAAACTGCCCAGATTAACGGCCATTAGAGTTATAACTATGTAACTTTTCCGTTAATGTTTCTTCTCAGCAACTACTACCAACAGTTAAAAAATAATCATACTAATAATAACGGCAATACAACTTGCAGGGTACCACTAAATATGCTTAGTGTCGGCTGTTTGTTCTCATTAAGCCATACAAAATCCTAAGTCATTACTGGGTAAATTATTTCCATCCACTGTTGTTGAATGTGCAGTAACTTTCACCATAAACACAATGCAATAAGGTATGCAAGAAGTTCAAAGGCTCCACAGAACAACGTCTGCTGTAAATGTTCAACTAACCTTTGCAGCATTGTAGTCTATTTGCTCTTGGTCAGCCAGCATCTGAACTTGCATCTGCAAAACTGTAAGACACAAGTACTGTAAAACTTCAGACTTGAACCATTAATTCACATCTGCAGCTTCCATTAGAATAAGTGCTCTATAACCCCCAGCTTGTTATAAAAAACCAATTTCTAATAGAGACCCGGCTTGCATTAAAAACATCAAATGACAACTTGCCATATCAAATTATTTCCACATATACATGTACACTACAAAACGTGTTCACATTTCATT
>Ga0209454_1002125_pt1 | contig 13182 bp, 13 predicted proteins | sample WorMetHERISLAND1_2_FD_187400 | JGI IMG/M metagenome (GOLD analysis project Ga0209454, IMG submission 187400) | Marine gutless worms symbiont microbial communities from Max Planck institute for Marine Microbiology, Germany - Olavius geniculatus... | ecosystem: Host-associated > Annelida >...
TATTCGGCGCCAATCGAACGCCAGTATACGATTTCCTATTAGTGATTAATAGTAACCTAGGCCTTATCTCGCACCGTTACTGAGATACAGTGAGTTATAGGAAAAAAATTGCAAATTTTGCCCACCCCCTCTCATTTAGCACCCTAGTTTGGGGTGACCCCATTCGAATTTATGAAAAAGCTTTACGGTTCCTGAAACTAGAGTCTTCCAGGCAGCTGATGGTAAAGATTTGGTAATTCTACCTTGCACCGTTTTTGACTAATCCACCCGTGTGACAGACAGACGGACGGACGGATGGACAGACAGAATTGCGATGGCTAAGACGCGCTAAAAGCATAGCTGCTTTTGCGCGTAAAAAGCATATATAGTCTAAGCTGGTTGCCAGCTAATATCATCTTGCAGCTTATAACAATGACAGACGCACTGGCAATTAGTAGCAGCAGTAGCAGCAACCAGTAGTAACAGATTTAATTGCAGCACTAGTAACCAGTAATTTTTACAGTGCATCAACAGTCCGTTAGTAATGTGTAGCGGTAGCAGCAGCAGCTGCAATACAGAAATATAATAAAAAGCACCTGCATCATAAGCTGGTTCTCAGCTAATGTCATTCTAGCAGTCAAGTTGTTGAGCTGTTTCATCAGATCATCAAACTGGTTTCTTGTTGACTGTACATCACCTTGACCAGTATGCTGTTCATCTCTCTCATTGGTTGACTGTTCAAGGGCCGTGATTCGCTGTTCCAGAATGCCAATGTCCGCCGTTTGTTGGTTCGCATCAGACAACTCATTCATTTGTCGTTCGACTGACTCCAATCGTCTGCTGACAGAGTCAACCCGACCGCTCAGCATCTGCACAGCCTGTATGAAACATACCCACATTACACCTGATCAGTTCATCTCTGGCCCCTCGGCTACATCATCGAAATTGCTTGTGTGAAAACAAGCAATGGTCCTTCACTGTTAGCATCTTTAGCGGTGCTCTGATCAAAGTAAACTTAACGGTGTACCGAGGACCCTGCATAAAAACATGACAACAATGCCACACAGTTTTAATACTCATAATATGCCACTGGAGTCTTGCTTTTAATAATTGCTCCACAAACGTCCTTGATACAGCTGAAGATACAGTCACATATCTCATCAAAAACTCAATTAAAAAATCTATTTACAAGACATGGATCAATATGCCTCAAAAATATAATTCCATAGGCTGGCACTGATTTCCAGACACCCGTTTACACTACAAGGCTAGAACATTGAGAGGAGTGCCTGTTTACATTTCAGCTTTCTCTGATACTCACTGTGCCTACCCACAAAGGAACGGACAGGCTGAGTTGGCATGAATAGCTTGTTATACACCAAGATGGTTTACTTGCCTGCTGACAGTGACAGTCACCCATAGAGGTATTAACCAATTGGCATTGATTGACTTCATTGATACGATCAACGACATTACCAACCACTGCCGATATAGCTGTTTTAGTTACAAATACAACTCATCATGAAAGCTGTTAGCATTAAAGCACTGACATTCAATAAAAACTATTGAAGTCTAGTTAAAACTCATTAAAGGTCTCACTAAAGGGTAAAAGTTAAACACAAACATAAACACATCCAATACGCACATCAGCAATTCTGTTGACAGCTTGCAGCACGCCAGCACCATCAACGTTCTGTGACACAGGACTAACTACAGAGACATGTGAATCAGTGCTGTGTGAAGCAGAACTGGCTAGCAAGCTAGCGGCCAGTGACTGGTCAGTCTGACTGTGATCAGCAGCCAATGACTGTCTTGCAAGAGCGTTCGTCATCTCTCGGATCACAGCAGGGGCTCTGTACGGTCTTGTTTCATTCACAACTCGTCTCTGTCCATCTGTCCACACATCACCATAATGAAATTAGGTGGGACCAACATTTTCAGCAAAAAGTAACATATTTCATGCTATAAAGTACACACAAACCATAATTAAAAAGTCAGAAAAACGACATTAACTTTGTGTGCCTTAGCACACATGATATAACTTCTGTTCAGCAAAAAATTCACATACTAAATGGAAGGTAAATCCCAAAAAAACCCCAGCCACTTTCTGTAAATATGTACTCCAAACGCACTTTGAACTACCATAACTGACAACACTGTACGATAACAGAAAATAGCAATACTTGCCTGAAAGCTTATCACGCAGAATAATGGCACTATCATCATCATCATCATCATCACCAGCATCATGCTGAGTTATGGAAACATTCTAAATACACGTGTCACACATGAATGACAAATGAGTTGACTGATCAACTCAGTATCAACAAATCAGTCAATATCAATTTATCAGATCTCAAGTGACACAGTGAGAATCAATAAAGCTGGTCAGTCAATTGTTACGTTTTTGCTTGCTTGGCTTATGTTGCACTTGCACAATAACACATACAGTTTCATAAAATTTATATTAAAGCAAGATGAACACTGAACAATGATGTACAATGAATAGCTATTGTTTAGAGAATAGAACTAAAACATAAAAGTGCAGCAGCAAACAAAAACATAACATGCGACTGTCTTGTAGCTGGTCGGTGATGCAAGGTGGAAGCCGGAAGATGGCGGACAGAAGACAATGATGAATGGCGAAAGGCAATAGTCAGGCACTGCCGTTGAACTCGCTTGCCACAGGCTGGAAGACGGAAGTCGGGTGGCGGACGATGATAGTCGGATGGCTGACGAGGAACCGCCTGCCACGTGCTGCATCTACGTGTCATATAGTCATGGTCATACAGAAAAGTGTTCCTTCAGAACACTTTCCTGTATGACCATGACTATAAGACTATATGATACGTCTGCGTCTTCAGAAGTCATTCATTACTGTAGGTTCATTCGTAGAACGTACAATGTAGTTCGTCATTTCATGTACTTCCTGTGTCAAACGCTGACTACCCGCAAACATATATACAGAGCACGACGTGTTGACTGTTCGAGTGCTCAGCAGATAATGACATTCAGTTGTCATCTCTTCGCCAAGAGAGTTCTCACACGTGCGCAGTAACATCGATCAGCACGTGCTGTTCAGGTCACATCTGCAGGGCATAACTGGGCCAATAGATGACTGGCACGGCAGGCGTGAAAAGCGTACCATCATACACACCATCAAACACCATGAAAGCATGCACGCGTAACTAAAAGAAACAGGAGCGGTCCTAACACAATCAACTAACTGAATACAGATCAGAAAAGCCTATCAACTGATCAATTAAAAATCAACAAAGCTGATGGCAAAGCATTGTGGAAAGTCCAAAAAAAGAAAAATATCTTAAGCACAATACAGCCATGTATATTCAAATAAACAAGACACAATTTAAGAGGTGATTCACTGCAAAGCAACAAGAGGACAAAAGCACATGCAAATTCTCAGCGACATCACAAGCAAAGACTATGTTACTTTGAAGTTTGAAGAAAAATGCAGAAGACTAAAACAGCTGGCAGAAAAGTATGTCATAAACCTATAACATGGCAGAAAACCAAAACGAGCCAGTCAAATAAAATAGAAACTATAATCAACTGGCTAATCAGACTAATCAAGCAAATAAGTTGACTGCATTAGTCATGTTTGCACGCATACTCGTCACGGTTGTATGACCATCCTAACAGATCTTCCCCGCCCATCAGTCCAACTGTCTCTCTGCCCATACAAGTTCCTAAGTTTTCCATAGCTAAAACAGGAAAAACAAAATTGGCGTAAATGTTTTTATACGACAGGAAAACTGGTGTGCCAACTTTCAGTCTAAAGGGCCATAGAGTTGTGCAGCTCTAAGCAGACGATCACACAACATGCCGGCCTAGGCCAACATTTTTTGAGTTTTATATCAAACCAAATGATTTGGGATTGTTAAGACCAACCATTCATTCTGATTGGTTAACCGCGACCAATAAGACCAGTTAACCGTAGAAACTGCTTACTTACTAACTTACTAAATAAGTTGCCATGCTGTTGCATCATACCCACCAACGTGTTTATTTAATGACTGTGTTTTTGTACAATACTGAAAAATACTTTTTTTACTGCATTTCATTGTATGAAGGGTTTGTCATTGCTGCTTTTGTGCAAAAGTTTAAGTCAAAATTTATGGCGGTGCTATTATTAAGTACTGAAATTTGTGAGCAGGTGCTGTTATATGCAGGTCCTGTATTACTGCGCAGTTTACCGAAACAGCAGTTTCTGGCTCGGTTCTGCCTTCAGAACCGATTATCCAGTTAACTGTTAACAGACCTAAAATGATTACAGATATTCTATTAAATAAAAACCATCAAAGTCAAAACCTGTGCAGCAGCAGCAGCCGCGGGTGAAGCTGTTAAGGTCTGGTTAGGTCGATGATAATGTCTGAGACTGCTTGACCGAGAGACACCAACAAGACTTCGGTGTTTACTGAGTACCATCTGTATGACCTGCGTACACATTATCACCTTGCGCTCGCCGAAACCAGCTGCGAAAAACTGGTCCTTTGTTATCGGTGGCTTGTAAGCAAACAGCTCGCGAAGTACCTAACAAACAGCCACATAAACATTAACAGGACTGTCACATGTCTTTGTGCTGCCATGGTGATGAATAATATGTTAAATTTTAGTTACAATGCTGGCCATATAGCATAATTTTTGTTCCATTGCACTTATGTGCCCAGCAGAAGTTTCGATAGAATGAGATGTCATTTAGGACAGACCTGTGTTATCTGAAGTAACACTGTCAGACATTCAACCTAAAGTTGTTAAGATTGCCCATTCATTTTGACTGGTTGACCATCAGGAAAAGGACCAATTAACCGGTTAACCGGCTTATTAATGGGTGCGCCCGTCAAGTTTGTTAATCCCTGGATAGAACCAGATAGTCTGTCTGATCAGGCGGCACGCCAGCGGGGCGGTTGGCTGGGTGTGCAAAGTGAAGCGCTGGTGCCCAGTTGTCCACTGAGTGTGAGGTGGAGGGGAGGGGAGGAGAGGGCAAGGCATGCCAGCACGGCGTGTGGGTGGTCATGAGGAGCCACCATAAGGGGGTCAACACTTTCCCACGGTCAGCCCAGCGATTGACATGGCTGGTCCGGCCAGTGAGCTCCAGCGTCATTGACGTTCATCATGCATAGACTGAGTTAAGCAGACAGACAGACAGAGATAGGGATAGATTTTCCCCGCTACTGGAGCTACTGGACGACTGAAGTCAACAAAGATGTAGTGATAGATCGGTAGAAACGACAACACGATGCCATTACCAAGACTGCAACACAATATGGAAAACATATGTTTAAAATACCTAAGTTATCCTAAACCTGCAGTTGCAAAGCTGATACTGTTAGCCATTCAAATGTAGTATATCAACTTATAATAATTAAGTCAATCACAGTGAACAATGGTTCAGCCCTGGAATCATGGAATGCCTGGATTAAGGCTACAAAGCTCTACTCATACGTGCACCTCCCTTCACGCTGCACATCACTATGTTCGTTATTGATAGCAGCAACACAGTGACTACAGGATACCCATACCACCACCACCGGAGTGCCTGCCCCTATCCATGTCGCTTGCCGCTGATTGCAATAAAAAACTTGCTTTTCTAATTCCACCACATCTAATACACACAGAATAATAACTATCTAATAAACAAGGAAAAAATGCTGTATACTTGCCTTATACATAGCATCAACAAATCTAAGATCAGTTTTCCCACACAACTCTATCTGCATAGCAGCGATTTTCTCGGCTACTGGACGACTGAAGTCAACAAAGATGTAGTGATAGATCGGTAGAAACGACGACACGATGCCATTACCAAGACTGCAACACAATACGGAAAACATATGTTTAAAATACTTAAGTTATCCTAAACCTGCAGTTGCAAAGCTGATACTGTTAGCTATTCAAATGTACTATATAAATTTATAATAATTAAGCACCAGTAGCAGACTAGCAGTATCATAACCTATCCAAGAGTTAGGTACCGGGTAAGCATTAACATCCAGCCTTTGCTTAGGACTAGGGATGCAGATAAGGTTATTTTGAGAGTCAGCTTACCATGCCATATCACATGTGGACAGATCTTTGGAACAGTAGACCAAAATATTAAACAAAAAAAGAAGATCTTTTTGTCAAATATATTTAAGATATCTCAGCAATTAATAAACAAAAGCAAAATACATTCTAGCAGAAAGTTGACAAAACAACTAGTAAGTATGCCAAATGCTGTATTGCATTAGACAGATCAAGTTTAAGACATCAAAATACCAAACAAAATGTAGAAAAGGCAGTTAAATAATTCCGTCAACCTGTCAAAATCAACATCGACATTGTATTTGGCAGCACGCAGTTCAGTCTGCAGCTTCCGAAGATTGTTCTTCAGATCACCGGTAGCCATACTGCTATTTACTAGTAGTCCACCAACATATCACACATATATCGGTTAGTCTATACTAAGTATACTTTCAGCACTGTTGCCATAATGAAAAGACTGGTTTATATGAAACATAAACCGTAACATACCATTACTGACTTACAAGCAGGGCTCCCGTTAGTGTTCCAGAGTCTGGCGTACGTACGTCCGGGGTGTTAAATTTCGGCGTACGGTTACGCCGGGGCAAAAAAATTTTGGCGTAACAGTTTACGCCTGAACACATATTTTTGGTTGTATGCACTATGCAGGCCACACCTGTTTATTTAAATGTGCGTTCAATATATGTGATATGTATAACGCAAAAATTCACGGAAAAACTATTTCAGGCGCACCTTTACAAAAACACAGGAATTAACAGTTTAATTGAGACAGTAGTATAATAAGCACAACCGGATGGACATAAGCATGCAGACTCTCTCAAGCCTGGTACATCATCGACATCAGCAGGCACGGCGTTCAGTCCACACATTGCTCCATCTGGCGCACTCTCTTCATTCACGACGTCGTCATTAGATGGCGCATCAATTGATGTTTTTACTATTCCAAAACGCTAAAAAGTTACCATTTTGAACAGCATAAGTCAACGTGTGTGCCTCAATCTGAATGACCACGTGAGCGAATGACTAAAACAACAAAGCAGAGGCGAGTGCATGGGCATCATTAGGCGGGCCTACCTCGTAGACTAATTAGCCAACCGTCGTCAATTAAGCGATGCCAGGGTGACGACCTGACACTGAAGTTAGTGACACACTGACAGGCACATCGACAAAAGCAGCCATAAATTTTTACGCGTGATAGCAGAATGCTTCGCGCATCTTAGCTATCGTCTAGGCATCTGTCTGTCTGTCACTCGTGATCTGTATCAAAACGGTGCAAGCTACGATCACGATATCTTCACTATGGGCTGCCTCAAGGGCTCTAGTTTATTGTGACAAAATTTAGTGCCCATGGGTGCAGGGGTTCCCCTCGAGCAAGAGCGTCAAAAGAGGTACCCCCTCAAAAAAGATGTTATTTTGCCGTTATTGGCTCGTATACTGCAAAAACGGTTGCAGATAAGTACAGACAAGCACTGGTGACAGGCTTTTTAGATTTGTCAACATCGATGACCTTGAACGATTGTGACGGTAGGTGACATTTGGGCACTGTCGTTTGGGCATGACCGTTTGGGCATCACCGATCAATGGGCACTCACCATTCGGGCGCCTGGACGTTTCAGCGCTGTGCTGCTTTGGTGCCGTCTCCATCTCTCTATCTCTGTCCTCAAGCGGTTGACCTCAATGCATGTGACGCTGCTGCCATGATTGTGGTCATGCAGTCGCTTGATGATGTTGTCACCGCTGCTGCCTGTGTGGACCTGCACCGGACAGCCGTTCATCTTCCGGTCGCAGCGCCAAAACTTCCTCTCTCCATCCATACTTAGTTTGTCGAATACATACTGATACCCCCCGTTTATTATTTTTCTTCCTACTAGATGACACAATGTCGTCAGCCATGGTAACATTCGATGAAAAGTAATTCGGCTGGTAGGTCGGTGGGTTTTATACTCCAATCTCATCTATACTGTAACTTACCTACGCTTAACGCCTGACATTTAGGGATAAATCCTAAGTTAACATTTGTTTCAGCGGCTGCATGCCATTAGCTGGCATTGGTCAGTAGTTAGGCCTATGTGATGCCATGCTGAGACTTCCTGATTTAATCCTTCCCTGCTGAGTCTGTGTCTCGTTAGTCAACCCGCTCTAACTGGTACGACTGGTCAGGCGAGCGTCAAAGACAGCTACCCCCTGAAAAGTGGTTATTTTACCGCAATTATGTCGTTTAACATGAAAACGGTTGCAGATAAGCACAGACATGCCGCTTATCATAACAAGCAATAGTGACAAGCTTTTTACTGGTGTCAACGTTGATGGCCTCGAGTTCCCAAAATAGGCGTTTTTAGTAAATTTTTGGCAATTTCCATCTTCGACACACACTTTAGAGTGAATTGCGCTAAAATGGCTAAAGATGGACCTGGACAACCTGCGCATGACATTTTTAGCACAGAAAGTACATTTTAAGAATCTAAGTCTCGATCTCTTAAATTCAAGGAGTCTTCCATATGGAGGCATCAAATTTAAGTACTCTTTCAAGATGCATTTATATCTTATTGCTGTAGGCCTAAACTGATTGCCAAAATGGCAGGACCACTGCTATCGTGCGTCACATGAACTTTGCTCAAATTACTTGTATCACACCCGCACTGTGGCCGGCAAGGGATACCACCTCGACAGAGTGGTAGACTCAGCTGTCTGTCAAGACAGGAGACTCTGTGACATGAGATCGGTGGTGGCTGTGATAATTAATGACACGTCTTGGTCCTTGACTCAGGTTTTGGATTAACCAACGGTGCATGTCGAGGTGTCGTGTTGTAAGCTTACACTGCAGTGCAGAGCACTAATGAGGTGTTAATGGTGTCAGAATTCTGCGAGTCATCACAACAGCACGGTTCTCTCTTGGACTGCGTTCATCATCTGAGTTATCTGTGTTCAGCTGAGCGGTAACACCAGGACATTATTTTTCGACGTACGCTGACGCCAGGCTTCAAAATCTCAGCGTATCCTTACGTTGAGGGTCTAAATTTTTGGCGTATTCAGTGACTTTTTTGGCGTCATATACGGTGATACGCCAACTAATGGCAGCCCTGCTTACAAGAAAACTCACAACATGCATATGTTATAAAACAGAGAATATAACTGATAACACAATAATGACAAAAAGTAGAACAACGGATCCGCACTGACAATAGCCTAGAAATCAGTCACTTGTCAGTGCAGATCTACACTGACAATAACATTTACGGTTTAGACTAGTCAAAACGCCGCCTGCGGATATAACAGCGCAAAACTATGTACATCGCCATTTCGTATCAAACTCTAAAATATCGGCATAAGCACATATTTTCACATACGAATTCATGACAATCGGCATCTTTCGCTAAAAACGAGACATTTAATTTAACCACTTTTTCAAACATAAACAACACGTTGCTGGAACATACCTCGCTTCCGAAATTAGGGATGGGACATTATGCGGATTTCATTTTTGAAGATTTGCCATTTGCCATAAACTCGTGTTTTTCATTTAGCGCAACGCACGTTATGTATACGTATAACGCAAGTTTTGCAATAAACGTAACAGACGTAACGCAACGAACGCACCTTAGGGATGCCGCGGCCCGCATGCGTCAGCGGCTGATAAAATGCCTTTGCCCATAGAACCGGGTTGCGTAACTTGCGTTATGTTACTTACTGGACTGCGGTATTTTTTCTTTCGTTTCCGGTTGTTTATTTTTTTATCCGTTATTATTTTCAGCTATAAAAATGGATGCAGCACGTCCGCTTTTAACGGAAGAACCGGCGTACAAAGCGCTTTTGCAATACTTCAACGCCAGTGGCACTAAACTTAATATGGCACAAATGTTTCAACAAGATCAAGGCCGTTTCAGCAAATTTAGGTGTGTCACATGTCGCTGACCTTCTTCTTCGCAGAAGGTCACGTTATATTTGTCTGCTAGCTGATGTCATCAATACCAGTACACGTCGCTGTTTATTGCTTACCAGTTACCTAACGTGCAGAACCTTTGGTGGCAGGATTTGCAGACGCTTCGGCCGCACAGCGATTCGGCAGTGAGACCATTCGGCCGCCAAAGTAAAAGTGGCATTTAATGCGTTTATTTCATCAGCCTGAATAATAAAGAAGAGCGCATTTTATTGCTGATTAGCCAAGACGCTTAGGCTACACCTTTTTGAAATTGTCAAATGAATACATACTCCTGTAATTAAAAGCGTTTGATGTCATCTAGGTCGATGGTCTGCAAAACAAGAACTAGTAGGCTGAGTAGGAATGACAGACTAGAGTTCTGCACGGGCCGAAATTTCTCAGCCCGGCCTGGCCCGAGGTTTCAGCTTGGCCCGGGCCGTTAACTATTTGATATTTCGGCCTGGCCCGTAATGGCTTGGCGTAATTGAAGCCCGGCTCGGTGCATATACAAAAATAGAAAAACAACGTTTTGCACAAATGCCACCGATTGATTATTAAATGACAACAGTCCGAAACTGAAATAGTTTGAATCGTCATTGTCCTATAGGCGAACAACAATAAAACCTTAGGCCTGCTTATTGGAATGTGTAAGATTAGGCCTAGCTTGTCTTATGCATAAACGGAATGTTGTCGACGTTGTCTGGTTTGAGGGGGTGGTCACGATTACGCGTAGCATGTTTACACGCAGCGCCAAAAATTACTTTTTTTTACATTTCAGCATGGCCGAGTGGCGCACTGAAATGTGATAAAAGGTCATTTTTGGCGCTGCATGGAAACGTGCTGCACATTACGATCAGCTACATTTAACTGATCATCAAATAGTCACCCATTGTACACAAAGGTGTTATCCTGCCTACAGTTTCGGGCAAAGGGTTTCATGAATATGCTGAGCTGAGGCTGCTGAGTTGATCTTGAACTTGAATGCAACATTTAGACACAGTGCATCCAGCAACACTGAGCGATAGTTCACTCGCAGCGCTACAGGAAGGTACTGCAGACACCTGACGAGAGGCCCATGCGATGGTCGCCGCTGGCTGGCAAGTAACAACAGGCATCATTTCAGCGTAATCTGATAGGCCTACTGCTGGGTAACTTAGGTCAGTCTCGCGTGCTTTAGTTGCTACTGCCACTCTGAAATGATCCCCAACTGCGCCACTATCAAAAGAGGGAAAGGCATGGCAGCATATAGGAGGCCATTGACAGACAGCCCACCGAGGACCAGAGGGTGTCATTCTGTCTTCCCTGCCAACCTAATGGGCCCAGAGTCCACAACTCCAGATTTTCATGGCGCCATAATGTGCAAATCTGACTAATTGTAATTTTTATGGGCCTACGCAAACCACCCCGGCCCGGCCCAGTAACTACTGGGACCGGCCCGGCCCGATCTCTGGAAGAAATTTTCAAGCCGGACCCAGCTCTATGACAGACAGTTGTATAAGCAAGTAGAAAGTTAAAAAAACACTGGACTTGAATCGACCAGTGGCCAACTTGACTGCCAGTTGAATTTTCCCACGGCTGAACTGGCTGTACGTCTGTGACTGTTGTATAGTACTAAGAAATAACATGCCAGGACAGAACATTCTGCAGTGCTCAGCCTGTCAAATCTCGCGCGAGTATCATGCATTTTCAGTTAACTCGCATTTCTCCACCCGCTTGAGTTATATCTCACACATTTTATTTCGCACGAGAGCTAGCATAGCGAGCTATAGCGCATATTAGCTATGGTAATTCTGTCTGTCTGTCTGTCTATCCATTCATCCTTGTGTCACGTCTCGGTACCATTCCAAGCCTAGATGAGATAGAGACTTTGGGTTTTCACGATATGATAGCTTAGTGTCTCTAGTATTTTGTGACATGAATGAGGGGGCGAAAGAGATGCACCTGTCTTATAAAGATGTTATTCTACAGCTACTGGCTTTTCTAATGTGAAAATGGTTGAAGATACACACAGATATCCTGCTTATCATAACAAGCACTGGCGACGAGCTTCTTAGGAATGTCAACATTGATGATTTTGAATGACTTTAAACTTTCAAAATAGAGGGTTTGGGTGAAGTTTTCGTGATTTTCTCCATTTCAAGAGTGAATTGCGCCGAAATGGCTGGTGCGAAATGACTGCATGCATGTGTATCAGACTGTCAGTGTATGTCTCCAACTGACTGGCTTGTTTGAGTCTTGCGTGAAAAGGCTACAGCTGAATGTTGTCTACAGCAAATCTTGGGGTCCAGTCTTAATGCTACTGAGCAACACCTGCCATATGAAATCACACATTATTATTTGTCATCTTACATCTTACCCCATCAGGCAAGCTGGTACTTGATTTACCTGCTACAAAGGCATGGAAGGTTGCTGTGTTAGATTCATGTCGACATTGTCTGGCAGGAAACATGTAAATTGGTGTGTTTGTTGTGAAATAGTCAGGTGTTGAACACGTCGGATGGAGATCTTCTGGTTGATTACTCCAAGAACATCATCAATGATGAAGTGATGAAGTTGCTTATTGACCTGGTATGTCTCCTTCTCTGTTGTCTCTGCTGCCATTGTCACTATCATCATTTGTTGTACTTTGTATTGTCTGACAATAAGTCGCTCACTAAGCTATAATGTAATTTTGGGCTTCAGAAGTTAACAGTTATACCAGCTCTTGTATCACTAACTTATGTCTGCCAAAGGTAACAGTTTGTGTCTGCCTGTATCTGTGTGTCATTCTGTTGGTATGCAAGATTTTAAAAAAACTCTTAGGATGTTTGGACACTTATTGTAGCATATCATATTTAAAATTTATAGTGCCCCTATTGATCTCCAGTTACATAGTCTTTTTACGCACAATAGTAGAATGCTTCACGCATCTTACCATGTCCTGGGGGTCTGTCTGTTTGTCTGTCTGTCACACTCGTGATCTGTATCAAAACGGTGCAAGCTAGGATCACAAAATCTTCACCATGGGCTGCCTCAAGGTCTCTAGTTTTTTTTGTGACAAAATTTTGTGCCCCTGGGTGCAGGGGTTCCCTCGAACGAGGGCATCAATGAGGGGTACCCACTACCCCCCCAAAAAGACATTATTTTGTCGTTATTGGCTTGTATAGTGTGAAAACGGTTGCAGATAGGTACAGACATGCTGCTTATCATAACAAGCACTGGTGACAGGCTTTTTAGATTTATCAGCATCGATGACCTTGAAC
>Ga0209454_1002128_pt1 | contig 13177 bp, 12 predicted proteins | sample WorMetHERISLAND1_2_FD_187400 | JGI IMG/M metagenome (GOLD analysis project Ga0209454, IMG submission 187400) | Marine gutless worms symbiont microbial communities from Max Planck institute for Marine Microbiology, Germany - Olavius geniculatus... | ecosystem: Host-associated > Annelida >...
ATTTAATATTTATTCTGTTATTTATTATATTACACAGAGTGTAGAGTTGCATAGCTAACTGTTTACATTGTTGGCATGAGATGCCTGTATGAGGTTGAATACCGAAATTTTGCTTTTTATGTCCATGCTCTTTTATATTTATCTTTCTGTGTGCATTTGTTATTTGATGATGTTGTCTGCTGTCACCAACAATGAATACGTTTATTTATCATATCATATTTATAATTTTATGTACAAATTCACGTCTTTATTTCTGATCATGTCATGAACCTTAGTCAAAAACCATAGTCCTATCCATGTGCAGTGTTTTTGTGGATGGTGATTTCTGTGTGGTTGTAACTCTGGACCTTGTTTCTGACTTTTGCACTGATGTTTTCGACGTGTTTCAACAACTTTACATTCGTCAATTTCATGACCATGCGCAGTAAGATACTGGTTTCCTAGTACAATGAAGATCTGAAAGCTATAGCAGAGCTTTCCTGGTTTAGACTACCGGGTTACATAGTTAGTTACAGATGTAAATATATTCTGGATAAGCTGCGACAGAAAATTCAAAATAATAGTATGTTTTCTTTAAGGCTGCAGTATTTTGCACAAGTCCGAGAATGTAGTAAATAAAATAAAAACAAATTTTGTCACAATAGAGAAGTCTGCATTAGCATCAAAGAATAACAAGATACAACCACAGGATTTTTTAACTTCCAAGTATTACACTGGTAAAAAATCACCATTTATTTCAGTACAAATGTGCAAGTAATAAATGATACATAAATTAGCGCACAACATAATAGCTCACTACGGAATAGAGATGTGCAAATCGGTTGGCTTGCTAACCAGTTAACCAAAAATGGTGGACACAGAAATTAATAACAGTATGCAACTTTTTGACTTAACACACAACTATCTAAAATGATGTACTCGTAATTTTCCATGTACCGTAATTAAAAGTAACTGCATGTATAATCATGAATTTAACTTGAGCATGTAGAAGTTTGTACTGAATTACAACTACACCATGTCCTGGAAAAAACATCCCAAACATTACTGATTGTCACTCGAAGAAGGGTTTACCAATTTTAATAATTTTTGGTACGAATATTTCTGGTACAATTAGTCATCAAATGACTGGCCATTTTACCACCTCACCCAAAGTCTGCTTGTGCACTACCTGGGGAAAATGAACCGACGAAATATGCGTTGAAATGAACAAAAATACATCAAAAAGCATCCCCAACATTATCGATCGTGACTTGGAGGTTTGATAGATTTTAATAATTTTTAGTGCAAACATTTTTGACACAACTGTCCCCCAAACGACTATTTTAGTTTTCACCTCACCTAATGTCTGCTTCTGCATGACCTGGGTTAACCAAAAGAAGTGATATGTGCATTGAAATGAACAATAAAACTTCAATAAATTTTGTACCTTTGCACTTGTGGCCCCGAACAGCCAGTCAATTACACTGTTTGACTGTCAATCATGCAGCAGTGCGTCCACCAGAAATGTTGCTGAATTCAAGAAGTGACTGGTGAAGTCTGGATTGGTCTGGAGCAGAACATCATTGAGACTGTTGTCAGCAAAAGGAGAAACCATCTCTGTGTCTGTGGTCACGTAATGGGCTGATGCTTTAAACATTTTTTTACTGCAGGCAGTTGGAAAACGGACAATTGGATGAACTATCAGCCCAAATGACAGAAATGTAGAGAAATGTGTTTTATGTCTTATTTTGATTAAGTAATAATGCTTTCGTGGACAAAAATACACTATTTTGTTGGTTATGTTTTCCCCAGGTAGTGCAGAAACAGATAATAAGATCAGTGGGAAAATAAACGGTCATTTGATGGTCAGTTGTGTCAGAAAATATCTAAGATTTTTTTCCGGACACGGTGTATTTCTTTTGGGGTCTACTTTTTATTGAAACAGAGTATGACACAGAAATGTAACACTGATCGGTAATACAAATACCAGCAGTGAGATGACACAATTTTTTATTGAGACCAAAGTCTTGGGAAAAACAGCGTTAATCATGATTAAAAATTAAAATTCTGCACTATTAACTACAGATGTTAATATTTCTACAGCCAACATTTGAATACAGGCATAGTAACTACTATACTGAGTGACAAGAATCGCTTACTTTCACTTCAAATCCAATTCTACATATTTTGCTGGCGAAAAGTAGCTGAAATAAATGATAATGAATGATAAGCCATATAATAATAATAAATGATAAGCCATATGCAAAATACAAAACCATTCACAGTGCTCAAACTGTTTCCTTTTGTCAGTAACTGCTGCCATTTGTAGTACAACAGCTGTGGCAATTAACATTTCCATGTAATCCGCTGAAGTAATGGAACTAAATTTGAGCTGTAATTAATGTGCATTAAAAAAATTAATGTGCATATGTAAATTCACTAAAGTCTGCGAAGCACGAGGTCCAATATTCCATCAAACTGTGGTTATTTGACGACCAAATAATACTTGTGATTAAAAATTGTCTTGTTGCCGTTTCATCACTACTGTCACGGTGTTGCGACACAGTCACAAGTTCGTCGGTTGTCATTCCAGTCACCCTCTCGATGCAGTCCACCTATAACTTAGAAATATAATGATGTGCTAATTAAAAAAATTAAGGAATGCATTAATGCCGTTAAAAAAATTAAAATCTCGACAGCGCTACAGAAAATCGCAAGTAATCTGCAACGTCCATGATACAAATATTTGTACATCTTCTTGCCACACATAGAACAAATAAATCCATCCAGATAAAAGCTAACTTCTACTTACTCAAGATAACGACAGACTTAGGCTATCCTATGTACTGAAATATCTGACAACTGTATGTTAACTTAATTGCAAGTTATAGTGCAAAATATCACAACCGACAAAGCTAAAAGGCAAAGCAAGACAGGTGCATTTGCCACTACTATCACAAAAACAACGCATATGCGGCAACATAGCATAATAAATACTACGACATATTCAGAAACATGACTAGCAAGAATTGGCACAGAATCAAGATTATTACATCAATCTATTACCTCTCTACATAAAATTGCGCTATAAATATCCAGTAATGACATCGACATATTGACATTACTATAACAACTACACAGGTATTACTCGGTGTCCTTACAAAACCGGGAATGACAAAAGATGGACACAATGATATAGGCTTTGCTTTAGGAAATAAGGTTGAGCATAGGGTTAGGGTTAGCGTTAGGGTCAGGGTAAGAGTTAGGGTTAGGTTAGGGTTCCTGTAGTGGGCTAGTTTTGATAGTCCAGGTTCTGTTGATCCAGGTTTTGAAAGGGAATTGTATTACTCTACTGATGCACTGGAACATGTTGACAGCATCTACACTGTGTCTCAAAAAACATCACCGACATAACTTGAAAACCAGTCATCAGATTTTGATAATTTTTGGTACAAATATTCCAGACACAACTTCCCATCAAATGACCATTCAGTTTTCCTCCTCACCCAACGTTTGTTTCTGCCCTACCTGGGGAAATCACCACCAGCGAAATATCACTTTTTTATCCAATGTGATATAATTGCTTAATTAACACAATGCGTAAAAACACATTTTGCTCACATTTCATCCAGTTGTCCATTTTTCAACTGACTGTAGTAAAACTGCTTGAAGTGTTTGCCCAATATGCGAACACAGGTAAGGAGATGCTTTCTCCATTTTTTATTGACAGCAGTATCGATAATGTTCTGCTCCAGACCAATCCAGACTGTACCAGTCACTTCTTGACTTCATAAACGTTCCTAAACTTCATCTGGTAGACACACTGCTGCAAGAACTGCTGCTGGGGCCGACAAATTAAGATAGATGGAATTTATCAACGTTTTTTCATTCATTTTAACACGTATTATGCTTGGTCTGCTTTCCCCAGGTAGTGCAAAAGCAGACGTTGAGTGAGGCGGAAACTAAAACACTTATTTAATAGCCAGTTGTGTCAGAAATATTTCTGTCAGAAATATTTCTGCCAGAAATTATTAAAATCTGCTAATCTTTCTTCAAGTTACACAACGATAATGTCGGGGATGTTTTTTAAAGGTTTTCTGTTTATTTCAACACTTATTTTGCTTGATCTGCTTTCCCTAAGTAGTGCTTGGGTGAGGTGGAAAACATAATGGAAGTTGTGTCAACAATATTTGTACCAAAAATTATCAAAATCTGATAATTGGTTTTCAAGTTACAGTCAAGAATGTTGGGGATGTTTTTTTGAGACACAGTATAGTTAGCAGTGAACAGAAAACAGAGCATCTGAGTGACACAAGAAAATGTCACGAAAAATTCTAGGAACATGGTTTAGCTTAGACTGGAAGTAAATTCACAATATTCTGTATGAGTGCACCTGTACAGTGTAGTGTCCACTTGCCACACTTATTGCACTAAGCATACTGGACAGAGGCCTGAATGTCAGCAGAGCAAGACAGACTAGATCATCAACAGAGATGATTAAGAAACGATTACGTAGTTCTCAGCTACTTTCTGCCGGATGCTGAAAGACGTGAAAACCATAGAAGTACTTTGAGCGTAATATAGCAATTTATAATGCACTCAAGCTGAATCTGAAGCACTGGCAGTCGCTAGATGGGTAGTGATGGGCTATGGTTATTATTTATTATTTAAACTGAGTAGACGGGTTCTGATATTACGTCTGAAAGTTGAACGTTCAATGGTGCAAACCAGTAGATGACAAGTGCTACATACATAATCAGCATTATTATCATAAGGATGTTACAAAAACATGACTAGCTTTATCACCAGATAAACAGAATGGCATTATGCTAAGAACACCTTGTACTGTAAACACAAGTGACTGGCTATGTCTGCTAGCTGAATCCATCGGAAACAAGAACAGCGTCGATCGATGACTCTCGTACAAAGTCATCAATGGTGTGCAGAACAATGGCCAGTCGCCGGTCCAACGCCTTGAAGTGCGGCTCTGCTATGAGTGGTGATATAGGATCGTCGGCCGTTACTTGTCGCATGATTCGACTTAGAGCTCCATCAGTTAGTTCGTGCAACCGCTCAAGTGTCTTCCCTCGAATTCTACAATACAGTGACACTCACTGAGTGCAATAACTCTAAGAATATGTATACGAAAAATATCTTTCATGACATTTATTTGAAAAATATCCTGGAAAAGTGCATTTATAGTAACAAAAGTGATATATCCATCATCTGCAATATTAGGACTAGCTAGTATTGCCACAAAGTACAATTCATACTTAACTAGTGCAAAATCATGACGACGATAACGTTATTTGTGTTCATATACAATTTAGTTACTAAACAATAGTATTAATTTATATACAGGAAATATTCTATAAACACCTAATATACATGCATGTGCAAATGCTGCATTTTTCTGAAATTAAATATTTATTTTAAAAATTTTATTCAGACTCATACACAAAAAGAACAATATGCAATGCAAAATAAAATCTCTAAAGGCAAACACACCACTAAAAAGTGAAACTGGTTTCCAAATGATTCAGCACAATATGCAAAAAATGCAGATTTTACTGAAATCAATAAAACATCAAAACATGCATACTGTTTGCATTGCTTGAGTGGTGCAAGTATCGACCGTTCATCGACAGATGGGTTGCCGAAGCTAAACAGAATAAAAACCCCACGCACACAATATGAGCAGGGACAGCAGAAAATCACAGCAAAAAATGCCAAACAACACGGCAAACTATTGTGAAAATTGCAAAAATCATGGCAAAATCATGGCGTCAAATCATGGGCCCAAAGACCATCATATGACTCAGCATCTAGCATTGACAACCATCAATACATGCAGTGGAAGGTTTTTGTCGGTGAAATTTTGTTACTGCGAAGCATAAAAATATAAAATACATTTAAATCTACGATGACGCCATGCTCACATATTGAGCCAGAAAGAAACAAAGCTCATGGACTTTAGTAACAGAGGCAAGAAAAATTTTTTTGTTTTAGAATCACACAATAAACCTTAATTTATGCTGATTAAAAACCAAAAACATTCTTGTAAAAATGCAAAATCATGGCATTTGACAAAAATAATGGTTTCCGTGATTTTCTACTGTCCCTATATATGAGATAAGTTGTTCTATCATATGCTATATCACTTGTCAAAGAAGCTAAGTTATCAACGCAGCAATTAAATTATAGACACACAAATGACTGCCTAATGTTACAAAGAAAAAATGAACAAATATCAATAACAATATCAGTACACTCGAAAACTAGACAAAAATATTATTTTTTTTCACAAAATGTCCTGAAAAACTACAGAAAAAATAACCATAAATGACAGAAAAAATAATCAAAAATAACAGCTATTGGTTGCAATATATTGTAATTCAGCTGCCCAACTGACACCATCAAAGCACCTTAGCTCTGATAATCACACATCAATAAAATTTACAACAAGAAGCCCAGCTGTCGCTAGGATAGCCAACTGTACTGGTTGTCAATGACCTTCAATGACCTTATGGTCGATGATTTTCATTTGATTTGAAAGCCAATATGCAAATTTCTATCAATGATCAATAGCAACCTAAGTCCTATCTCGCACCGTTTTTGACATATGGCCACTTGTAGCTTGAAACATTCCATTCCATAGTGCGTTATGACCTTTCAAGGTCATCGAAGGTCATCGACTTTATGTCATTTGAAAGCCAGTATGCGACTTCCTATTAGTGATCAATAGCAACCTAGGCCCTATCTTGCACCGTTTAGCCACAGTACATCCGTGACAGACAGACAGATGGACATACAGACGACAACCATACAACAGCTCGACCACTACTAAAGTACGATCGGCTAAAAACTGAGAAAAACTGCATTTACTTTAATACTTCCCAAACAAAGCTAACAAAAAGATGCCTGAAGCTACATTTCTACGGACCTTTTGCCGTTGTCAAACATGATCAGCATGCTGTTGGGATCGTTATCGAACACCTCGTAGTGGTGACGATCGGCATTGCCAATGATGAAGTCAAACACACAGGTGTCAATAATGTCCAGCAGCAGAGGTCCTGTCTCATAAACTGGAGTACGACGAACATCACCGCAGTAATGCTCGGCGTCATATTCCCATCTGTAGACACATTAACACTGTAGCAATTCTGAGGTAGTAGGACAGATTAAGCAAATAAGTAAGTAAGTGAATGTTTATAGTGCACAATGTCAGCAAGTGGTCGAATCTGAGGCACTTGGCTCTACCGCTGGGGGAGCTGGAGGCCTGCTGGAAGCAGTGTCTTTTAAAGAGGCGATGGAAAGTGTAAGCGAGTTTGTATCTTGCAAAAAACGATTACCAATGATAGAGACTATTATAATATTGGTGGAACGTGCAAATAACTGGGGAAAATGAAATCCACATCCACGAACATGATACCAGCAGTGGCTTCTATCCCCCCAAATCTGGAATCAAAATTGGGCACAACTTCCCCCCCCAGTTTTGGGCTGTGGTTCCCCCAATTTCTGACTCAAGTTTTCCCCTCCATTTTGGGCTTCTTTCCCCTCTAGGGAGAAAGTTTTGCTAAGGGTGTAGTTGCCCAGTGAAAAATAAAGGGGAAGGAAAAATAGGAGAAATTTTCATTAAAGGTGCAGATTTTAAAAAATACTGGGGGGAAATAAAAAATACGGGAAGTTTTGTTAAGGGTGTAGATTACCCAGTGAATGATAGGGGAAAAGTAAAAAACACAGGGGGAAAGTTTTGTTATTTGTAGTTTGCCCAGTGAAAAATAGGGGGAAAGTAAAAAGGGGAAGTTTTGATCTACAACCTTATCAAAACTCCCCCCCTATATTTCACTGGATGCAGGCTGCACCCACCAGGTATAACGAAGGAAGCCACTGGATGCCATGGCATGCAAGAAGATGAATAGTATTAAAGAGACACGCTATTCATATGTGCTTGACATTTACATTATTAGCAGAACGATGTGCAAAAAGCCCGGATATGAATGTCAAACACCTGACAAAAAAAACCCAGACTTCATACCATGCGCACAATGACCAACGGATAACGCCAACTTAACTACAGTGTCAGGAGGTTGATAAACGATGCAATATCACCCTGGCAGCATAGAACAGAACACACATTTGCTTGGATTATGTCTGACAGATGCTGAACAAGCAAAGCATTTAAAACTGTTTTTATTGCCTTAATGCAAGACATTATGACATGATATTATAAGCATTCAGCTAAGAATCACCTGGCATTTCTGCCCTCCCTGTACGTGTGAGCCCACGGATGTCGATACTGTTGAAACTGATGACGTTTTGGCAGCCACAGTATCACCGCACCCTCCAGCTTAGTTCGGTTTGCACAAACTCCATTTGCCTGATTCTTGCAGTAAAGGCACTTTCCGTAAAAGCAGGTATCACTACCTGTCAATGAGCAGAATTAACCTAAATTCATGAAATAACATTACAACACTACATGAAAAATGTTTAAAAAACAAAATGAGACACCAAACACCATGCTAAAAACATAGTTCCTACTACTTTACAGAATTCATTTTCCTTGACTTTCCAAGACAAAATAAATCATTTTCCCTGACTAATTTGTTCACGTGAAATACCAATGTCATTTTTCAATCGTTTGCAATCATGCTAGAGACAATAGTGGTGGAACAAATTTAAAAATGGAGGTACAAATAATCTGCGACCGAAGCAAGCAGAAAAAATTTTGAACTGTTGTATGCAGTTCAAAATTTTTTCTGCACTTTTGTTAACTTTTGCAGCCTGGTAGATTGATTTTCCCTGACTTTCCCTGATCTTCTGATTTTTCCCTGACTTAACCGGCTGACCGTAGAAACCATGTAAAAATAACCCAGGAAAAACCGAAACAATATCTCCTGATGTATAATCCTAATGACCCAAATTTCTACAAAACCTAACAAAGCAAGAAAAGGTGAAAAAATGTATTCACAAATATTTCTATTTCTATCATAAACCCAGTTCACCATGCAAGTGAATGACATTCTCACATAAAACAATTGAATACAGGCCCACTGAGATTTAACTGGTCTGGCTTTTATAGCAAGCCTATATTATGGGGTCTGGAAGCTGTGTCAGAGTCCAAGGGCAGAGACCTAGTAGGGGATAAGGGAAAAAGCACCACCCTGAAGCTACACACTATTTTGCACTATGAAATCAAATTCTCACAAAAATTTGCACCAATATTTTGCGTCAGTCAAATATAGGCAGACAATTTTTTTATACATGCCCAAACATTGGTTCAGCATGTGAAAAAATAAGACAACTAAGCAAGTCGGCACAGTCCATACGCCACAGTAATAAATAAACGCACCAGAAAAAAGCAACGCACCATTAGTGAAAAATGTGTTTCGCAACCGCTCCGTGGCCACTGGCAAAATGTCATCTTCAAGGTCAACGACACGACCAACGGTCAGTGGAACCCGCAGCAGACCAAGCACCCTACAGTCCAGTTCAAACTTCATTAAATCACAGTTTACTGTTAAACAACAAATAACTAACAATCCAAACTAAAAGGGGACTCAGGAGAGTGCAAACCTACACAAATATTATGTCAATTTTTTCTTTGTGTTCACCAGGTGACAGCACTATAGTTGGTTTGGCAGAGCTTCCCTATCTGGCAATAGTAAAGAATACTTCAATCAAGAATACTTAAATCATAACCAAGTCGGCTCTAAGTTTGGCCAAGTTGGACCTTTCCTGAACATTTCAGCCACTTCCGCCTGTATCTTTTACTGTAACTTCAGTAACAAAGAAAAAATAAATAAAAATAAGTAAATAAATAAATAAATTATAGCTATCTATCACTCAAGCCCACAGTTTTCCGTTGGCCGCGGAATTTCGAGCCAAGCCACGGAATTTTTCCTTTGTCGCAAAATTATGCAGAAGCTGAAAATTCACCGGCGATTAGTACAATTTTTGACTTAATGACATTTTTATCACTCAAAAAATCAAACAAAACTGGCAAAAGGTGTGGGCTCTACTAATAGCTACTGCAACACAACTCAACAGATAGCACTTTTAAACAAAAAAGATAGGTAATTTTCTTTGTACGTTGCTAGCATAACTCAGCACAATGTCACTATGTCTAAGTTTCTGAACAGGATAAAGCTAAGTGTACTTACAAATGGAAGACCATGGTGAGCCGCGTAACTTGGACGATTTTGCCACGATAAGCCGCAAAATTCTGCAAACTAGCCCGCGGAATTTAGCAAATTTTACCGCGGAAAACTGTGGGCAGTAGCTACCACATATCCTCCTAGGTGAAGGTAATAAAAGTTAATGTGACATCACAGCTGACAGCAATAAACCTGACAAATGCTATGTGAAGAAAGGAAAATACAAGTTACCTGCTCAAGTGAAATGCCATGATTTCCGCATTGTGCCGATCATGGCCTTCATATGGCTTGCCTTCTACAATGTAATCTCGTGAATACCTGCAACCACAGAAATAAAAACAACTACCCAGTATATATATAAGAAAATCTAACATATCAATACAAGAAATTTGAGCTAATGCTCACGAGACGCGCGAAAGCCTATAGCAGTTCCGGTTCAGTAGTTTAGCTGAAAATTGGAATGTTCACGCAAAGTTAATATACAAATACCAAATTCTCTATCTGGATCGCATACCGGTAATGATAGTACCATGGCGCCACCTTGTGAATGATACAGACTTGTGTCGCAACCCAAAATTACCAAAAAATACACAAAAGCCCCTATTTTGGCATTCAAGGTCATTGAATTCGGCGCCAATCAAGAGCCAGTATATGACTTCCTATTAGTGATTAATAGTAACCTAGGCTCTATCTCGCACCGTTACTGAGATACAGCGACTTATTGGCCAAAAATCATAAATTTTGCCCACCCCCCTTTCATTTAGCGCCCTCATTCAGGGTGACCCCCTTCGAATTCATGGTAAAGCTTTACAGTTCCTGAAACTAGAGTCTTACGGGCAGCTGATGGTGAAGATTTGGTAATTCTAGCTTGCACTGTTTTTGACTGATCCACCCGTGTGACAGACAGATGGACGGACAGACAGACAGACGAACAGAATTGCGATGGCTAAGACGTGCTGAAAGCAGTAGCTGCTTTCGCGCGTAATATTACCAATAGTATACCGGTACTATCTCAGATTTTACAATGCCACATAGTAGATTCAGAAACTATTATTATAATCATCCAAATACAAGAGTGCAAACTGTCTACAAAACACTTAAAGATACCTACTGTGGTACTTTCACAGGCCAAATGGCTTTGTTGATGGTTAATAAACAGCTTAAATCAGTATTATCTACTAGTTACTGATTCCTTATTCCAACAACCAGTTATTTCCTAGACTTACCAAATTAGATTTGATCTCACTTAAAAGTCTAATAGTCAACAGTTAACAAGAGAACACACATATTTCCCAATGTGAGATCATGCTTCTCATATATGTCAGCCTATTTCCAACAGTACTGTTGTAAATACTAAAAATAAGAATGATAATACCAGCGAGGTTTGAAGACGACTTGCTGCTCTCCATCAAGTACCAGCATCATCTTCAGCTGTGTACCTCGATATCCGACATCAGCAGATGTAACTCGGTATTTTGCCATCGCAGACAACACGTAGCCTACATAAACAGTTCTTAACTTCTTACAACACAAAGCAGAACACTGCATGAAATATGCTGTGGCAATTCTGTACGAGCAATAGCGACATACATGTGAACTGTGTAATGAATAAACAGTGACTATGAATGAGATCAGCATGCAACTGACATAGCATGTACCTCATTCTGCACAGCAATAACCATTCACAGAAAAAAAATACAGATGTCATCTGCAGAAAACCAAAACTAGAAATGTGATGAACTTCGTATTCGCATTCGACAACATGCGAATATTGACCACTTTTTAGCTACTCGATATTCGACGAATAGTTGGTGGCACTTCTGTCGAAAGAATGCAATTTGACTAAATTTAACTAAACATTAGACAGAGGATACTGACTGAAGAAAACACGGAACACTCTGAATGTTTCATTTTCTTAATGGACCTCGAGTGATTTAACTGAACTTTGCCTGAGATACTGATTTTTTTCTGAATGAACACTGAACAACTACTTTGGATGTTTCACTACATTCCAATACAGGCGAAGTAGAGTTTCTTTGAGGTTGAATAAGTATTCGCATTCGTATTCGTTATTCAACGAATAGTAAATTTAACATTTGCATTCGAGAAATGCAATTATTTTCCGGCTTCGTCACATCCCTAACCAAAATGTCATCTGACAACCACATTCATTCGATTTTAAACACCTAAAATACACGTACTTTAATACAAACACATCTGCTGTACAGACAGTATTCTGCTTACAGTATTTTACTATCAAATAATTCAAAACTAATTCATACGAATATGGCAGTAAAAAAATCATAAGAGATAATAACATAACAGCTACCGGCAGCACTGCACGTTGTTCATACCTAGTTCAGTTGATCCAATGCCACCGATCTGTCGAGAAGTCACCCACTTGGAAGCAATACTCCACGGACTAGTACTATTTACACGATGACTCCATTTTGGCCGATAAATGTCAATATATTTGTTCACTCTCTCGGACACTGTCAGTCGCCTTGGCCGAGGCTTTCCCCCATTTTGCGAGATGGTCGACTTTGAACTATTGTAGCCGGCACGAACTGCCTTCACCCACTTGGGATCAGGCCCGAAGTCCCACGCGTCCACCCTGACATCCGGCATATCAATATAATCATTGTCAACATCGTCTGATCGCCGGTCGTTGAAGTCGGGTCGAATCACAGATAAGTACGTACAGATTACAATGACAGTCACTGATACTATAATCAACAAACGCATACGAAACTTCATCTTCCGACTGCAGAATGTCACTTTAACGACAGCAAAAGAAAAATAACAACAAACATGACAAATTTACAAATTACAACACAACCTAACTCATTAACTCCGTAAGTGCACGTTCTAAATACTAGAACTGCCCCAGATGATCGATAGGAATTCCTACTGTAAAATCTTCGCCTTTCTTTAAAAACGTTCAAGAAATTTTAGTTTAAAAACTAAATCAATAAAAATAAACATTTTTTTGTAAAATTTTTTAAAAAATCGCAAAGTCGCAACGCACTAAGGTGACATTC
>Ga0209454_1002129_pt1 | contig 13177 bp, 6 predicted proteins | sample WorMetHERISLAND1_2_FD_187400 | JGI IMG/M metagenome (GOLD analysis project Ga0209454, IMG submission 187400) | Marine gutless worms symbiont microbial communities from Max Planck institute for Marine Microbiology, Germany - Olavius geniculatus... | ecosystem: Host-associated > Annelida >...
GTGCAAGATAGAGTCGTAATTTTTGGTTCTATGATATAGGGTTTTCGGCGTCGACCTAATTAATGGTGGCATTTATGTTTACCCCCGGTTGACCCCATTGAGCCCGGTTGCCATGGCAACGAAATTTGGGACAAAATTGGCTATAACTCGGCTTGCGTAAGAGATTTTTTGGGAGATTTTTGATTTTTTGATTTTGAGGCGCCATATCTCTGTAACGGTGCCAGATGGACCACGGATAGGAAGACGATTCCCATGAGTCGAATTCTGACGTGACCGATGACGTCACGTGACCCCAAAAGGTCAAACTTGTGACCCCATTATCTTTGAGGCGATATATCTCCATAACGGTGCAAGATAAACGCATGGCGACGATGAACCATTTATAGTGAATCGAATGGTCTCGTGACTGACAATGTATATTGTTTAGTTTAAATAATAGAGAAGAATGAAAGGATCATTGCTGCTGTTCAGTTTGAAATTAAACTGTTTGATTTTTTTCTACCAGTCTAAACAGCTCACTGATTATATTTATACGGACATAATACTGTAAACTATCGAAATGCATTGGACAGACTACGTGTTCGTATGAACATTATCTTGTTTCGTAAGAGACAAATTCGCTCATCGATGCTGTCCTCTGGCTAATTACCAGTGGGCAAGAGCAAGTTGTTATAGCAGTTTAAGCAAGAGGCTCAAATGTGACAGACGACAGACAGACGACAGACCACGCTACGAAAAAGTGGGAAGGTATAGGCGAAATCGCTACTAAAAATGCGACGTCATAGCCACTGTGTCGACATGTGTCGAGTCCTGCCTATTGTGAGAAGTATAAGCTTATGGCGTTTGCGATGCATTGTTGAGATAGAATCGTGTCAGTCGAAGTCGTTGTGGCAGCAGCACTTAACGACGCGTTTTACATTGCAAGACAGTCGCAAGACAGTCGCGGGCACCCGCTAGCTGTCCTCGTTTATCACATCAACAGTGTATATAGGGTGACACAAAACAGTCAACCATCAAGTTTATGCCGCAGTTGCAACAGATAATGTTGGTTTCATGTCTTCACAGTTGTATGAGCAGAACATATTGTATTTTTGCGCACGACAGCAAAATGCTTAGCGCGTCTTAGCTATGGCTTGGGTGTCTGTCCGTCTGTCTCTCTGACATACTCTACAGCTCTATCAAAATGGTGTAAGCTAAAATCACGAAATCTTTATTGTGGGCTACCGCGAAGACTCTAGTTTTTTTGTGACAAAACTTTGTACCCTTGTGCAAAGGGGTTCCCCTCTAACGAGAGCATCAAGAAAAAGTACTCCCCTAAAAGACGTCATTTTGCCAATATTAGCTCGTCTAGTGTGAAAGCGGTTGCAGATAGGTACAAACATGCTGCTTATCATAGCAAGCACTGGTGACGGGCTTTTTAAATTTATCAACATCAATGACTTTGAACCACCTTTAACCCAACCCCAAAATAGGGGTTTTTAGTAAATTTAGTAAATTGCAATTTTTGGCTGCAACACACATGTCAAAAGTGAATTGCGACAAAATGGCTGAAAATAGACCGAGACAACCTGCATATGAAATCTTTTAGCATTAAACGCAGACTTTAGCACTTGAAGTCGCGACCCCCTAAGTTCAAGTAGGTCTGCGTAGGCGGGCGTCAAAGAGGGATACCACTAAAAAGTAGTCATTTTACCACTTTTGGCTCGTGTAGCGTAGAAACGGTTACAAATAGGCACAGACATGCTGCTTATCATAACAAGCACTATTAACGAGCTTTTAAACGGTGTCAACATCAGTGACCTTGAATAACCTTAGATGATTTTCAATTCGCAAATATTTTTGGGGTTTTAGTATTTTTTGTAATTTTCTGCTGCGGCGCACATTTCAAGAGTAAACTGCGCCGAAATGGTTGGCGATCATAGACCTGGACAACCTGCGTATAAATTTTTTTAACATAGAACGCACATTACTAACCACCTAAGTTTTAACCTAAATTTAAGGAGTCTTCCGTACGAATGCTTCAGATTTGGGTACTCCTTCAAAACGCATTGATGTTTTATTGCACGCTGTGGATTGATTAACCAGATGGCAAGACCGCTGCTGTTGCGCGTCACGTGAGCTTTGCTGAAATTACTTGTCACTCGCTGTCAACGAGAATCAGTTGAAAAAAGTTATTACCTCATTGCTATTACTTTATTGCCCCAAAGTGCTCGTTTTGTTTTCATTAATCAGTCTACTCTTCACCAGTTAACAAGCGACTGTTAATTGACAATTGTTGCCGATCTCAGTAAAATTAATATCAAAATATTCTAAAGTCAAAATATACAAGCTAAACGTCGATCAGAGTGTCGCAGTTAATACTAGAATCTGCGGAAATTATTATCAGTTAATACGTATTGAATATTCTATTGGAAACTTCACTGACATAGTATTTTTAAAGCAGCGTGTACAATTGGACGCTCACGCGACTGCGTGTTCAAGATGCGTTTTGCTCAGCAACCGCAGGCAGTGAGTCGTGTAGTGCAGTGCGTATATGGCCAGCTAGCGTAACTAGGAACTAGTAAGACTCAGCAGGAACAAAATGCAGGCTTCTTTCGTTTTCTTCTTTATATTCACCTCGCATTCCGTTTACATTTCGTGCACATTGAACATAAAATTCAGTGCTGTCGTACAGCGCAGACTTCACAGAATTCTAGTCACGGTTTTACACGAAATGACAAAATGACTGTGAAAAAAAATTGAAAATTTATTTCACGAACCATACTCAATTGCGTTTTTTTAGCAAAATGTAATTTTTAGTATTCCACAGTAAGGCCCGGGCCTCCGCAAGTCTCATTCCGGTCATGGCGAGATGCGACCGTACACAACGCTTTTCATACTACACAGAAAATATGCGTCAAAATTCGCAAGAATTAGTTAACACTGACCATATTTTCCCGGGTGTCTATTACAAACCAGAAGCGGAGGGTTTTGAAAGCAAAAAACATATTGTAGTAAAAGCTAGAGGCTCGAATTCTATTTTTCTTGCGGTAGTTCTGACTCGGTCACTGTCGAATGTGTGACAAAACCACTTAGCAGCAGCGCTGAGTGTAGCATGTAGCCGCTAGGAGAAAAGCTACAGCAGCGACTCCTGCTAATGATGGCAATGGTGCAGACTGAGTGAGACAGAACGATGCACGATGATGATAACGCGTAATAGTCCAGTTGCTTCCTCAAAACATCAGAACGCTTTTAGCCTGTCTTCAACATGCCCCCTCCTTCCTCCGGTTCGCCAGAAAATTTGTCGTTTAAAAAACAAACTTCACTTACTTCCATTTGTCATGGAGCTGTACTTGTATAGCTTTAGGCGGAATATTTATAACAAGAAGCCCAGCTGTCGCTAGGAAAAGCCGACCGTACCGCCTATGTCCGAAGACCAGCGTTCAACTTCTGGTCGTGGAGAGAAAGCGATTACACTGAGGTGGTTACATTTCCATAAACGCTGCTTTGGAAGGCTAAAATCAACGATAATATAGCAAACGTCACGCGTGGTCATCTTGCCAAGCGTTGTATCGTATTACTTATAAATAAATCAATAGTCTGTTTGGGGAAATACGAGTTTGTAAGAGGGTTCGACTTGGTACCACAAGGTAGCCAAAGGGCAACACTATTTACTGATTCAGTTTTCTGGTAAAACGTACCATTTAGCCACAATACATGCGCTACAATCGACAGACAAACATAGAGACAACAGACAACAGACACAACCTGGTGCCAAAGGCACGACCGTCAGTACGACCGGCCAAAACGAGCACAAAATGTCCGGCATAATCATCAAATGCCACAGTCACTCGCTGGTGACACCGTGGCACGTGGCGAAAATAAAAACGCAGCAACAACTCGAAAGGTGTTGAGACGGCGTTTGAGACGGCTGACCGATATACGGTGATGATTTGTAGAGCAGTATAACTGAAAGTGCGACGACCTGAGCTCTGAGCCTATTGATTCCTCCAGAAAACGTTTCTCGATGCGCTGCATGTCGTAAGACTACTGCGCCGTTAGAAAGGCAAAACGGTTATTTAGTAGCACTAGAGACGACGTTTAGTTATATACGGCGCTCTGCAGTGACGTCACGCTGCTGCCGCTCTACAGGTCACGTGACTTGCGGTCACGTGATGCGACAACGATTTCCGGTTGATTGCTCTTCTGCGGGCGACCACGTCACATAAAAACCACCGGCGACAAGACGATTTGCTGGACGCCGCAGGCAAAAAGAAGAAGCTCAGTCGCCATGGTCTGCAGTCGTATAGTGATGTACTGTTAAAATACCGTCACTCACTGGTAATACCGCAATGTCGATATACCGCGATATTTTTCACCCTATCTGTGAGCTAAACATCTGTTCGATATTACATAAGTAAAGTCCAAACTCCACTCACTTCAATTTGTTGTAGATTTGCTGAAGATATTGCTGTACAACATAGGCCTATCCATGACAATGGAAAGTCTACAGCGAATCAAAAAGTTGTACCAAAAATCCAGACAGTAACTTTATTATAGTCAACAACAGATTTACTTGTAGCATTACTTGTTGTCCAATACGTTTTCAGCAACTGGAACTAGTGGCAGCTGAGCTTATTGGTAAAGATCATGAAATGGAATGTTGTTTTTGATATGGTCTGGATGAAATATTGTCAGTCAATTTTATGGAACAACGAAGCTCGTCTCCAGAATACAGCACGATCAGTGTTTAAACCGAGCATGCAGCAGTTGGATAGATAGTCGTACAGAACGGTTTTGATCATCAGATTGAGCCGAGGTCGTCGTGGCTGTGTACACCAGTGTTTTTCAACCTTTTTGTTGCCGCGGAACCCTACACAAGAGTGAAGGTCACTCACGGAACTCCATGCATTGATCCATGAGTCCAGCGACGTAGGCGAGGTATAGAAGATACAGTGTGTCTACGAGACTAAGTAAACTACCATCACACTTATCTTCTATCAATACGTACCGTGGTTTAAAAAGTGTTTTTCGAAGTTCTTGATAAGATTTTCAATGCACCTTTTAAAAATAAAATGGTTGACAAAAATTTTTTAAAAGTTTAAAAGAGTAAAAACGTGGCAAGAATAAAAAAACGTTTAGTCATTTACGCTCATCTCTTCATTCGTCTTCATTTTCTACGTAATCTCTAGTATTTAGATGATATATTAATCACTCACCACTACATTTTGGTGGTTCTGCTTCTGCTCTCCTCATTTTCGAGTCGTTTCCATGGCTACAGTTCGTGTGACGTAATCGAGGTGCTAAGTAAGTAAAAGCTCCGTGATCGCATTACGAGTTGTTTGGTTCTATCGCCCGAGGCTAGGCTGAGACTTATTACTGGCTAGGGGCGCGCGGGAAAGCAGTCCCCCATTTTTTCCACGGAACACTGTTTTTCCAACTGCTTTGCTAAAATCCACGTAAAGCCAAAAAGACCAGCCAAGACATTTCTGTTGTAGGCTTAATTATAAATGTGTTCTTCTCTGTCTTTTAGCCTGTCGGAAATTGCAATTTTATTTGTACTGTTCGCCGTAGTTTTGCGCGAGGCTTAAGCCGCTTGACAGTTTAGTCTACAACAGTTCCTATAGCTGAGAAAATTATATGTTTACAACCCTTTTTCCATGAATTGAGAATTTGATACTTTTTTTGTATTTTTAACGTATTACAGTTTTGAAACAAAGTGCAAACTGCAAACCATGCAAGATTGCAGCAATCTTTTGCTTTACGCTATTGTCAAGTGTCAATTCTAGACGTACCCCACTTCTGTTGACGACTAGACGCCAGCATGCAAACCGCACATCATCATCATCATCATTAGCTGCCAGTAAATTGTTCAACGACGCGCCCTAGCAGCACACTCACTCAGCTAACGCAGTCACACCCGGGCGCCAGAAATATTCCTCAGCAAAAATAATTACGACTCAGCCAGAGATTCTCTTACGTCTCGAAGCAGAGGACGGTAATAAGAGGCGCCGCGGGAGCGCGTTGCTGCATAGGCTTTGATCATTCATACTGCCTTTACTGTTCATATTTATTTTAAGCTTGTTAGTGGATATCGCCAAAGAAAATCTAGTGTTGGCTTATCTAAAACAAAAATTGTCAGAATTGTAGCCTTTTCAGAGGTAATCTGATTTCCGGCCAACATTGTAGTTGTTGCCTATTCTGTGCTTGACAAATAGGCCTAATAAGGTCTATATTTATTAACCTTAGTTGAGTATTGTAATGTGCTATCGCTCTGCAGACACGATCGTCGATATACCAAATATATGTAAAAAAAACACCAGTTTACAACTGTGTGTAAGAACGATGTGATGATATCAGTCCTCTAAAACAGCAAAAAATCATTTGGGTAACTTTCGATGGGGCCATGCATATGACGTCCTTACAAGCTGACTTTAGTTGGTAATCACTAACACAGTCTAAAGCCTTCTTCATTTGATATTATTTGTCGTATTAGGCCTACTTGCCTAATGTTTACTGATCAGCGTAGCAGCCGAAAATGTTTCTGTTAACCTATGGCTTAGCTAATGATAGGCCTAACAAGGAAGCCAAAATATGACCCTATGCCGACACAATATTCAGCTAACCGCGCACTCATAAGCCTATGCATACAAACTGTCTAACTGCACAGCACAATTCTAACACTTTAAAGCTGAAAGATGCTGTAGCAGCTACTGTGCCATGGAAAACATTTACAACAATCTTTTCGACTTTTATGCCGTAATGCTTGAGTTACGAACGCGTGTAGAATGCACAGATGGATGGTCGGATAATAAAGTGATTAGACATTGTTGATGTCTAATAAGAACGTGAACTTATCCGTGTGCTTGCCATTTATAGGTCCTAACTGCATGCATGAATGATCCGGCTGTCATCTTGGCCCTACATTCGCTGTTAGTGCACTCAATTTTAGCCTGAGTAGAATATTATGGCAATATGACCATCCGATGCAGCAGGCCTATAGTATCTTGGTCCAAAGTGAAAGCAGCTATATGAGATCACCATATCGTCATTACGCAGACTTTTACATTAGTTAAGCTTATATTAGACGCTTAGGCCTATCTGTTGTTTTACGGTGCACATTTTGGGCTGTTCGGCCAAATCGGTGGTAGTGGTAGTGATCCACGATGTAATCATGCCATTCAAATTTGGTGACGATTGGTTCAGGGGTTTTGGGTTGGCTGAGGGTCAAAGTTTGCCTTTTCCCGTTGATTTTGAAGGTCGTCCTTACAACACTCACACTATCATGAGGTGTGATGAATAAGCAAATTTTGCAGTCCAAACCAGTAACACCGTGTTCCACAAACAAATTTGGGATTAAACCCCCAACGCGCTAGATGACCGCCGAACACTGGTTCGATCGATCAATCGGAAGATGATCACTTTGAGAGTCTGTCTACGTAACTATAGCCAGCAAGTTTTTTTACCAGACTCGCTAATGTGACTATTTGTCATGTCGCCCAGTCTGTCTCAGATCGTCTTCCATACAGACGCGAGTAGGCTTAATGTTAGGCTTTTACGGGTATGTGTAAAAGCAGATTCAGGCTCATAGCTCTTATTGAGACTTCTGAGGCAGGAAGGCAGCAGCTATAACGCGAAGTTCAAAGAAATATCAAGAAGTGTAAACGCCGAAAATGCAAAATTATGGTCAGAAATGATTGACAAGATAGTACATTACTCAGTAATGATTGGGCACGCCGAGGTTGAACTGGTCGAAGACTTCTGCTATTTGGCCAGCAACATATCGAGACTCGGGAACTGCGACAATGAGTGCACGATGAGAATCGAAAAAAGCAGTGTCTTCAGAAGGCTAGCAAGTAGCGAACATATGGAAAAGCAAAAGCATCAGTCTGCCAGTAATAGTCAGGTCGTATGAGTCGCTCGTTATCTAAACACTACTGTATGGCGCAGAGTTACAGCTACTTCCAGTCACACAAACGAAAAAAAAATGGAAACAGCTTATCACAAGTTCTAACAAAGATTGATAAACATCAAACGAAAAAACAAAGTGAAAAAACAAGGGAAAATTTAGAATGTCTCGTTCAAGAAAAAAGACTAAAATGGCTGGGATACGCAGTTTACGCCTAGAGAAGACGAAACTTCAGAATAGTAAGTAAACAAATAACGTGAATTTATGTAGCGCATCAACGTAAAAAAGCCCCTAATGCGCTGCATGCATTAGTACTCTGAAAAAAATTGTCTTAAGTAATCGTTAAAGACAAAGATAGTGCAACTGTAAGCAGGATCACGCCGGGGTATCGGTAGAGAGTGACTGCAGTTCGTCAGGCTATACAGAGGAAACTAAGAGTTACAAGAGAAAGCCGGTACGACCAAAAAAACTGGATGGACATCGTCAGATAGAAAGAGCAGGATTGCGTCATGTGTGGCAGCTGTGGCCCACCCGGTAGGCATTCGATGTAGTGTTGTGAACCGGCCTTTAGATGCCACTATAGCCACCCACGTTGATTAGTAGGCTCCGTGAAAGAGACTTGAAGAGCGTTCGTCGTTGAATTAGTCGTGATTAAGTGAGACCAATCAGTCTCCAATTCATTGCGTCTACGATTCACTCCAGCATTCATACGCCGCTACAAGCTAAGCCATGCCTTCGGTGACTTCTTAATTAAAGCAACAAAAATGAAACAACTGAACTATACTCGTTTTGAATAGATCCTACAAAATGAACTAAACTGAAATGAAATCAACTGACCAATAGATTTCATTTTATGTCTGGCTCTTTGAAGAACACGCCTTCGATGCCGATTCGTTCTTTTTCTTCAATCCTCTGATTTACTAGACTACTGGTTTACTTTGGCGTATAGGGTACTAGGCATAGGGCCAGTTCCAAATTAAGCCAACGAGGCTGCAGTCTAGGAACCCCGATATTTTAGTGGCCCTTAATTATCGCAGTGATTTGTCACTAAACACTGAATCATTGAGATTCTATAAAGTACTGCTGTCCAGGCCCATCTCACGCTGCAAATTAGTAGCTTTACAGTTTTGCAGAAAACAATTCGTTACTTCAAAATAATTGTTATTGCTTTCAGAAACTTTTTAAGCTTAAAATACACATTAACATTAACAAAGCAGCTCGGCTCTGCCTCTTTTGGCCGCGGGAGCTTATAGCCAACGTTTGAAAACATCATATGTATTCTATTTAAAAAATACGTAGATATTTAAACTTAGGCCTATTTCAGTGTACGTAATCAACAATATACGTACGTTAGGTCTCGTTAGTTAATTTAAAACAATCTAATTCTTGCGGTGACTGTTCTATGAGGCTAACTGACCCAAAATTGGGTTCTTGTCGCCGCCTATTATAGGCCTACTACTAGGCTAAGCTTACTACTAATTTTTATTCCCAAAGCTTTTCCATACCAAAAAATTCGACCAGGGGCGAGGCTTCCCAAACTCCTTAATTTGTCGAAACGAGGGGCTCGGCCTCGAATGTCTTGAATTATTTTAAAGCGCCCGGAGTAGTAGATTGATTGGTATCATATAAACAACGGCGTTAAATGCGTTTGGCGTGCGGCATTGCATAGTGCCGACGGTGATGGTAACACTGGCAGGCTGCAAGCTTGAGCATCGTCGCCGTCGTTCCGGTGACAAATCGTTCTATTGTCGTTGCCAATCGCCTCGTTTGCAGGCAATCCGCGACCATCTATTAGCCCGCAGGATGGCCGCTTGTTCCCCCTTGATAGACGTTAGCATGCAAACTAGCAAGCCTCTACTTGCACTATATTTCAATCTCCACTACTGTGTTTGTACATTTTGCTTTATTGGCAGGTTTAAGCACCATAATTATGGCCTTTCTGTTATTTACGACAATTTGTTTAGTTACTACATTTTTAATAAATAATGTTAGACCCAAAGCCTGAAATAGTGTTTTCCGGCACAAAATTTACAGCAGGAAATGGCGAGTGTGTAGTAGGAATTTGCCTTATCTGCAGTAGCATTTTAGCAATGAAAAATAATTGCATCATTAGTGCAAAGTATTGTCAAATTTTAAATTCAGTGCCAAAAAATCTTTGAAATTATTGCCACCAGATTTCATTTTTTATGGCTAAAACGCACCAAATTCAATTTCGGCTGGGGCTCTGCCCCATACCCCTCTAGGGGAGCTTACAACGCTTCACCGGATCTTTATAAGCTGGATTTCTAATAAAACAAAAAATTTGAGCTAATGAGCACGAGAAGCGCGAAAACCTATAGCAGTTCCGGTTTAGTATATTAGCTAAAAATTGGGGTGTTTACGCTAAGTTAATATACAAAATACCAAATTCTCTATCTGAATCGCATAACGATACGCGCGTAATAAAACGGAAAGCAGCCCGAGAAGGAGTAAAAAGCAAAGAGGAGTGAAAAATTTTTTTATAAAAGAGAGAAGAAGGGGGAAAAGCAGCTAGAAAAAAGAAAGGGAAATGGAGAAAGAAAAAAGAGCAGGTGTGCAGAAAAATTTTTTAAAATTATTTTGGGCTTTGGTTGAATCTCTGAGGGATTCAACGACATTAAAAATTGTCGTGGATTTAATTTTGACTAAGTCGATAATTTCACCAACTTTTCCTTTCACTCTGCAATTATCCGCATAATCCATAAACTGCAAGAATTTAGAGTCTTTAAAATAAGTACATGTTGCCATATGCTTATTTTCATTTAGGCTACACTTTTGTTTCAAGCTTCGAAAACACGTATTCTGAAACAGTATGCCTTAATTAATGGCTGTTCAAGATCATCCATAGCCTATCACCGGTAAGGTTTTTCGTCTACTGGTGTTTTATGACCATTTTAATCAGAGCTATTTGATGATGAGTCTATAGAGTTAGTGTTCACTCACTCTTACAGCAATAAAACAGTCACGAGTGTGCTAGTAAAAATATGCTCTGGCAAACAGTTCAGTTTTTAGTTCACGCCGAAAAGAGGATGGCAGATGACAGTTCCGTAGAGATGCCGGCAGCGAGTTCCATGTGGACGATCCTGCGACGGCGAAGCTGTGAGGACCGTATAAGCGGATTGTGCGTGTCGCTGGAACGGCAAGGTCACCACGTGCAGCAGAGCGCAGGTGCAGACGGCTGGGGTTCTCAGCGACCAGCTGACACATGGTGGAAAGATAATTTGGCGCCAGGTTGTGCAGACTGTTAAACACGTATGGTGGCAGAGATGCTGTCGTACTTCCGCTTGCGAACGATCAGTCGAGCTGCAGCGTTGAAAACTCGTTGGAGCTGCCGCAGGTGTACGTCGTATAGGCCAGCGAGCACTGCGTTACAGTAATCGATCCGACTGACGACCAGAGTGTTCACAAGAGTAGTAATAGTGTTGGGCGCCAGCATTCGTTCGATTGAACGTAGCTGCCTCAGGCAGTAAAAACAACGACCAGTGAGTCGTCGAATATGATCTGCGAATGTGAGCTCCTCCAGGGTCAATAGTGACGCCGAGGCAGGTTACTACACGGAAAAAAATCGACTGACGAGTAAACCGTTGGAAACAAGGACAGAGCCGTCAACTTTGCCAAGCTAATACTTCGTGCTGAGACAAGGGAACTGCGTCTTCTCAGCATTCAGTTTCAGTCTAATAAAAGACATCCAGAGGTTGATATCGTCGATACACGCGACCAGGCGTGCAAACGTTGCTTCACAGTTGTCAGCAAATGTATGAAGGTACAGCTGAGTGTCGTCAGCGTACGAGTGGACACTGATGCCGTGACGTGCAGCGATGACCAGCACATCAGTGGTGTACAACAGGAACAGGATCGTTCTAAGTACACTGCCCTGCGGCACACCGTACTGGACTGCAAAGCACGTCGAGTACTGGCTTCCTACATGGACCCTCTGTGTACGACCAGTGACGAAGCTGGTAATCTATGACAGAACATTATCACGAAAGCAAAAAGCATGATAGAGTTTGTCGATAAGGATGTTATGATCGACAGTGTCAAAAACAGCGGATAAATCTAGCAGACTGAGAAGTGTAACTTCGCCGCGATCCTCTGCTGTGAGGAGGTCAGCGACGATTTTGAAAACGCCAGTCTCGGTCGACCGACAGCGCTTGTAAGCAGAGTAAGTCTGGAAGAAGACCGTTCTGCTTCAGGTAAGCGACGAGTTGACGACAGACTAAACGCTCGACAACTTTGGACATAAATGCCAAGTTAGATATTGGTCTGTAATTACGAACGTCCGCTGGATCGGAACCAGTCTTCTTCAGGTGTGACGCGACGATGGCGTTACGTTGAGTCATCGGTAGACTGCCTCGCTGTAGTGACGCGTTGCACATCTTGGTAATGCACGGCAGCGAGACTGAGAGAAACTGCTTCAGGATGTCAGTTGGAATCGGATCAAGCTCACACGACTTTGACACTGCCGCTGCAACAACCCGGGCCACGTCGTCTTTTGCGCAGATCCGAAAACAACCCTTTGAGTGAGAAGCAGACTGACTCGAACGTCGTCACGTTAATCCAGCAAACGTTCAGCAAATGTATTCAAAATACATGTGCTAATGCTGGACGTTTGATGGGTCGTGTAAACACCCAATAACTGGAAGCGAGGTAACTCGAGCAGATAATCAGTCGGTGATGACAGCGTCTACGCCCCCATGGTTGCACGCAGCGTCCGACTGGCGAGACAGCGTCGTCGCAGGACGTGGTATGTCGATGGACGAGTAGCCCGGCGACGTACAGCGGCGCAGACTCACGTCATCGCTGCGTGGTTGAGTGCTACGTCTCGGTGATAAGAAATACGTCAAAACCACGATCGTCGATTTTGCTATCATAATATATTATTTTGGTTTTATTGTTTTGTCTTATTTGTATGATTTTTTGGGTTTATGTAAGAGGCTCTTGTAGCTCTTTGTGCCCTTGTTTAAGCTCTTTCATTATTCATTTTGTCAATGCCTTTGTGTTTGCTTGACTAAATAAATAATTTGATTTGATTTGATCGTGTCGAGCGTTTCTGCAGAGCGACAATTTCGGACATTTGAACTTTGAAATGAATACAGTCTGTAAAATACACTTGCATATGCAATGTAGGCATGGCCTAGGCCTAAATAAAAACTACAGGGTGGTCCAGCTAATGTGAAGCCAACTTACATTTACTGGTAACATTTGAATGCATAGGTAAAATTCAATGATTTTTTGCAAATGTAAACTGCATACAACAAGAAGTGGTGTGAT
>Ga0209454_1002131_pt1 | contig 13176 bp, 16 predicted proteins | sample WorMetHERISLAND1_2_FD_187400 | JGI IMG/M metagenome (GOLD analysis project Ga0209454, IMG submission 187400) | Marine gutless worms symbiont microbial communities from Max Planck institute for Marine Microbiology, Germany - Olavius geniculatus... | ecosystem: Host-associated > Annelida >...
TGCTGCTGAATAATATCACCTTTTGTAATTTTTGCTGTTTTCGATGTGCAAGTCCTTAAATGTTGTCGTTAACAAGTGTATAAACTAATGTTTTGTACATTTATATTTGCTGTTTTATTACTAAAATACTGTTTTCCTACTGGTGGTCCGTTACAAAGATATTGCGCTTCAGATTTTTTTTACAGTAGCCAAGCCGATTACAACTGTTACCGAGTTATAGCCAATTTTGTCCCAAATTTCGTTGCCATGGCAACGGGGGTGGGCGGGAAATAATGCAATTGTCAGCATTCCATGGCGCATTTTAGAAAAACTTCTATAGGCGCAAAAATTTCACAAAAATCTCCTACGCAAGCCGAGTTATATCCCATTTTGTCCCAAATTTCGTTGCCATGGCAACCAGGGAGAGTCTGGGGTATAAATCAATAACACCGTTAGATTCGCCATTTTCAAAAACCGTACTCTAAAACCAAAAATTACGACTCAATTATATACACAGCCAAAGTTATGACCGTTTTCTTTTTGCGCCTATAGGCGGGTTTTCGGAGATGGGTCATCGAATGCTGCCAATTGCGTTTATCCCCGACCGACCCCCGTTGCTATGGCAACGAAATTTGGGACAAAATTGGCTATAACTCGGCTTGCGTAAAAAATTTTTGCGATATTTTTGCGCCTATAAAGGGGTTTTCGGGGATGGGCCATCGAATGCTGCCAATTGCATTTTCGTCCATCGACTTCCGTTGCCATGGCAACAAAATTTAGGACAAAATGGGCTATAACTCGGTAACAGTTGTAATCGGCTTGGCTACTGTAAAAAAAATCTAAAGCGCAATATCTTTGTAACTAATCACCAGTAGGAAAACAGTATTTTAGTAATAAAACAGCAAATATAAATGTACAAAACTGTAGTTTATACACTTGTTGACGGCAACATTTAAGAACTCGCACATCGAAAACAGCAAAAATTACAAAAGGTGATATTATTCAGCAGCACATTGACACGCAGTCAGTGTGATGCGGGCAATATCATCTTTTGTAATTTTTGCTGTTTTCGATGTGCAAGTTCTTAAATGTTGCCGTTAACAAGTGTATAATTTAACGTTTTGTACATTTATGACGTGTAATAATAAAAAGACAGTATGCATGGTATTTAAATCAAAGTTGCGTGCAAAGGTTGTAGCAGATATTTTTCTGCAGTTTAGTTTTGGTAATAACTTAGTACAGTTTGTAAAGAGTTTAAATATCTAGGTCACATGATTACAGATAACTTAATTGATTATGCAGATATACAGCGAAAAGTTTATAATTTTTTTTAGAACTAACATACTTTGACGTCGATTTTATAAATGTTCTATGGCTGTAAAATGTGTTTTGTTTAAAACTTATTGTATATGTTTATATGATTCGGCCCTATGGAGTACGTATAATAAAGGTTCGCTGCGTAAGCTGTCATCGTGTTACAATAAGTGTGTAAAACTGTTTTTTGGGTTTAAGCGTATTGACAGTCTTACAAGAGTATTGATGGAAACAGGCATGCCGAGTTTTAATACCTTAATGCATAATAGTCACATAATTTTTTTCAAAATGTAGGAACACCTGCAGTTTACATAATAATATAGTTAGTTATCTGGTTGCTCTTAACTGTATTTGATGTTTGCAGTTGCAACTGTTAATGATACTGTTTTATTTAATGTTACCTGTATTTTATCTGTATTTGCATGATTTGTGTGTTTCTTGTGTGTGTTTAGCTGTATGTTTTAATGTGTTTTATGTGTATATGGGCCAAGTGCCTGAAATAAAACTGATGATGATAATAATAATTTTACCCCTAATCAGTGATTCATATTAATCGTACATACAGTTTTATACTTATCACAGCATTAAGTATCACATCATAGCTGTCAAATCATCATCGTAGTTATGATTAACCAATATAGTCGCAGCAATACATCAATGTTTAATCAAATCGCGCTATGCGCTGCGGTTGACAAATATCATAGAGACAAAGGATTGGAACGTTATGTGACCTTTGTGACCTTAAGAATTTTTAATGACGAAATTTTGTTACTGTAAATAAATTTAAGTAAAACTATAAAAGTAATAAACTATAAAAGTAATAAAATAAATGTAAATAGTGGACACTCTAATGCTAATGACAATTTTAATTACCCAGTTTAATTTCTCAAAAGTTTTTTTAATACTTGCCTAAAGTAAATAACTACTGTATTAAAGCTATGTACGTTTTAATTTTCATCTCTAAAAATAACTTAACTTTATTACTTTAAATGTTTGGGCAGTTGTAAGGGGATTGGTCAATTCCGCGAATTCGTCATTAGTCGCAACATTGTCATAACACAATGCGTAATAATAACTAGTACATCACGCAATCGCACTAACACGTCACCTAATAAGGGTTGATAAAAACCCACCCAATAGAAAATGTCCCCAAAATTTATTTTTAACGTCTTCTCTTAATACCATCAAGCAAAAACAAATATACCGCATTTTTCTTAATACAATCAAGCAAAAAAATATACTTCATTTTTTGTAAAATTTTAACAAAAACTGATTAACTAACTATTTAATTAGTAAATTAATTGAATTAATTTAATTGATTATCTCCGCCAAGGAGGTTATGTTTTTGCCAGAGTTTGTCTGTCTGTCTGTCTGTCTGTGTGTTAGTAAGATAACTCAAAAAGTTAGGGAAGGATCTTTCTGAGATTTTCAGGGAATGTCGGGAATGGCAAAAACTACAAGTAATTTAATTTCGGGGGTGATCTGAAAGACTGATCTAGAAGAAATTCTGAATTCTGGTTTACTATGAAATTTTCGCTAACATTGCTTTAAATGAGGTATGTGTCGAATCAATATCCTTGGTGGAGGTCTGCACTCTCCGAGTGCTTTTCTAATTAGTTAATTTAATTAACTTAATAAACGTATCAAATCTAATAAAATAAGGTTTGTTAAGTTCTATGCATTAAGTTCTAAGTTCAGTTTATTAGGTTTTATAAAATTAGGTTTACCAAAGGTAAATTATTTCCAATTACTATACTAAACAAAATATTTCCTATATATATATTTACTTTCAAGTTTCATTATAATTTTATGAGAATGTCAAACAAAAAAAAATTTTCTTTAAAAATTTTTGCTTTAAAGGGGGAGTCAGACAAATGGTGTTTTTACTTTACGCGTCATTACGTCAATATACAATGTTCAAAACAGTAACCAAGTTTTTGTCTCCGCCAGACCATTGTTACGCCAGACCAATGTTAAGTTAGTGCTTCGCCAGCCCAAATGTTAAGCTCCCAACCCACGAATTCGAATTGATCCCCTCTTTTTCCCCTCGTCTCTTCGCGGTGGATCGCCGAGGGCCTGTGTTGAGCTCTCCATGGAATTTGACATGTGCCGGACATTGCTGTCTTTTGTGCACCTTTCCAGGGAGTCGTAGAACTATTTTTATGGCGGTCCGGCTCGCCAGTTACAGGGTCGTCATAGGGCCATGTGCCATCCTGGTGACCCTGCCCAAAATTTTCGCGCATGACTCCCTAGGTGACGTTGTGCCTAGACCCAGTCATTCATCAGATGGCCCATGTTACCGCGCGGCGACTCACGAACGTGACAGCTCCGTTTATTCGTCGCACCTTGATACGGCGACGACGGCACAGATGCTGATACTGTTAGCTGTCCCGTGTGCGCTTGCAGGCTTGGTGTCGTTCTTGCCTGCGCCATGCTACTTACTGTGCGGTGTACAGCAGCGTGAATGATGAGTTGTCATTCGTCGCGCTTGCCTGTGCCTCGTTCGGTGCGTGGTGGGAAAGGGCTATTGGCGTTGGCGGAGCGTTACGCGTCGTCTGACGTCAACGACTTCGAACACCGTGCCAGACGAGTTTTGCGTCTGACAGAAAAAACAAGCAACAAAAAAGCGAAAAGATTAAGTTAGCTATTGGGGGATTCATCAAGGGCTATATGCTATATGCTGCTATAGCCTACTGGCGGACGCCATTGCACAGTAGGACTATACAGCACAAAATAATAATAGGCCCTTTCCCTTATAAAGAAAATTACACCCTTCGTCGTAGTGTCTTAGTGGTCTTCAAAATAGCCTAAACCCGACGCAGCAACTAATCCTATCAACCCAAGCACGACGGTTTTATGAATAATCCGTTTATGGCACACCGACAGTGTTACGGTACGCGGACTTGCAACTAATCGAAAGTCTTACCCAGGTCGATAAACCTTTCAATCGCTGCGTCCCCTAAAATTTGGGTTTTCCAAATTCGACACTACGACCGGATTAAAAGCATTTTTTAAGGTATTAATTTATTCATGTCTGTCAGAGCAGACAGGGGGTACAATTCACCCCCTTTAACTTCGGACCTGGTGAGTAAATCAGTCAGGTGTAGAACGTCTTGGTGTCTGTCGTCATGATTAGCTATAATTAGCAGTGGATGGAATTGGCCTGCAAACATACGAACTGTTGATCTGATTTCCAATGGAAATACGTAAATTTTTTCGGTATTACTCCATTTATCTTTGTAAGTTTGTTTGTTATCTGGATGCAATCATTCAGTGCAATGTACCTGAAGAAAAAAAATTTAATTGTCAGCATTCGGTTTTTAATCCTTATCTTATAGTAATTACTAGAGTAAGTCAAGTCAGACAAATGCTTTTTCAAAGTAAATGTCGGGCATTCAAAATAGATGTACATCTTTGTCTGGCATTTGAAAATGGCCTTTTTGATCTTGTTAATTTTTATAATCAAGCCAATGAACAACAGAATCAGAATGATAATCATTATTGCTTTAAGGCCGATCAAGTCTGTCAGGGCATTCTTTACTGCTTGCCAAATCAATTCAGCTAAAATCACATTTGGTTTTGCCGTCTTTGTACTCGTCATTGGGTGACTAAAAATAAAGTCTGCCTTTGCAACTTTTACTCCTAATAATAACATAGAAATTGCCTTTAGACCCATGCAAAGTATTCCAATAGCAATGCTATTTATTCCAGTTACTATTATTCCGATAACAATTGCCAAATCGAAGCCATTAAGCAGGTTGAATTCTGTGTTTGCAGTCGTCATTGTTAAGACTTTTTGCCAGAGAATAGCTAATAAACTGTTGTAAATTTTAGCTTGCTGTTCCGAGGCGTTTAAAGCAATGTCAAAGTTCAAACGAGATTCAGTATCAGATGCCAAAATTGCTTCAAATTCGGGTTTTTCTACCGCCAATTTGGGTAAAGCAGCTTTTAAACTGTAGTTTAATTTCAGAGCTAAATTGATGTCGTCCAAAAAAGTGATTTGAATAAAACCTGTGCAAAACTACTATATTATACGGGTAACTTGCTTTTATTTTCGCTTCCGGGAAAAAATCATCACAAAAATCCTGACTCAGGTAAATATTGTTCAAAACTTTGACCTTTGCTTTACACGGGATAGTATACACACTCTGACAGGCATTGATAAAGATCTCGAGGCTGATGTTTCAGTGCACTGTTTTAGTCACTCGAAAAACGACCTTCCCTGTCAACAGTAATTGAGCTGATGTTTACCATAAAAAGCTTATCGCGGCTGATTTGATAAACAGTCGGTTTAAGCGAGCCGAAAATAACGTGATAAACACAATGTTTTTTGATTTTGTTCAAATCATGTCCAAAAATTGCCATTGCGCAACTGCCATCGGAAGTTGAATGCAAATTCAAACTTGAGCTAGGTATCTTAAATAAACAGCCAAATCTCTGGTATTGAACACAAGGCAAATTTTGCCGATCGTTGGCAACTGCATAATATTTGTTTGCGCTGTTGTAAATAATAAATTTTGGTGTTCCTGTCAATTTTGTGTGATATGCCTGTTCGTCAGGAAATAACAGCGGAAAGGTTTGAACTTCCCAAATGCTCATGGGTGCAATCAAATCATCTACCGTTAAAGGCACATTCACAATGATAATTAGAGTGTTTTCGTCCATGTATTTATGTATGGCACTAGCAACGTTTCTGGCCGTGTAATAGTAATGAACAAATGGGTATACTAATTTGGCTTGTGGATTGTGCTCTTTGACCGTCTCTTCTAAAATGTTCAAATGATCTTGCAATATTTTCGTATCGATAAGGTGATGGCTCAAACTACCGACTGATAGGTCCTTTAGGGCCAAATATAAACTCTCAGTTTCCTGTAAATGTGTGATGACTTCTCCGACCTGTTCAACGACCACCTAAAGTAGTCGTTGGGCGGTATACCCCTCCATCTTTAAGTTCTCATTCGACGATTTTCTTCCACGATAGACAGACGAGTAAGATTTATCAGACGGTCAATTTGGTCAAAGCGATTAGATGTCTGCTTCGTGACTCTAGTGATCAGGTTCTGACCCACGATCCACGCCGATAATGCCTTGTTTGTCGTATCTAGGACATGGCGTAAGAGTGATTGTAATTGTTTCACATTCGGACCCGTTGCGAGGTCGAAGGTCCACGCTAGGCCTGAACCCAGAAAAGACCCCAAGCCTCGTTTTCGTCTTGGTGACTCCGTAATAACAACTATCAATGCATTAATTTTTTTCTGTTTAACGTGCGCCAGATATAAGGTCTGTCTACGTAACGCAATGATTTCTTTGCCTATGTTCAGAATGTACCTACATCGGGGTCTAAAAAAAGAATCTAAATGTGTGTCCGGGTTCTCGAGTGAACACGGATTATTAAATGCTTTATTCTCTTCACTCTGCTGTTCGGGAGTTTTTTTCGCTGTTATTGTTTTAGACATGGTTAATACAATACGCCCAGTGTCGGTTGAAAAGTGAACTTGCGCCTCCAAGGTCTCCAGAGAGTAGCCATAGTTTGTTCTCAGAATAGACTCTGCATTTACTTCGGTGATCATCAGTGTCATCATCAGCGTTGTCATCAGTGTCAGCGTCATCATCGCCATTGTCGTCATCTTTCTTCTCTCGTACACTCCTCCTGAATATAAAATCCCTGCTCACGCAAAATTATATTTTTACTCACAAATGTAGGCCTAATATCAACAACAATGATGGGCTTATTTGACGGAATACTCGTCTTTATCATTTCATCTCAATGCTTTGAGATGACGTCCGTCCGTGACACTTCGAGCAGGTATTAAAGTGATCAAAATCTTTGTGTCAATGCACTGGCTAATGCAGTATTTTGCATTTATTTTTCTTTTCTAAGATGCGTGCGATCACGCGCTTTACACGTTGAGCTGGATTGTTCGTATTTTTCTGTTCCATGCAATGTAATGAGAACCAGATGTTAAGTTTCCGAGATAGTGTAAACCAATAAGTGACTAGGCCAAATCTGGCCATCAGCTGTCAGCAGTTGCTATAGCAACCTAAGATTAACGACTGTTTGTTTGTTATGCAGAGTTTCTCTGCAGCAGACTTTTACCTGCAACTAAAAGGTTTCACAATTTACACTCACTTGCAGACATTGTGCTGCTGTTCACGCTGCTGTTCACGTGCCTTGCATCTGCTAAAGGCACAGAGCACTGCTGCCTAAGAAAAATAAGCCTACTGTGGCAATCTTTTGCCTGGTTATATCTAGAGCTAAAAAATGCCCAGTTTTTTTATCCTACTGGCAACTTCAAAAAAACGTCTTATTTGCGCAGTAGCATTCTGCTACCTCTGTACGGTTTTGTCTTATTCTGCTAATATTCTGTCAGCAATTCATCGCCAATCTGCGATTTTTTTCGCCATTTTCTTGTTTCGTCTTCAAACAAGACGAAAAATTGATGCACTGCATTGACAACTCCTCTAAGATTCTTATTGCTCGCTTAAAGCATGCTTTAACTGATGTCTGACGCTGCACTGATGTTGCTTGATTTCTCGGTGTAGAAGCCGAAAAATAGTGTTTTAACCTATCGTGCGTGCTTAATCCACGTAAATCTGTTCCTGTTTTTTCGTCTGTCAGCTTGTATGCAGGTCCCGCGCCGTGCGAAGACACGATTTGTTTGATTACTTAGGGGTTTTCAACGTACGGTTTTTTTGTCAAGATTTTATTGCTACCAGGAGCAATGCGTGTATTTTGCAATAAAACTCGTTCACCAATTTTGAAGTCTAATTGTTTTACGTTATGCCTTTTGCCATAAGTTTGTTTCATTTTCCGTTTTCCCTTAATTCTGTTTATTCGAACCATGTCATGCATTATTCTAATCGACTCTTTTAGCCACGCCACATACTGTTGGGCTTCTCGGCTGTGAAATGTATCTGGGATAACGAGGTCTGATTGTAACAGGCAAAGCCGTCTCAAAACCGTGTAGAATGAAGAAAGGGCTAAGTTTGGTATCGCTGTTTACGCTAGCATGCAAGCTTAATTCGATTAACAAAATTTCAGATTCGAGGTGTTTGTCATAGCAATCTGGATTTGAGTAAAGCTTTAACCCCTGATTTAAGGCTTTAATTGCTCTCTCAGAAACTCCATTCGTTATTTTTGCCATTGCAGCAGAAGTTTTGTGCTTAATTTTCAAAATTTTGCCAACGGTAGCGAAAAATAGACTTATGTATTTTTTTCCACGGTCACTTAGGAGATAATTTGGTCGGCCAAAGTTTGCGATAATTTCGGAAACGAAGATTTTTGCTGTCGTGAAAGCAGATTCGTCTGCGCAAGGAATATATTGTACCCAGCAGCTGAAATGATCGATAAACACCAAAATAAATTTATTCTCCTGTGCCGTAGGCCTCGATAACACCTTGCGATCTATGCTCCAGGCTGAGAACGGTTTGGTGGGTACCGGAAGTGGCGTTAAGGGAGCTGTTCTGGGGTTCGTCACTATTTTTGATTTTTGGCAGATGTCACAATTTCGTGAAACGTCCTTTACGTCTGGTAATATTCTCGGCCAAAAATAACGACTAGCTAATGTCGGGATTAATTTATTCATTGAAAAATGTCTAAGAGTTGCATGCCATTTTTGCAACAAGGTTGCGGTGTGACCTTCGGGGACGCATAATTGATACTGCTGTGGTCTGACTCGCTTTTCCTGTTTCCCCCTAGGCAAAGAAACTTTGTACAATAAATTATTCTCGATGTAATAATTTTCAGACATCAGAAGTATTTTCCTGGCTTTTTCGTTGTCTTCGGGTAATTCCTCATCCTTTAAAATTGAATAAATTGGCCCAAAATAGCTGTCAGCCAAATAGTCGGCTGTGGTGATTTTTGGTTTGTCTATAATTTCTGCTATTTCGTCGGTTAGTTTGTCATAATCCGTTTCTGTTGAAATGCTCTGCAAATCTTTTGATTATTGTTCAAATTCATCAATTTTAACTTCGTTATTTATTGTCTGTTGTAGGTCTGTGTCATGGTCTATAATGTGATCCCCCACTGCGTCGCCTAGCACGTCGCTGCTCGTTGGCATGGTGTCATTGTTTTGGTGGTCAGTTGCACCTTGGTCATTTGCTGCTTGCTGCTGCGGGGCCCTAGCTTTCCTTGCAGCAATCCTATCGCTGCGCCTGGTCGGTGCTATGACGTTCACGGGATTTTGCTGTTCCTCAGTGTTTAGTGACGTTACGGGGGCTGTTATTTTTTGATCAGCCAAAGTAGAGGAAACAAAAAATTTTTGCATTGGGATTCAAATCGTGTAGATTTTCCTGCAGTGTTTTCTGCTGTGTCGTACTGTATTCTATATGCTATCCAAATGTTGGCCTCATTTTCACTGTCTGTCGTCAGTTCGTCCGTATTCGAGTCCTCGATTGGTTCATTCACTGCCAAAATAAATTCCTCGTCTTTCAAATGTTCCGAAACTTTGTACGCGTGAATTTTACTGGTCAAAATATCTGCTGGCAGACGACTTAATGCGTCGGCTAAGCGATTCATTTTGCCCTAAACATAGCGCATTTTAATTCTGAACTGCGAAATTTAGGCCAAAAGACGATTTTTTCTAGAATTCAGTGGTTTATATTTTTCTAGCGAGACACAAACTGCGTTATCCGTGAATATTTCTGTTTCGCTTTGCAAGAAAAATGTATTATTCTGTCGTACCGCCATCGCTATCGCGTACATTTCCAATTGATAACTGTGCCATTTTTTCTGAGCGTCTGTCAACGCTATACTCATGTACGAGCAATCCTGTGGCTGACTGTGGTTGTTCATTTGCAAACAGCATGCACCGAGGCCATACAAACTTTCGTCGGTGTAGATAAATATTTTTCTATTATTTCGAAATGAAGTCAAAATGGGTGCATTTATCAAGGCGGTTTTTAAGTCCTGCAATTCATTTTCGCAACTTTCGGTCCACTGGAATTTTGAGTCTTGTTGCAGAATTTGCCTCATATTGTAGCTTCGAGCGCTAAAATTTGCTATGTGCTTTCTAAAATATTGTAGAAGACCGAGTAATCGTTGCAGGGACTTTTTTGTCGTGGGTGCAGTTATATTTAAATGGCCTTCGTCTTACTTTCAGAGATACGTACACCTTGTGAACTAACAGTGTGGCCAAGAAATTCTATCTCGTCGAAAGCCGCGCATGTTTTAGATGGGTTAATCATAAGATAATTGTTTCTTAGGGTTGCAAAAAACTGCATTTAAATGTTTTAAATGTTCTGCAAAACTGCTCGAACTAATTAATATGTCGTCGCTATAGTAAAAAAGATAGAAAAACTTTTGTTTGTCTTGAAATAGCTTATTGATGACGTATACAAATGCACCGCTTGATACGGATAGACCCATCGGTAGGACTTTCCACACGAAACTCTGACCAGTTTTCGGACTGCAAAAAGCAGTAAGTTGGTTAGTTTTTGGTGGCAAACGGATAGAGTGGTAACCTTTGAACAAGTCAACCGTGGTAAGCATTTTAGAATTTTGCGCTGCCACATCGTTCAAAATGTCGTCAATTTTGGGAAGCTGAATAACGAATGGTTTCAAAAGGCGGCTGATTTTTTCGTAGGTCGCAAACCATGCGAAGTGCATTACTCCTTTTTTACCATGAAGACGGCGTTGTTGCAAGAGCAATCTTCATTTTCTGTAACCAAGCCTTGTTTTTTTTATTTCCAAAATTTGCCTATAAGCTTCCTCTGCCTCAAACTCTGGTAATTTGTATTGCCGGGTGTACGACTTTATATCCTATGATTTCGGCTTTAATTCTAATTTAAAGTCCTTGTAAATTTTAATCTCACTGATGTTTCTCGCGAAAACATCTTTGTTTTGATACAATACCTGCATCAATTCATAACGTTCGTCCGCAGTTAATTTTGGAGATAAGTTTAATTTATACTTTGCCACAAATTTTTTTAACACTTCGGTGAATAGTTTTTCAGTATTCATAAACTATTCCTGTGTTTCCTGCTTCTCATTATTGTTAAATGGCGTAATGGAACTGACACTTTCGGAAAATATTATGTTTGCTACGAGTAGATTTCCTTCAAGAGTGACGGAGTGAGGTTTAAAATTTAGCATACGGATAGTCCCAATACCATTTTAAAGGAAAGTTATGTACTTTAATACAATTACTGGCGTTAAATTATTTTGCAAAGGTTTGAGTAACGCTTCTGTGCCACGATAATTCTTTGGAAGTCGTACCAATACAAAGATTTCAGAAAAAGCGGGAATACAAACCGTTCGATAAACACAAGCACAGGTTTTTATGCTATTAAAACACTGGAGAGGAATTGTAATTAAACCTTCATAAAATGTCACTGTATTGTTGGAAAAAACTATTACTGCACTATTTTTTGCAAAAAATCAGCTCCAACCAAAAAATTAGAAAATAAGTCTTTTACCACGACAAATGAATGAACCACCTTTAGCCCTTTTATATACAAATTCACTGTGACCTTTCCGAGATTACACAATCGTTGTCCAGTGGCTGCCACCAAGGGACTGGTACTCATTAAATGATCAATTTTTAGCCTAAAGTTATGTGCTAATAAATGTACAAAACATCAGTTTATACACTTGTTAACAGCGACATGCAATAAGTGACACATCGAAAACAGCAAAAATCATAAAAAAATGATATCACTCACCATCACATCGCCTAACTGGGATCAAAATACTGTTTAAATTGCGTCGATTCCGGCTGCGATGAATAACTTTGCTGGGGTTGGAAACCTCCCCTAGCATTTCCGCGAAAATTTCCGCGACCACCGCCCCTTAAGGCTTGCAGTACCTGATAACCTCTATCGCGTCCACGTGGTCGTCCAGCCCCTTTTGCGCTACCACCTATAATCACAGGCTGAACAGTAGTTCAAGCCCTGTGTTAACGGCGACTTTTCTTTCTTATGGGAAAGCCAAAAATTCGACCCCCCACAAAGTCAAAACCCCTGACCCGATTGAGATAAAACTTGGCACGGTTGATTACGTCAACGAGATGACCCCTCACGCAAAATTTTATGTAAATTCCTTCAAGGGGGGCTTTCCCGCAAATGGGGGAAAAATATGCAAAAATTTTTATAACTGTCCATATACCTTTTTTCTTCAACTCATCTACAGGTCAGACCGTTCGGCGGATTTTTGCGCGCGATGGCTCAAACGACGCGGTCTCGCGCAAGGATGTGCCTTTTAAAAGTTAAAAAATTTGAAATTAATATTTAACGTATTTATTCGCAAAAATCGAAAAAATTACAATGGCGCCTATAAGAAAAATTAAGCAATTCTTTAAACGATTATAACTTTAGCTGTGTATAAGATAGAGTCGTATTTTTTGGTTCTAGGATGGTCTTCAAGGATGGCGAATCTAACGGTGTCATTTAATTTTACCCCGGACTCTCCCTGGTTGCCATGGCAACGAAATTTGGGACAAAATGGGCCATAACTCGGCATGCGTAAAAAATTTTTTCGCCTATAGGGGGCTTTTCGGGGATGGGCCATCGAATGCTCATCATCATCATCATCGACAACCGTGGGCTCAATGCCCGTTGGTGTCTGACGCCATTCTTACTATTGCTGCCCACCGCTGCCCATCTAAGGCAGCGTGGCTTAACTCCTGCAGGGTTGTCCCACACCACTGCTCAATGTCATTTGACCATTCTCGGTGAGGCCGTCTTTTTTTGTTTGAACCATTCATCATTCCGAACACCAGGGTCTTTATCTTTCTGCTGTCGTTCATTCTACAGATATAACCGAAGAGGCGCAACTTTCTCTGTATCACTTTCTGCAGTAGGGTTTCTGTCAATTGAATCTTTCTGTACAATTCTTCATTAGTGACCTTTTGTGTCCATCCTATCCTTAGAATCTTCCGGTAGCAT
>Ga0209454_1002132_pt1 | contig 13171 bp, 7 predicted proteins | sample WorMetHERISLAND1_2_FD_187400 | JGI IMG/M metagenome (GOLD analysis project Ga0209454, IMG submission 187400) | Marine gutless worms symbiont microbial communities from Max Planck institute for Marine Microbiology, Germany - Olavius geniculatus... | ecosystem: Host-associated > Annelida >...
CCCTTAACCCCAGGCAGACATTCCATCCCTGAGAAATGAAAGGCTGAGTTTACTCTGGTGGCTGAATATATACTGCAATGGTTTACCTGTCGGCAATAACCCATCCAAGCAGTCTGCACTCAAAAGCAACCTGACCGGAAGTTGAAACCACAAACTCTTGGTCTTAAGTTCAGCACGTTAAGCAACCAAGCCAAGTTAACCTAACCTGTAGTAACTGCAGAAATACAGACTGAAATACAGGTTGAACAAATACTCAAACAGCGTATGAGGATCTGTGAATCGTACCTGACAGGAGGCGGAGTCGTACTTCCTCATCTGTGACATGAACTCGAGGTGCGTCTTTTCCTCCTCCAGCGAGGCGCACTTTTGCTCACTCTGCTGGAGTCGCTGCTGCGTGCTGGCCAGCTCGTCACGTAGCCACGAGTTCTCCTGGCACAGCCTCCGGACCTGAGCCTTCAGTTTCTGCTTCTCCGACTCCAGGTATTCCATGTGACCAGAGAACGCCACCATCACCTGCGAAAGACATTCATAAACATTGTCAGCCCAGTGAATGTTTGGTGCCAGTGGCAAAAGTTTTGGTGGCATAATGGTAGAGCGCTGGACTTACCATTGAGAGGTCGTAGGTTTCACCCCTGGTCAGGTCGCTATCAACTACTCACCACTTGGATGAGTGACTGTCTGAGAACAGGTTCAGGCATATAACCAACACCAAAATTAACTCAGCTGTCCATCCCTTCGGGGTAATAAATCAAGCACCACCTTGTCTGACTGAGGTTAATACAGGGCGCATTGCGTTTATCTCAAGTTATCTTAATTTTGTCGTTTATCTTTGTTGGGTAGCAAATAACACAGCATTACCTGCGATAAAGAATTATACAGTAATATGTCATCCCATATGGCAAGTAACACTCCATAGCCTCTGGCCTCTGATTGTAAAGTAATTTGTAATTTGTAACCGAATTACAGTTGAGCCAGTAATTTGCCCAGCTCTGGCAGATAAGAGCTTGTTCCCAGGGCACGGCCGTTAGAACAGTCAGCCAATAATACTAACTTGCTGTTCTCACTGTTAATTAGGGATGCTGGTTACTGGTTGCTAAAACCCGCATATTGCATATTTTTCCACATACAGTGGCATTTTTGCAATCACATATGCACAAATGATGCTGCATATCAAAACATTCGCATATATTCGCACATATGCTGCATATTTCTGCACACGTGATCGCATTTTTCTTGTCCAACGTTGTTTTAAGACCGTTAAATATTTTTGGGGGCTAACGATTTCCGGTATTTACAATTAGACGTTGAATAAATTAAGTCGAAAATGTCAAAACTGTGCAGAATAGGCCTATTAATGATCAGGGTTATGATTCTCTGTCACAGTCGCTCAAAGTTGCATATGCTGGAAATATGCAGAAAGCCGCATATAGGCGTCGCATATTTTGCCAATTTCCGCATATTTTCCTGCATATTTTGCCTCAAAAAGTTCTGCATATTTTAAGAAAATTCTATGTTATAAACCAGCATCTCTAGTTAATGGCCTCTACAAAGCAAACACCATAGGACAGTGATTTTCAACCGGGGTTCCGCGGAAACCCAGGGTTCCGCGAGCATCTGCCAAGGGTTCCGCAGCTGGACAATAAAAATAACTTAGCCAGCGAAGTCACGCTAGACGAAGTCGTAAAAAATCAGCAAATTGCGCTTCTGTGCGTCTATTTTTGCATAAATCTACTGTGTTTAATCATTTTTGTTGTTAGTAATTTTGGCATATTTGCATTGTAGGTCGGTCGGCCCCTATGCATGGCATTACTCAACTCCGAGGATTAATGCATTATTGGAAATGAAAAAGAAAAAAAAGAACGTATTGATTAGGGTTATGGCTACGAAATCGTTTGACCATTTAGTTAGTTAATTCAATTTTTGTGCACTATGCTAAGAAAAATAAATAAAACGCATAGGCCCTATATGTCCGAGGGCGTCCACGTGATAAATTTTCTGGTTTGGTGGCTGGGGCTAAGCGGCCGTCGACGACCGCTTCGCCCGTCGGGTCTGGCTAAATACAATAACTTATTGTTGCCTACTAATGGTTAAATGATATAGCCCTTCAAGTAAAGCCCATCTCAGAACTAAGGAGCGATCACATTTCATTTCACTGGTCATTTCTGCTTGCTCTGTCGTGCCCATATGGGCTTTGCCCTGCTCGGGAAATGAGTCTAGCTTCTACCTCGCGAACGTCGCTGGACGCATGGATCAACGCATGAAGTTCCGTGAGCGATCTTCACGCTTGTTAGGGTTCCGGTGCAGCAAAAAAGTTGAAAAGAACCGAAGAACAGTGACATAACAACGCAACGCGGTGTTCGAGCGAACACGCTTGCCATCACTTCGCGCCGACGCCAGAAAACCGGTAAGCACCGGACTAAGTATTGGTGTCTCAGAATACCGATATCACGCTTGATAACAAAAAGATAAACCGCCAGGATGTCTTACGTCAATTCGTTAAATTTACTGTATAAATGCGTCCAAAACAACAACCTGCACTTTTGTTAAATGAGTCAATGAATAGAATTTCAATTAAAATGTTGTTTACGCAAGTGGCGCCACCTCGCGAACACTACGCCACTGTTTCCGCGTCGCACGAAAATGACGCACCGTAGCAACGCAGTCGCGTATCAGCATAGTTATCTCGTCCAAGGTCAACGTATGAACACCAGCGGAAATAATGTAATCGCTTTTTACGCGCGACAGCAAAGTGATGCGTTTCCCATAAAGAGCTATAGGCTTACACAACCTTTGATGCATCGGTCATGATCATAGTCGTTCTACGCCAGACCTAGTTAGTTACTACTTAAATGGGTGACTTTCTGAACAGGTAGATATGGTAACCGCAATTGCAACCGTTTTCACGCTACACGAGCCAATAGCGGTAAAATAACCACTTTTAGGAGGTAACCGTATTTGACGCCCGCCTACACCGGGCTCCTTGAACCTAGAGGTTCAGGACTTGAACTGCTAAAATCTACGTTTGATGCTGAAAACTTCACATGCAGGTTGTCTTGATTTATCTCCAACCATTTTGTTGCAATTTACTGTTGAAATGTGTGTTGCAGCCAAAAATTGCAAAAAAATTCACCAAAACCCCCTTTTTTGGGGTTCAAGGTCATCGACGTTTACAAATCCAAAAAGCCCGTCACCAGTGCTTGTTATGATATGCAGCAAGTCTGTACCTATCTGCAAACGTTTTCACACTATAAGAGCCAACAGCGGCAAAACAGCGTCTTTTTACCTCACCCAGAGGCACAAAATTTTGTCACTTAAAACTAGAGTCCTTGAGGCAGCCCACAGTGAAGATTTCGTGATCCTAGCTTGCACCGTTTCGATACAGATCACGAGTGTGACAGACAGACAGAAGGCCAGACGAACAGACGTCTAGACGATGGCCAAGCCCTGCGAAGCATTCTGCTGTCGCGCGTAAAAAAACCAACAGCGTCTTAGCAACGCCATGTGTCATGCGCTCATCATTAATTACCATCATAAACTTCACATTAACGCCTTGAAAACCATCGGCTCACCTGAGCCTCACCCATGGCCAGTTCGATCATCTCGATGGACTTCTTCAACAGTGACGTCTTCTCCTCCGTCAGACCGCTGGTGTTGACTGTCGTGGCATCAGTCATCTCGTTGTTGACTCCACCGGCAGCCTGCAGACCGTTTAGTACCTGATGATGTTCGACCCTCAGAGTCTCCAGACCTTGTACCACCGTCTTAGTGCTCGAGATTATCTCTTCCTGGGTCATAGCTGGAGACGATGTTTTCTCGCCTATCTCTTCAATCTTCTTCCTATACAAACAATCAACAGATACATAAGTGAGTAAATAAGTAAATACAGTTTTCAGGTGCAAATCTTTCAACCGTATCGTATCTTAGGTGAGTAAAAAATTATGTACAGCGCTTCCTGTAACGCTGGGTAGGGTCAGACTAGTAGAGGTTAATTAGAATTTTGAAATGTCTTATAAAATGTTTAGAATTGTTAACGAATTGCACTGCGACATACGGTGCTGTGCACATAATTACATTAGCACCGATAATTTTACTTTTCTTCATAAATATACGATTTTTGCAGTAATTAATCCAAAACGGATGGGTCTTACGCTGCAAAACAGTATACACAGACTCACATGTAATCTTTCATGGTACTGGTTCTGGTGGCGGCCATTAGGGTCTAGTGTCATTTGGCGGCGGCAGACCACTGCAGACAGCAGCGTGGAGACTCAAGCACGACGACGACAGACGGCGCCACATGACAACCAATAACCACAGTATACGCTGAACGGTTATAGGACACCCTAAATAAGACCTAAACTCCACTCGCTTCAATCTGATGGTGTGGACATGTTGCACAACAACAAACTGCATAAAACATTTTTTTACACGTCAAAATGTATTAAGCGCAACGGTGATTTTTTTCAGTATGTGCGATATTAATTCGCACTTCATTAATTTACACTATAAAATAGGCCTTCAGCTTTGAAGTCGTACACTGTAAATTCTGTAATGTTGACTTTTGCACAAATTGTTGCGCATTTGCGAGCTGCGGATTTTCCGATCTGTTAGGCCCAAACTCCACGGGCTTTGATCTGTTGTACAACAACATGCTGCAGTACAAAACAGTCTACATAGTCAACAGAAAATCCATCGCCAATCCACAGCCAACTTTCCAAAAAGTATGCATCATATACGTACTCTTTTTTCAGAAAAAATACGCATGAATTTTAACGCATAATTATACTCCATTTAGCGCATGCGTATCCACTAACACTGTGTCCTCCGATTCGCCGAATTCCATTTCGCGAATTAAAATTTGGCGAAGTGGACCGGAAACACAAACAGGTGGAGTTCGGCCTTAAACAGCGACGACATACAGCCACCAGCTCTATCACTCCAGTCCCCGATTAAATCGAGCACGAGCGACAGACCAGACCGGAAACAGTAATTGCAGTCGGTAGCACGATGACGTCACACGACGACGCATAAAGACGACCTGTGGCTTCTCGCGTGAGTCTAGACGTCCGTCTGTCTGTCCGTCTGTGTCGTACGTTTACAATCTAGACTCGGCGGGCGGCGTTGGGCGTAGACAAGGCGACGTCATAGAAACAGCAGCAGCAGCAGCAGCTACAGTCGGTGGTCAGCAAGTGGCAGAGACACACGGCACACGGAGCGCATACGTCGCAATCAGACGCCTGATGATACCTCCTCGCCCTCGCTACTGACCGCTATGATACGCCGAACACGACTGCTTAGCCTGCTCGCCCGGCCACCAGCCATGTGCGGACTGCGTCCGCGGACGCAGATCCGCAGGATTTTGTGCGTACGCGGACTGACGCGGATCCTGTTCCATGACGAGTGTTTTTTCCCTAATAATCGCCAACAGACTGGAAAGCACGTTTAATTTTTGTCTTGCTTAGCAAAATGTTTTACAAAGCCATTTACTGCAGTTATTTACTTAGTTTGTCACTTACTGACTAATGGAAACATTATGTACTAAAGACTGGAGTATTCAGTGCGGACGTGGACTAACAGCGGATCCAATACTTCTCTCCTGTTGCGGACGCGGACGGACGCGGATCCTCAAGGTCAAAATCCGCGGACTGATGCGGACTCAAAATTTCTGGATCCGCACATCACTGCCGGTGTCGTGGGAAATTTGTCGCACCTGGAAAATTCTTCCCACCTCCATACTGTCATAATGTAACTAACGCTAACCCTAAAACTCTAACCCTAACCCTAAATTTAACCCTATCTTTAATCCTAACCCTAACCCGTACTGCTGCGTGTGGGAATAATTTTTCGATGCGACGAATTTTCCACTACACCGGCCACTGAGTAAGTATGGCGGCAAAAGCCGTGGCTACACGCACCAATTTCCTCTTCCGAGGTGTTGTAGATGAGGTTCACGGACGAGAAAATCGAACACGTCGAGATCCTGATGGGCGTCTTTTGGCTGACAGGAAAGAGAACTCGAAAGTCGAAACGTCTGAAGAAATCAGAAAGAAAGAGCACGCGCATTCCGTCCAATTTCCACAGACGAAGTATTTAAACCTCGAAAGACTCGGCAATTTCGACAACACCTCAGACGAGGAAATCGGCGCTCGGGTTACTTTTGCCCTGGAGAAGGTTAGCACAAATTTAGATACCTCTTCGTTTGAGTTATGAGCCTGTACAGTACAGACGGACACACGAACGGGCAATACTCGTAATGCGGCCTACTACGACGACCATAAAAGAATTCCAGCTGTCGCTAGAGCGGACCGACCATTTCTGAGATACGGAAACTAAAAGGTTGAAACGTTGTACTAAAAATTGCGGCCAAACCGCTGCACATGGTGACATGGTTACTACTGACAGCCTATACTCTATAGGAACTCCTCGTCGCCGTGTCCAATGGCACCATTGCCAACCCCCTACGACTTACCGTTCAGCCACAATACCGCACGATTGGCATAGCAGAGTGCGTAACGACCCTTCATGGTCATCCAAAGTCAATGATTTTGTGTCATGTGAAAGAGCTTGTGCGACATCCTATTAGTGATTAACAGCAACCTTGACCCTATCTCTCACCGTTTCTGAGATATGACGTATTATTTAGCCACATTACATCCGTTACGCATGGACAGACGACAGGCACACACCTAGAGGCAGACTTTAAGGCTGTAAACTTGTAAAGCTTAACGGTCGGCCCAAAAAGCGTTAATTACAACCAGGGAGCAGTCGGGGCGTTGCATAAAGACAGACAGACAGGGAGCCGCAATATCGATCTGTTTGAGTGCGCATGGAGAGGAGGGGAGGAGGGCAAGCAAGAGCGTCGTGGGTGGCATCTCTTAGCCGGTCTGTCGGCTCAGCTGGGCCAACGCATAATGAGCTGATGAAACGCCGCACGGTACCGACCCAACTGGAACAATCCGGCTAATGGCCGGCCCGACCCGGGTCCACGTCTGGAAACCTGCATGAACGATAGCTTTGACCACCTGACCAGAAATCAAATCAAAGTGACAGCGGAAATGCCGACCCCACCCCGTGATGCTCTGCGATATCCCGACATGCAAAGGATCAATAACTGATCAATACTTAGTTCTGTCTGCGACGGTCGCACCAAATAATTGAATATAGCTAGTTTCCTCGTTCAGCGGTCATTTAGTTACAATGCCTGTCTTTTGTCAATCGCCCAGTCCGTACCGACATCCAAGGTTACACAGTTTCAACATACCGAATAAGAATAATGCTGACTCAAAATTTTTCGCCCAAAGGACAAATCTGCGCTCGAACAGAACCCCAGAGCGCTGGCCCTCCAACCGATTTCCATTAAATAACTTCAGATGAAACTGTTATTAACACCACATTAGGCACTATCATCTTGAAATTAACAAAAAAAAATGCCAAAAATTCAGCAAATGTCCATCATAGATATTAGGCTTTAACAAGAGCCCAGCTGTCGCTGGACAAAGCCAACCATACTGTTGTATCTGCATGTCGATACGGTTAGTGTTATATTTGCATACTTAATAATCGAGACCGTTCCAGTATCACTGAATAAGCAAGAAAATGTTTCCACGAACAAGGTGCTCGCCGAAACTTAGCGTTGCAAATAGCGGCCAAACCGCTGCACAGATAGTGACACGGTTACCATTGCCAGCATCACTAACGCCCTATCCAACAGTACCATCGCCGACCCCCCATGACGATGTACCGTTTAGCCACAGCACAAAACGTTGCAGACAACAGAAAGATGGACGACACATCGTATCATAAGCATAGTCGGCTAAAAACCACACTCCAGAGTGAGTAGGGTTTCACGTCCCGCCCGACATAGTATAGGTCATTTTGGGAACGGCCTTTGCAGGCAAAATTGCACATACACATAATAACGGAACAAAAAGTTTAACCTTTACACAAAGTTTAACCTTTATGAAAGACAAAACACAAAAAACGACCTGACCCTAAAATTGTAAGAACTGCCAATTATAATCGTGCATATCTAATGATAATGGCAGTTCTACTAATATTCCCAGTTATCCTCCGGACAGTCATCAATGCCATAATGCTGTCTATTGGAAAACCAAGGGACTACACCCCAGACGAACAGCATAAAACCATATAACGACTGACTCCGGTACGGGCAGAGCAGCCAGACACAACAAAAAGCCTAAGTACTTTTGCAGCGCTAAATTCAGCATTATGCATTTTTTGTGCAATGATCCAACAAGCGCAAACATCATCAACGTGCGTGCGTCTGTGCGGAGGTAAACCGTTACGGTAATTCTACCCAGACGTGCTAGGCCAACGTCCACGCATAAGACGTCTCATTTCTCAGCAGATCCCACGTGACACATCAGCCACCACATTCATAACAGACTCTCTGCAACTTTCCGTAACTATAGCCGGACACCTTGGATACTTAAGTCAAAAAGTGAAGTGATTCAAAAGTTTGGTCGAAGTAGGTACTTAGACCAAAGTTTAGCTAAACTAACCTGGCTAAAGTCTGTTCGATTTGCATGGAAGTGATAGCTTTAGCCCTTATGGCTTAACTTTCGCTGAGCCTGAATCCACTTCATCTTTTGACTTTAGCTGAGCAAAAATATGGCAAATATTTACAGTCCTATACGTACGGATAGTTTAGTAAATTAAAGCAGTCTGGTACCAAAAATAAACGCCGTAATGGCTACGCAACGACGTAAGACGTTACAAAACTGGCAGATTTTTGCTGTTTCAAATAAACGTTAAGGCGTGCCTCTCAACAAAGTTCTAGGCTACCATGCGAAATATCGACACCCAACTGTGGCGTCATGGGTAAAATGAGCGACAGTCGTAATAATTTTGTGCAACAATTATGGCACAGTGCAACAACATCTTTGGACACTTTGCAAACTAAAGTAAAAGTTCTGTGCAGTCGCCTTGTACACCCCTTAAAATATACATGGTGTTTCATAAAAAAGGCACCCTTTTCTGTCTTTCATAATTCAGTCAAATGATGATCAATTTACACGAAATTTTCACCAGATGTAGCTAAAAATCCTAATTCAAAATATTTGGACAAAATATAGCCATTAGTTCAATATTCTTTGCTAGTCGTGATGTAATACTGACGTCATGTGTTCTGAGTACAAACTAGCTTGTCTCATCTGTAGGGACCAACCGAATTCACGGGAAAAAATGCATGATTTCACGGCAGAATTTTTAAAATGTGTCAAATTTCACGGAAAATTCACAGAAAGAGTTTAGCAAATTCACGGGCCACACAGACATTATTTTGAGGTGCTGTGCTAATGCAAAAGAAGAAATTTCAGAACAACGATTATTTACTACACTAAGTCAAAACTCAAGACAGTTAATGCCAACTACTTAGTGCTGAAGTGCGACACTTGGCAAACAGCAACATCCGTACAAAAGCTGCTGATAAAACTCTGGAATTGTCATAAATTGAACTAAAAGCGCTAAAATTCACGAAAAATCACGGATTTCACGGAAATCAACGCTTTTCACGGAAGGAGGTCAATTTCACGGAAAATGTCACAGCCGTGAAATCGTGAATTAAGTTGGTCCTTACTCATCTGGTTTTGTCAGTGGAAACCCTGCTTCAATGGTAAACTTTATCTTGTTCACTGATGAAAAATGTTTATCGTACCAGCACTAAGCAACCTGGGAGTATAAAATCAGGTGTCTCGCAATCCAGAAACTCATAGTTTTTGCACTGCTGAAAAGAGAATTAAATTTCCAACAAAACGTATGTAATATTTCCCATCTCGCCACAATGTATAAGCTACAAAGGTTAAACGTGAAGTCCTAAACTGCGCATGCAACAGTAATTTTAAGCATATAATACGGTACACTGAATACATTCTAGAAACGACATTAAATGCACGCACTATACCAACATGAGCAAAACCAATCAAGCATTTCAAAGAATCCACCCAAGATGTCCGTTCACTTGGTGACGTCACACAACCCAAGACGTCACATGCACGATCCTCCTATAGGTAGGTAACAGCCATCCAGCAGAAAACCAGGAATTATTGACAAACACAGAACACAGCCGGTGATCGGGCAGTGGCGGCTAGACAAGGTGATGGGACAGAGCCGTCAAGGGATACAGCTAGCAGTAGAGTGTAGTCTGGGAAGCTGGCTGACTTCAACGTGGGTGGCCGCGTCCAGTCAACGTGACATGTATACACATTAAAGAAACCACACACAGCGACCAAAAAACTGACCGTGCTGAAGCTGTAAACGCTAGCACGGAGAAAGAAAACTTGAATATTCAGGCCTCCCAGGAGCAAGAAGTGAAATTTCAAAACCCAATGTTTACAAAATTTCAGGACAATTTCAGGACATTTTTGTCGGTTTCACGAGGCTCAAGACACAGAAAATGCACGTTTTTTGTCCTCACAAATGTTATTCATTGAAGCAGATCAGTACTGCAGTCCTAAAAATGTTACTAAGGCACTGTTATGAACATACTAAGGCAAAACTGTAGTAAGTTAGTAAGTAACCCAAAAGTACTGATAGAGTCCTGTAACTAAGTAAAGTACAAAATGAATGCAATGCTGTAATGACGGAATAACAAAGGTCAATATCAGGACATTCTGACCAAATGAGTACAATTTCAGGACAATTTCTGATTTCAGGACAATTTCAGCACATCTGTTAAATTTCAGGAATTTCAGGACAACTGGGAGCCCTGAATATTACATCACGTTCCCTTTCTGCACTAGATACTGCCATACAGCTGGACTGAGTAAGCCAGTATGCAGTACGAGGATATGCCACTCTAGACAGTGTAGTATCAGTGCTCAGATCGCACAGACTACACGGTTGGGCGACGCACGACTGCAGCCGAAAACTGTGAAAATAGTAGCAGTGCAAGACGATTGTGTTTTAATTCCTCTTACTACATGAGAAAAGTATCAGTAAGTCACTTATCATAAATCACTCTAATGCGAGTGCTGCTGCTCAGCTATTTCATACAAGAAATTTGAGCTACGGCTCACGAGACGCGCGAAAGCCTATAGCAGTTCCTGTTCGCAAACTGTCAGTAACCTAGGCCCTATCTCGCACCGTTACTGAGATACAGCGACTTATTGGCCAAAAATCGCAAATTTTGCCCACCCCCCTCTCATTTAGTGCCCTCGTTCGGGGTGACCCCCTTCGAATTCATGGAAAAGCTTTACGGTTCCTGAAACTAGAGTCTTCTGGGCAGCCGACGGTGAAGATTTGGTAATTCTAGCTCACACCGCTTTTGACTGATCCACCCGTGTGACAGACAGACGGACGGAGGGACAGACAGATAAGACAGAATTGCGATGGCTAAAATGCACTGAAAGCAGTATAGCTGCTTTCGCGCGTAATAAATGGAGCAAAAATAAATATTTTGATCATTAGTTCAAATTTTTTTACGCGCTTTAGAGCGTCCTAGCCATCACAATTCCATCCGTCCAACCGTCCGTCTGTCTGTCACACGGGTAGATCAGTCAAACACGGCGCAAGCTAGGAATTCTAGGATCACCAAATCTTTACCGTCGGCTGCTCTTTCAGCCTGAAAGACTCTAGTTTCAGGATCCGTAATGCAAAAATAGTGGTTTGTATGGATTTTTTGGCGATTTGGGGCTGTTTCTTCAAGAGCGAATTGCGCCAAAATCAGTTGAGATAGACATAAAGTTGCCCAATATTACAGTAGTTCTGCTACAGTGTCCCAGTGACAATATTCGACAGGCTCAACAACTCAGAGCATAGTAGGCCTATTTTCTTTGTCTTTTTCAGGAAAACGTTGTTAACAATTCTGCATACATGGTGCTACTCAATAATGCTAATTCTTCTTCTAACTCTAACCTTATTACCGTAACAGTTCTGATATTTGCTCATCTCAACAATTTAACTGTCAGAATAAAGACTGAAAAATTTGCTCTAAAAATCAACATCTGAATTGTGATCACAAAGTAGACCCAAACATAAAGAATAATCCAACGTATCAGCGGTTAATACTTCCAGACAATCTCCTAATCATAGACTATCATGTCAAATGATGGTCATTACTGTTGGTGGAATGCCAGGGTTTAGGGCCCTGTTAATTAGTGGCCGATTCACACCTACGATGCAAATCAACTCAACTCAAAGCTTGAGTCGCATTGGCATCGTAGGTGTGAATTGGCTATAACTATTAAGATCCAGAAATGTACCATGGTTAGAGCTAGCTTCTTTTTAATCTGCCACATCCACAAACAATGATGTATGCAGGTACAAGACCTTTGGGTGCCTCCGTTTTGAGTGCCATGATTTGTGACTAGCACGTTACTGAAATTACCATACTATGCATAACATTCAAGTTAAAATTGTAAGTTGGCAAAAAAATTAAGTTGGCAAATCTGATTTTCATTGGCTCCACAACAATAACTTTCTGCTGCACTTATTTGTCATCGTTGCCGTCGTTGTGCATCGCTTGTTTACTGATATCATGATTCTTCACTGTGTATTGTCGCATGTCGTCGTACATCATCATCATCATTCATTGTCGTCTCGTGTCGTCGTCGCATCGTCTTTGCACGTTGTTTTGCATCACGTTGTCATCTTATGTCGACATTGCATTTCGTTGTGCATTCTTGCACATCGTCATCATCGTATGTTGTCACCATCAAGTGACAAAAGTAGAATATTGTTTACTGAGCAAATGCTCTGGCGGTGAATTTTGCGTAATTTGCACGTGAATTACGCGTTATACGCTGGTCAAAGTCATGCATAATTTTCGAACCTTATTAACTAGCAGTGTCATGCCTTGGCGCCCACACGGCAACACCCAAATGTCCTGCTCTGGGTGCATGAGAACTTCTAAGTTGAGATCAGAGATGCAGTTTTGCCACTGAGACGAGACGTTAGAACATTTCGAGACAGTCTCAAGACCGAGACCACATCCCTGCCAACAAACGTTATTTCCGCTAATAGAATTCTGGTAGACACAACAAACTGGTTTGTTGCATCGAAAAAAAGAGGCAAACTTATTCTTTCTGCATCCGGCATTCTGCAAAAAAAAACAATAATTTGCAACGCACCGCAGCCATCCGCTGTAGGCAGGAGACGAGTGACGAGACCAGTCGTCCATAACAATGCCAGCAGCTGAAGTCATGCCCGCCAG
>Ga0209454_1002133_pt1 | contig 13171 bp, 5 predicted proteins | sample WorMetHERISLAND1_2_FD_187400 | JGI IMG/M metagenome (GOLD analysis project Ga0209454, IMG submission 187400) | Marine gutless worms symbiont microbial communities from Max Planck institute for Marine Microbiology, Germany - Olavius geniculatus... | ecosystem: Host-associated > Annelida >...
ACGATATTGGTGAACCGCGATGTGCATTACTGCATTTTGCATAACGCCATCTTGGCCGCCATTTTCGGTTTCGGTTCGGTTAATAGAAAACCGGTTAACCGAAATTTTTTCCGTTAACCGGTTAACCGGTTAACCGAGAACATCCCTAGTATAAGCAGGAATCTTGATCACTCGAGCGAGTATATCTCAGCGGTAACCTATGGAGACCTAGCATTCTATGCTATCGTATAGGACTCCTTGGGTGACCTCATGCTCACACTGTGTGCTGATTCGAACGACTTCAAAGCTGCCGGTGGCATCCAGAGCGCAGATAGATAACGGATAATTTACAGAGAAGGCGATATTGTATATTGACCGCTTATCTGGACTTGACGTTTGATCGTGTAAATCGTGTTGGTTAAATTCGTGGAAAATTAAACGTCAGACCTCAACGCCTCAGGACCAAAACATAGTACAGTACGTATTAAAATTTCCAGTAAGATATCGAGGCGCGAGAAAACATCACTGACGTGGACGTCAGTGTTATATTGCTATTAATGATAAAACAAGAAGCCCAGCTGTCGCTAGGATAGGCGACCGTGCAGGTTATCAGTAACCTTCAAGGTAACCCAAGATCGATGATATTCATGTCATTTAAAAGCCAATATGGCACTTCCTATTAGTGATCTATAGCAATCTAGGCCCTATCTCTCACCGTTTTCTATATGTGGCCACTTTTCCGTTGAAAAACGCACGTTTTTACCCCTTTCCGTTCAACTCCGAATTTGAAAGTGTTTACCTTGCACTAGATTTCTGCCTAGGTTTAAGACAAATGGCTAATTATTTGTGTAAAACTTTTCCCTAATGATCTACCAGTTAGCCAGGGTACATTTGTGACAAACGGACAGACAGACGACTGACGGACGACAACCGTACCATAAGCTCGACCGTTACTTAAGTATGGTCGGCTAAAAATAATGGTCCAGAAAAAAAAATTCTTGGGTCTCCGTTTCGCAGTCGAAAATTACAGACACCAAAATTAAACCTAATCTTATTGCGTGGCCATTCTACATAGGCCGCGATTTCTACTTTCCTGGCTGAATGTCCGTCAGCCTGTCACTCCGTCTGTCTGTTTCGCACGGGCTTGTAACTCGAAAAGTAAAAGACGCAGAAAAACCAAAATTGGTATACGAAGGCAATCGTAACTGTTGTGTTAATTTTCAGCTCAAAAGATCAAAGATCAGGGTCAGAGTTAGGGGCTAGGGTTAGAGCTGCACAGCCACAGTGGGTGAGTGCATGAGACGGCGAACCTATAGAACCCACGCGTGGCTCCACGTAGGCCTACTACAGACGCAGGTGTTGCAATGTGCATTTGTCTTTCTCTAATCACTTCCAGTGTCGACTGCGTTAGCATCATCAAAGTCCCACTTTCTACTGCATACTGCATAGTAGTCAACGAGTCTCTTATGCATGCGGCTTTGTGTATAGGGGGCGGCTGAAAGTTTACAAATGGGTTGGTTTCGTTTGATGTTTCACTCACTCAGCTGTTCCAAGGTAAGACCGAGCCCTCCCCCACTCTAACTCGGGCATGACGTCTAAGATCAAAACATGTATTTTTAATATGAAAAAAAACCATGAAATCTAAGGGACAACGTAATACCAGATTGATGCCCGTTTTCTGTAGGAAGTTGTTATATGGAAAGTTTTTTGTCTTAACTTGCCGGTAGAAGGGGGTTTCGTCCTGGGGAGTTACGTCCAGGTGGGGGGTATGTTCGGACACCCAGCTGTCCGTGGGTGCTCCAACAAAAGCAACATTAATGTCTTCTTTGCACGCAAGATTTCGATCGGAGTCTCGATTCCGCTAATAGCTAATAGGTTTTTTTCTCTGCATAAATTTCACGGACGTATGTTTTTTGTGCAAGCTTGTTTATTTGCTGTGCTGGGTTAATTAGCAATAAATTAGCATGCCTTTGAGGAAAAACTAGGTTGTGTCGTCGATCAGTTTTTAGGCGTAATCGCTTCTTGCAGGGCAAGCGATTCCGCTAATAGCTACACATTAAGCCTCTATTTTCCCCTTTGCGTGGTCTGTCGTCTGTCACATTTGCGCACATGCTTAAATCGTTTGACAGATTCAGATGTTATTTAGTAAAAAGTACATTGTGGAATCCAATAACACATTGTGTCAAATGGGGTATAAAAATGCTGTCCAAGAATGTCACGTTTATCCGGTTTTAGTTTAGTTTGAAAACAACACGTTTTAAAAATACGATATGTGAAACGAATGAAACTGCTAAGCCGTAGTGAATGACTTTGGTGCATCACAGTATCATGCCTTAGAATATGCTCTACTTTATCTTATAAATACTAGTGCAGTGTACCAGAGTAGGGTTTATCATGCATGGAAAAGTATCAGAATAGGGAGTTGACTGAGTTTATGCGTAGAGGTATCATTATATATTGCTAGTCAGATGCGAAGTAGGCTAGACAGAAAGTTCTAAGTGCATTTAAACGAGATAGATAGGCCTAGATACGCATATAGAAAGAAAGAGTGCTTAGCTAAATGACTGTGATGTACTGAAACTAAGACCGCGGGCGAGCTAGGTGAAGCGACGACTGCAGGTGCGCCCTTCCAGAGGCTGCATGGTTACTTTCGAATGTTTATGTAGTCGAATAAAAATAGCATCAGACTGAGCTGCAAGTCCGCTATCATACGGCGTTATCTCGACTCCATCTCCAGCTATCAATGACTGGTGGATGGGCTGCTGAGACTGCGTCATGGGCGGATTTAGGGAAAACAATTAGGCAAGGAGCCCATGCCCTCAAGATGCCAAAAGTCGTACGAAAACGCCTCCCAGTGGGCTGATGCGTTCTATCACATTAAGACAGTTTTTAAATGTGTCAAATTTGATTTCGGCCAAGGCTTTTCCCGACACCTCACTGTAGGGCTCACAACACTCCCCTGAACTAATAGGCTGGAATTCTAGACTACCGGGCAAGCGTACGTAGGCTTACGGGAAAAACAATTTCGCCTAAAATGTCCAAAATACCCATACGCATACCACGACCTAAAGCAAATTAAAAATGACCCCTATGGGGATGGGACACTCCCTTTCGATATTTTAGCACTATATTTACGGCGTTTGCGACGTCTCCATTCTTGCGTCGTCGGCGCTCGGCTTGACCTCCTAACCCAAATCCTGGATGCGCCAGTGGACAGCGTGTGATGGGATTGAAGTGGAGCCGGAAGGCGTGGAACAGGCTGCAGGCAGGCAGCTGACACGGCGGATCTCGACGTCGATGACGGACAGATTATGCAGGTGCCTGTGACGCTTCGTGGTCCCAGATCCACCGTCGGTCAGTGGGAGTCAGTGGGGTCAGCATCAATTATTATTGAGTGAACTGATGCGCGAAGCTGCAATCTGCAGTCACGCCTTAACGTCTGCCTGTCTAGAACGCATCCAGATTAACATCCCCTCTAGACAGAACTCGCAAAAGTTGTTAGATCAAAATTATTTATCGTGCAACGTGTTCTCGATACCTGATTGCGTATTTTTGGCAATTGGTATTTTCACGTTTTTAATTCAGCCGTTTACGCTACGTATCTCAATAGAGATGCTTCGATCATTAATCTATAGAGTACCAATTTTGACAGTCGATAAGTTTACTGCAGACAGACTTGAAAATTTTGAATTACATAAATGTTTTTGGCAGCTGTTTTACTAAACTGTGTTTACTAGGCTATCTATGTAATGTTCTTTCGTGGTCTTGTGGTGTATTTTATTTAAGTCTGCAATAGTACACAAATGTGTAAGATTGGCAATTAGATCACACACCCAGCTCGCACTGCTACTGTCTTCACAACTTTGTGCTGCAGCCGTGTGTCATGAAGCAAACGACAGTATATAGTCTGTGCAATCCGAGCGTCGTTTAAGTACAACACCGCACTGTCGGGAGTGGTATACTCTCGTACCGCGTACTCTCTTACCCACTCCAGCAGTGCTGTAACTAGTATGAACGCCACCCAGGTGTTTCTGGTGGACTGTTAATCGAACTGCGGTGGGCTTTCTTCCGCGTGGGTTTCGTTCGGACATCAGCTGCAGAGTAAGTAAAGCTAAGTTTATAGTTCAGTCAGTTAACGGACGCTAAACGAATACAACTGTCAGCGGCACGTCTTCGTTTTACATCTTGACGCACCTGTGTAACATTTCTACTGATGACAGTTTATCTACTGCACTGAGTTTTGTGACTCAAGTCAAGTGTGCTTTACGCATCTGAGGCATGTTTCCGTAGGATGGATGAGGACATAAATTTTTTCGTTGTCTTTTTGGTGCTGTAAGTTGATCATATTGTAACAACTGACTAAAATCTACCACTACAAAAGTTAATAGCCACCATGCAGTTGACAGCTGTTATTGTTCACTATTAAGTATTAGATTTAACATGATTTTGCACATCAATAATAAGCTTACTTGCAATGCTTCTTACCGGTAATAAAGCAAAAATCGCCTATATTGTATTCTAATCTAATAAAGCACCCACTAAGCATACTAGCTTAAACGAGCGATGTTAGACTAAAATTGTATAATAAAACCAGTAAATCTAAAACAGATCTGAAGACGACTATAAATTTCTGTGCGTCGTAAAGCGTACTATCAGCAATTCGACAACAGTCAATTCCATGTAAGACAAGATCTTACTCGTAAGGAGTATGCAAGGGGACAGAAATAAATTGAGCTGAAATATGTCACATCATTACATTTTATTTCGCGAAGTGCAGTAGATGAGTTCAGTTCAGTTCATCTCTGTCGCTTTGTACACGCCTTTAGTGTTCTTTTCGCTGATGTGGTCACACTGTGTTGTAACTGGTTGCCAAAAGTCGGTTGTTTGTTGGTGAATGGACAACTTTAGTCAGTTTTTCGTTGACAATGCTGGTAAGTAAGTAAGTACATTATGTTGTTTGCCAGTTGAAAGACGCGCCAGAACATATCACCGACAACGTCGAGACTATAGCACAGCGCAAGTTTCTTCTGTTCTTCACTTGCCGCTTGTTCTTCGGTTTGGCGCTGATGAAGACCACTCACCGAGGAATCAGTACATCGGACCTGCACGAAAACGACGACGTAGCTTTGAACTAGCCGTGGGTCTGCCGGTGGGTAGTGTGTTCCAGCAGACAGCTGCAAGCAGTATAGTCGGTGTGTGTGGTCTGCCGATGGTCGGTTGCCACAGACCGAGCGATACGTCACGATTACGTCACGCAAAGTGCGATCGCCGGATTACGCAAACTCGCCACCACGGCTCGGGTGACCATCCAACGAAGAGTGCCCCTGGAGTGCGCGGTTTGATGGCGACTGAATCTAAAAGCTCGTTAAGAGCTGCTGAATCAATGCTTCGGTTTACTCTAGTCTCACAGATGTGACTGCGTGGGGCGCTGAGTGACATAACCAACGTGTGAGTGATGGAAGCAGCACCGCCTCGAGCTGGATTTGCGGTGAGAAAATCGACACTTGCTCGACAAACTTGATCCGAACAGCATACAGTGGACCTACACACTTGAATAGTATGCTATACAATAATGTTCTATGGCTGAAGTTTACTTACGGATAGGCTTACACATTGCGCTTTCCATTTTCAGTCAATATTTCTCGCGCCGTTTTATTTTAAGAAATGTGCAGTATGTGACGCCTTATGCGAGAAGTGTAACTGTGTAAATTATATTCACGGTTGACCAGATTTTTTTTCGGGCTATTTTAGTGGAAATTTTTTTTGCTACAACTTTTCGCTTTCAGAAGAAGTCAAAGACATAGCTGAAGTTTGCGAATGAAATGCAGTAAGCTTAAACCACGCAGTCTATGCAGCGCTTATTCAGCTGTGCTAAGCGAAAAGTGAAAATAACTACCGCCTCGTATACTATAGACCTGCGTGCGGTACTTGACATGTTTGCAATGCGAAAAACAGTGTCAGATACAGACAGGAACAGACAGACAGAGAATTCAATCTGCGACTAATTCCCAGGTCGCACCTGTGCTTGTCTGTCATCGAACGCCAAACAGCGGACAGAGCAATGATAGGACACGCCAAAATTGCGGCAAACATACACAGCAACTGCTTCTAGATCTGCTTCCAGATGTCTTTAACGTCTGCGTGTCTGTTTGGGTGAGTGAGTGAAGTGCCCGGCAACCCCGGCGACTCAACCCCTTTCACCGGTGATACGGTGAAGTATAGTCGTAAATTTCACTGCTAGAACATGTCTTTTGGGTCGGGTCACGGTTTTCGAAAAAAGTCGTAGACAAACTCACAGTTTGCGAATTGTGTTTAGTTGATTCAGCAAACATCATGCGAAAGATACGATGAGATTATCGTGCAGAGTAAGTAAGTAAGTAAAGTGTCGATTTGTATAGCGCTTACTGAAAAAACATCTATAATGCGCTCAGTACATATCTGGCAAAAAGTAGCTGCAGTTAAGGTTTCTAATTGGTCACGAGACAGCGAATTCCAAGTCGACGCGGGTCCCACAAGAGCAAAACGCCGACGACAGATGTGCAACGTTCTTCTAATCCAGGTCAACTCAGCCTGGCCATCCCTCCGTGGGTAGGCATTGAGTACCAGCGAAAGCTAGAACGTTAGCACACCGCTCGATACGTTAGCCCCGTATCCGTGCATTCCGCGGTCTGGCAGTGTAAGCTGGTGTCTGCTGGTTGATGGCTAAGGAAACGGAGATCGGAGCGCTGCGCTGTGGGACTTAGGCCTATGGCTCGGGAAGGACTTAACGTTTTACGCATCACTCTTGAAAGCAGACACGTTTCATCACCGGGGCTTTTTACCACATCGCGAGGTTTTGTCTGCATTTAGAATGCGTTAACGAGTGAGTTGAGACGAGAGACGTACAGCTGCTGATTGGTCTCGTCGTTGTCGTGGGACCTCGTCTTAGATCTCTGTACTAGCTGTCGTCGCCACGTCACGTCACTGACGACCCAAGATGACACCATCATCCACCCAGCGCTATCTCTCTCCCCCTAGCCAGTGCTAGTCTTCTTCCACTACGCATCGCATCGTCGCAAATAACCTCCTGCTTGTCTCGCGTGCCCAGGGTCAACTCAACTCTTTCATCTATCTACCGGTACTGCAGACGTCCGGTTTCGGGTTTTCGTTTGAACGGCGCCGGTCACGGACGTGGGTGCCATTGCGTCGCACCGGCGGTGTCACATTATACACGGTGTTTCATAAAAAGGACCTCTTTTTCTTTCTTCACAATTCACTTAAATGATGATCAATTTACATAAAATTGTTACCAGTTGTATCCGAACAAATACTAATTCAAAATATTGCAACAAAATATGGCAGTTGATTAAATAGTCTTTGCTAGTCGTGACGAAATGCTGACATTATAATGTGTCACTGGTACAAGCTTGATAGTCTCAACTAGTGCTGTCTATCGCTACCCTGCTCCGATGGTAAAAATTTGGACCGTTGATGACAAATTTTTGAAGTTTTACAGTTGCAGCAACAAAAAACGTGCAAAGCGATCGCATTTACGTATATGTGAGGATAGATGGACTTTCACATGTTCGAGCAAGACAGTGCAGTAGCACACCGAGCTTGTGAGAAGGTTGCATTTTTGGATCGCGAGACGCCTGATTTCATGTCCCCATGTTGCTTAGTGCTGACACTATAAACTTTTTCAGCAGCGAACTAGATTAAGTTCACTATCGAAGCAGGGTAGCAACTGACAGCACCAGTTGAGACTAGCAAGCCTGTACCCGTGACACATTATGACGTCAGAATTACGTCACGACTAACAAAAAATTTTTAATCAACTGCCATATTTTGTTAAAATATTTTGAATTAGTATTTTTTTTAGCTACAACTAATAAAATTTCACGTAAATTGATTATCATTTGAGTGAATTATGAAAAAAACAAAAAGGGGTCCTTTTTATGAAACAGCGTGTATAGCCTACATGTAGTCTCCCCATTACCAAGTCTCCCCTGATACCGGTAGACGGCGACACCGTCAACGTCAGACAAGTGATCTCTGGATTATCGGCTTCTTTTGAAGCCGATCCGCGAAATAATTAACTCAGACAACTCTGTTTCCGCATCTCTGTCTGTCTGTCTGTCTCCTGTAGCTCTCTCAGCGCTATCTCTGTTGCATTACGTACTTGTACAGACAAGATGAGAAACCACGAATACTACTGTATATAATTTCACAGCAAGTCGGCAACAGACACGGATAGAGGCGAACAGTGTTTATAAACTGTGAAACTTAATTCCGGTCGGAAAACTACGAAAATTAGCCGTTGTTTTGAAAACCTGCTGGATTTCTGTAAATGTGGTTGTGAATAACCAGAAACGTGGAGCGTGTCATAAGCTCAAGCACTCGTGTTAGAAACACGACGTTTTCAAAACATGAGCCAAACGGTATAAAAAAACTATACGACTTATGACTGCCAACGATGAAAACAATAGTTCAACACTACGCTGAATTTGGCGTCACTGTTATTGAGCGGTCGTCCTATTAATAGGCCACATTACAGGTCTTGCCCGTCCGTCCGTCCGTCCGTCTGTCTCGCACGGGCTTCATGAAAACAAAAAAATTCACTTGACAACAAAAACAACAGGTCTGCCAATTTTCAGATCAAAAAAGAAGAAAAAACATTAGGCCTAGACATTAGGCCTAGACATACTCGTATTGGGTTATATTATTTTGCTGTTGCAGCTCTTTCATCGGTATTTATGGTTTTTGTCCGTTAAATCACCCGTACCCCAATTAACCGTTAGAGTTAAGGTTAGGGCTAAGCTTAGGGTTACGGATATGGTTAGTGTTAGGGTTAAGGTTATGGTTAGCATTAACAATAATAATTCGTGTGTGGGTGAATTAAGTATATCGTTTTTATTTTATGGCTCCTGGCAGCGAAGACTTCCCCACTGTAGTCAGCATTCAGGGATATTGACAGAATATGAAAGCAAACGACATGCATGTAATCGTCACAGACAGAAATCGATCGACTCTGCTTCTTCAGTTGTCGCACGCTTAATCTATATTTAATCCAGTTAGGCCTACATCGTGCAACCAAGTTGTTGCTATAATTAAATCATAGGCCCAACTACACAGCAGCTAATAATAGTCGCAACGTTCTTTGAGTAATGACCTCCAAGTTCGTGTGGTTGATTACCGCGTTCTGTGCTGGTTGGATGCAGTGACAGTACGGCGAGGTTTAATTGAATTAGCCGCTTCATCAAGTGCATGCATCCCACAGGTAGAATGCGGATGTCGTGCTGCGAACCTAATCACGTCTGCGCACGTGAACATTGACCTTCAATGACGAGACCAGTCGATCCGGAGGTTACATAATCTTCACATCTACATACCTATAGGGACGGACTCCTGTCTGTGTGGTTCATCTGCTATCTCTGTTACTCTCACTGGGTATGCGCTGGTCTGGCATCTATCAGTGAATGAATGAAAGTGGACAGAAATGCGGTAGGCCTATGTATGTAACGAGATGCTTCGCAGGTGTCGCACTGCGACCATCGGTATTCGCAGTCCAGTTGACGTAAATAAATAAGCGTATATGATGTTAATTAGTTTAATTCAAACACGAAAACCTACGTTTAACTTTATGCATGTGTCGTGTACATGTATTAGGCTAGTAGTCATGCGTCACTCATTAATTTGTGTGTAACGACACAGCGCTGATAATTCGTGTGGTTGATTAGGCCTATGGCTGGATGCAGTGAGACTATGTGTTACACACATAGGCGTGTACTAATCTATTTTCTTCATAAGTGGTAAAAGTAAAGATAGTAATAATATTGGTTGTTAGCCTTTCATTTTTTATCGTCTACTTGTAGATAAAAATTTTAGAAATTTATTTTTTTGCAATTTACGACGTTATACTTAAAGGTGCATAAATCTGTGTTGCACTACATTATACGAAAATATGATATAAACTAAAATATGAAAAACAGCATAAAGATATGTTGAGAACTTTATATTCAACCATGCAGCAAATCGATGCGCAGCCACTGCGAATAGAGAAGTAGCCTAAATCGAGCATCTTTGTTCGCCAAAGCTTGGTATAGGCTAAGTGTAATTTTTTGTAGTTGAGGCTACGTAACGAACAAAGTCGGCTGCGAGATTGATAGAAAATGCTACCCGCAGAGAGAAGGAAAAATGCGATCTTTCAGGTGAGCGGACAGGTGACACGTCGCATAACGCGCACCTGTGTGATGGATGATGTGACGTCACTGCTTACGCAATGTAAAGCACGCCCACTACTTAGTACTTACTGGTAGCCTACTGGATGTGGGTAGTTGACGCTAGGCCTAGGCTAGCCCTGTACTACATGCCCGCAGCTATTGCACAACATGGTGCGATACAGTAATCAGTAGTACACCTACAAGACATGCAGGTTATTGTACCGTGAGGTGTGAGATCGTCGGAAATGCATGACACAGCGATCAATCATCCATGACGAACAGAGGCGCCAATACTGGGACCACCAGCGGAGTCGTGGGTTAAAAAAGGCGGGGCAGGGAAAACTTTGCAATTTTCCGACAGACAGCTGCGGATTTTCAACAAAGAAAATTATTTTTTAAAATTTCAATTTGGTTTCTAAATTTTATGAATATGGTGGTTTACAGCCTCAAAATATGGACGAAAACGAGAAAAAAATTTCTAAAAATTTTTCAACAGCCGAAAATTCAGGGGAAAGAATAGAATAGGTGCCCTTGCCCCTTCCTCGACGCCACTGGAGAGTGGAGACGGCCCCCTCCGCCAGTATTTGGACATGTCTAGTAGTGAAACTACGATAGCCAAGATGAATGTCCCCTGCAATCTTTCATTGAAAATTATATTAAACGGGTAAACAGAAAAAGGCCGAAAATGTTATCGATCGCTCTCTTGCTATATACGCAATTGTTCCACCAGTCTGTTCTTATGCAGTAGACCAAAATGCATCCATTCTTTCGGCCGATGTTCCACCATGCGGACCCCGCTGAGGAAGCTTAATTTTATATAATTAATACGGCTCTCCTCCAGACCCTTTGGTCAGTCGGTTGGAAAAGAGCTAGGTTTATCCCCTTCGAGCCGTCTCGGCCTTTGGACACTCAATAATGACGAATAGACATCCATCAAAAAACGTCGCATTAGGCCTATGTTTGCATGCGGGTACCTGCTGCTCGCTCGCTATACACAGCAAATAATCGATGAGAGTAATAATGCAGTTGCCGCATAGGCCTCTATGATGTATTTTATGCGTCGCATCAAACAGACAGACAGACACGCATTCACAACTAATTTATATCATCGACTGTCATTTAGCTCAAAACAGTTGGTAGAGGGACTCTGGTACGTGCGATCCTACTAATTTGTTGTAATTATAGGCCTACGCTTACGATCCGTTTCGCCTTCATGGTTTTTTCAGTTAATCAATCAAACTGTTTGTTCCAAACCACACGGATCCATAGGCCTATAAGTAATAAACAGAGAACAGAATATACACAGCAAGCACAGGAGAGACAGACATAAATATGTTAACGTATAGAAAATAAGTTTCTATAGTACACCACCAAATCATTAGCACACAAATTGAACTGCCGGTTTGTTAGCTTAATCACAGACATCTATTTGTACACAACATCGTGGCTTAATGCACTTTTTTATATATACAGGGTGCGGCCAAAAAAGTAGCCCTCTAAAGTTTTTCGCTGTTTTCTCAGCAACCGTTTGGAATTTTAATTTGAAATTTTACAGTTTTTTTATCAAAACCTATTTTTTGCCGCACCCTGTACATATTTATTTACCGCGAATGATAGAAAAGCACAAAAAATATAACCAAACTTAACCAATAATGTCATTACCCAACTGAATTGGCACTTCAGCCCGGTTCAGTTCAGTCAACTCCTAACGAATACATTTCTTAGTCGAAATGTCTAATAATATTCATTGATTGGCCACTTCTTTTGGTGTCCACTCAATGATTTGACTTTCGTATATAGAAGCCTAATCTCGGCTTTGCACTGACACATCAAAGTGTCGAGGCACGCTTGTCGGTGGTAGCGAGATTTTTGCGTGTAGTGCAAACAGGAAGTAGTTTTGTCTGACGTCATCTGCCACAATACGCCGCGCTCGCTGTAGACACTAGTCGGTCACGTGGTCTTCTCTGCGCATACCTGCTCGTCACAGCGGGGGCGAGACGACGAGTGACGTCATCATGTCGTCATTCATCGAATCCAATGTGTCCATCCGATGGGTCTGGTGTTCATGCACAGTAGGCCTACAGTAGAGGATTGACTATAATGCCTAGTTTTCACTCAATGCAACGAGCGCAATTAACGCAAGGCCCTTGCATACTTTTTGACGCAACTGATGCGGAAGACGCAAGAACAGTATAGGCGCCCACAAACACTGAAACACAACGGACGCAACTTACGCAAGCGAAAAAACAACGACGCAAAAGAACGGATAAAGAAACGATCTATATTCTTGCGTTGCGTCCGTTACGTGCGTTGCATTGGGTGGAAACCAAGCTTAACGCAGTAGGCCTAACCATCGTCGTCCATTCGACACTCGTAGGTACATGATTGTGTCTCTCTCTCCACCTGTACATTACAATGATGACGTAATCAGACCTCCTCGTGTGACAAAAGCCTCATTATCACGTGCGACCAGTCGCTCGTAGTCGTTTTTGATGCATGATGCCCGCTAAAATAACCTGCAACTCTTATAGACCTAGACTGGTGGACTTAGCTTTCAGCGTGATGTCTCCGTGGTGACTCTGAGTTTCTGACGTCCGTCTGTCGACTGCTATAGGTTTTACCTTACAAACGTGTCGGAAGTAATACCCCGTTTACACAACGAAGCATACATGAAGCATACATGAAGTACACATGAAGCACACGTATTTAATATAGGCCACACGTGGACGATGTGTGCTCTAAGTTGGCTTCAAGTTTGCTCTAAGGTTGCTTTAAGTGTGCTTCATGTGTGCTTCATGTATGCTTCCTCATGTAAACGGGGTATAAGTCAGTTAGAAACAGCGCTGTTATTGTGATTCAATAATAATAATAATAATACGTCGACAGAGCATCTCACCAGGCAGGTTCAGCAGCAGAGTTGGCAGCCACGAGCAAAGAGGACAAATATGTTGATCTCGGCGCCCGTTATATCTTCGAGCCGATTGCCATTGAGA
>Ga0209454_1002135_pt1 | contig 13168 bp, 7 predicted proteins | sample WorMetHERISLAND1_2_FD_187400 | JGI IMG/M metagenome (GOLD analysis project Ga0209454, IMG submission 187400) | Marine gutless worms symbiont microbial communities from Max Planck institute for Marine Microbiology, Germany - Olavius geniculatus... | ecosystem: Host-associated > Annelida >...
CTTAACAGTAAAGTTAGTCCTGTAGTAAAGTGTCTGTGGAAGAATGAAACAATTTGAGAAAAAGAAAAGTTTTGAGGTTAAAAAAAAGAATAAAAGAGTGATGGGTAGTAAGAGTAGTGACAATGACACTGATGCAGTAAGAATGAGATGATCGTAGAAAAATGATGAATCAGGAAGAGGCAGATGCAGACGTGACTATAAAATAGTGATTAAGGCAACTGCATGGTAAGTACACAGTCAGAGTATCAGACTCGTCGAAATAAACCATAACGTGTTTTTTTGGTTCAGGCGGCATTTTTTCCGGAGTTATTGTCAGGTGCGATAAAAGATAAACTTTAAGCATTGCTGCGACAAGTTTTTCCCCCTCTTTTTGAAAACGTGTCGCCAGATCGACCAACAACGTCAACGCCCTCAACCCTGGAGCAAATAGAACGTTAATTCAGAATAAAACAGTGAAGGAAACCTACATCACGTCCGCTGTGTGTTGACCGTTTATTAAAGCGCAAGTTCATTTTGCCTGTTTTACGTGACCTACGAGTACATGTTCCGGTCATGTAATACAATATGATACAATAAAAAAACAGCCATAACGAGCTTGCACTAGATATGACGCGTTTTAACAACTTCGTCATCAATATAAAACATTTACGTATTTTAATATACTTGATCGCTAATAGAAAAAGACACATAGGCTTTTAAATGACGTGAAAATCATTGACCTTGGATGTCCTTGAAGGTCACTAACAACCAGTACGGTTGGCTATCCTAGCGACAGCTGGAATTCTTGTTTTTTTACTTCGCCAGTGTGTTTTATTCATAAAAAACGTTGCGTGTACAAGTATGGAAGTCTAATCGATTCCAACCGAAAGCAATTTAATGTTTTTGCAACGAATTAGTGTTTCAGTTTGCTTGTGTAAAGTCGGTCCACTACAACGTTTAAGAATGTCCATAACGCAACCCAGGACATGTTTTTTCTGTACTCAGGCCCGTACTATACGCAAATTACCGTATATGCGAAACCGTGCTGTAAATATAATAATATCAACGTTTTTGTTCGCCGTTTTTAACATATCTATTTCTAATCTAGAGAAGCTGAAGTACATGTTGTAATTTAATGTGCATGAGCACGATGAACTCCGAAAGCGTTTACTGTAAATAATACAGAGTACAGTTTGCTGTAGGCGTCTATGATACGGTGGTCGTCTGTCCGTCTGTCTGTTCGTCCGTCCGTATGTCACGGACGTATTGTGGCTAAAAGGTGCCAAAGTTGATATTGATCACTAATAGGAAATCGCATATGCCCTTTTAAATGAGATGAAAATCCTCGACCTTGGATTACCTTGAAGATCAGTACTGCAACAGAAACTGTATAGGCTGTAGTGCGTCTTCCCTAACGACAGCTGGGCTTTCTTGTTTTTTCTTGCTAACTAAGTGTCTGAGTGACTATTCTGAAAAGTTGCACAGCAGAACATTAATATTTTACTAGACTACTGACCGATTCGTCTCGCAGCAGAGCTGTGAGCAAGATGACGGCGTGTTGGGCGGCTGTCTTCACATGGTCCGCGCAGTACGCCCAACACATCAGCAGGTGCACCTGCAGCCTGTACATACCCAATCATAACAAGCAATTTGATAAAAAGCGGAATCGCCGATCGCAAACAAAAATCATAAATCATCTTTTTTCGTTAAGTAAAAAACAATTGCATGTTTCAGCTGAGGGTTCAACCCTCCAAAATCGAATAATGTAAAAAGTACTTCAAAAATGTACTAAAGTAGAGGTACAAGTAAATCATGAAAATATTACTTCAGTAAAAAGTAAAATTACTAGATAAAAAATGTATTGCCAAAAAGTACTAGACCAAAAAGTTACTTTTAAGTAAAAAAAGTACGAAGTACTGTAGCTTCAAACAAAAATTACTGCCTTACATATGCAGTCTTAGTTGATGAGTAAAATGTGTCTGATTAAACTAAGAATAATTTTCTCAAAGAGAAGATGATAAATCGTAAAGCGGCTAAATCCCGTGTTTACTGTATGGAGTGTATACGAACCGTTTGACAGTACTGACGGCGTCGCAGTCGGGAGACGGTAGGAGACAACTAAGCGCCGGGACGTAGCCTTCCATGCCTTCGTCCGTACGAATCTGCAGCGCAGTATTATGAATATCAGCATTAAAACTTCCCAGCCAGTGCTAAGCGAACTCTTGGAAGTTGGCGGACTGGAACAGAGCTGTTAAATGTTAATAGGTCAAAATGCGCTTCGTCGCAAATCAACAGGTTCAACCTAACGTTTTGCATCAAGGGGCCGCGTCGATCCGTCCTCAATATTGGGGGTTGAAGATCGACGGGCAGTGGATTGGTGTCAAGAGGGAGAAGCAAGAAAGGGGACGGGGCAATTAGCCCCCAATGCAATGTCGGAAAATTGTCGGACGATCTTTTCGTCGATAAATTTTCGTCCAAAAATGCGAAATTTGGGCTAGAAATCCGCATGTTGGAAAAATTTAAAAGCAAAATAGAAATGTTGAGCACGCTGTCGAAAATTTGCACCGTTTGTCAGAAAATGTGCCCCGCCCACTTTTTCAACCAGTATAGTCGCCAATAACGAGACGCCGCAGGCGTTGAGTGCGATGGGAAATGTGGACGAGAATATTTTCCTCCCAGCCGACTGCAGTGTGGGATAATTGTTAGCTCCCTGCTCTTCCACCGAGGTGCGGGGTGGGGCCAATGCAAAAGAATAGGCGTAATTTCTTAATCCCTAGCGATTAGAACTTTCTAATCGGTTTTCAGTTCATCTATGGATAAGAAGTAAGTTAATCGGATTCGGTTCTTAGCGGATGTCAGATTAAGCGGACGTCGATTAGAAAAAAAGATAATCCTACTTCTTGACGAAACATGAACTCGCGTATTGTTGGAGCTTCCGCCCATGCTGATTCACTGCTGGCCAAATTAGACCGGCCGCGACTTTAATCTGAACGCTCCTTCCTGTCGTAAACCAATATTGATGTGCCTTGTGTAGGCTAACTTGGCCGCTTTAACATTAGGGCCTATAATAAGTCCATCACGAACAACAGAGCTCTTGTCACTAGCAGCCGGTCACTGGCTGACAGTACAACGGCATCTTGTCAATGCTTCTCGCCTGTCGTCGAAGACATATTTTCCCATTGCTACTGAATTTGCGCAGTACTAGATTTAACTCATTAAATCGGCAGCCTAATTCAACAACGAAGAAGAGATTCGCCCTTTCGCAAATTCCGTGACGCTTTGGAGGATTGACAACAAATTGAAACAACTGATTATAGACCTACCCGCGAGAAGAAATGGAACATGAGCAATAAACGTTTTGGTCTTTAATATGATCTAAGCGCTATTTTGACGGGTTGCAGAAACAGTTCTGAGAAACGGTTGTAAGTGGACGTACTTGCAACGTGTTGGGACGCGTTATGTCTGTGACTGTGATTTCGTCGCCCGCCGACATCTTTATCTACAACAGCAGCAGCATCAACAGCCGTGATGATGATGCAGGCCTACAGGGTAAACCAAGAAAACACTTCCGTAGCAAAATACTATATCGTTGGAATTATGGAAAACTTTTAACACCAAATTTAGGGTGTATGTAAAGAAGAACTCGGGCTGGCCCACACAACTAACACATTTTGTTAAATATTCTGTTATTTTTATGTCAAAATTGTACTTTATTTACCCGTTTAATTAAAATGCAGTTTAATATTCAAGCACTTCCGGAGGTATAACAATTTTTTTCTTGGGGACTGTTTGGTGCACCCTGTACAACTCCTTCCCAAGTTTTATTAAGGTTTATAGAGCGGCGCTGATTTCCGAGCCTTCAGTCAGACACCAGTTTACACTCCGAGGCCACGAATATGGGGATATTGCATCGCGCAGTGTGCCTGCTAACGTCCCAGTATCGCTGATACTCACCGCGCTTACCCCAAAATGGATAGCCAGGCTGCCATGTTCGTTGGAGTCATTAAACTTTTGTAACTTAATACCTTGGTATTTTTTCATATTCATAGTTCGTGACGCGTAGTAGTAATTCGGCCTTGCTTTGCCTTACTGTTTGTCAGGTTCCTTTTTTACTCACAAGCATTCACGACCCCTAGGCAAGCTATGCACCCATGCGCTGCGGGGGGCCATAACACGACACTGCTACTCGTATTCGAGTCCCACATTATTATGAAATATAATATAAATCTGCTGTACGACTATAATGTTTGCATTTGCCGGTACTTACTTCACTTCGCAACCTGAACGCACGAAGAATTGTTCACCCACGACAAATGACGTTGGTAAAGCCACCCCTTTGGCCTCCCCACTCAGAAAAAAAATCTGGCGCCGTCAGTGTCACGTGCATGCAACAGTTGCGAATAAACTGATTCTTAGAGTCAGACGAATACAGGGGACGAATATATGAGCGTAGACGCAGTAGATAGTATTATAATAGGCCTATTCGCTTACGGTTTTGGTCTGCAGCCAGCACTTCGCTTGAGTTGCAATTGTCTTCTCGTCGAACTTGCTCGTATCGATTGTGATCGCCGGCAGAGAACGACTTTCTGCAGCCAACTGCTCAATTGTCTGCTGCCAGCTGTCGAACGTCTTTACTATTTTCTGTTAAAACAACATTCACAGCATCAGTGACGTTGCAGCAAAAGTGGTATCACCACAGAATATTTACCCCACCCCTAAATCTTAGCCTGTCAGAAAACTATTTCAAAAATACAACATTTGCGGTTAAAAATCCCACATTACGGAAAATTCGTGGATAAATTATAAAATTTTAAGCTCCCGTAATCTCTGCTGCCAAAAAATTGCAGTTGTCAATCGGAAAAAGAAACTTGCTGCTCTTTACGCTTATGCTCCGTAGCTCTGAGATGGGTTCGCTCATTAAGAGCTATATTCGGACCTTTAACCTTTAATTTTTAACCAACAACGCCGCTGCCTAAAATGTCAGATAGGCGGTTAAGCCTATACACCAAGCGACAGTACCAACTACATCCGACTAATACCTTTGACTCGGATGCAATGACAGAGAGATACAGGAGCTCGGAGCTACTACGCATCAGCGCAGCCGTCATAACTTTCTGTTATAAGACTTATGTGTATAAAATACTGTTGCTGAACTGACAGAGCCGAAATTTTGGTAAAAATTTACATCGGAAAATCAGGGGTGACGTGTCACCAGCAGTTTAGTTTGATATAGTTGTTTTGGACAAAATTTTATCTTGGCCTTTATGTAGCGATCGCTTGTCATTGACTGAATTCATATGATGATGCAGATAGCCGATAGGCTAACTGCAATTACAGAAATGAAGGCAAGTGAGGAAGGTTTGGTATGCGTGATCCACATGCCCATAATTCTGTCAGAATTTGAGAGCTGGGAACTAGCATAATTCATGCATCGCTCTTCCCCTGTGACTCTTGTCTACTTTGGCAGTTTGTGACTGTTACCAACTTACAAACTCAATGTGAAACAAAATGTGATGAACTCTCATACAAACGATCTTGCAATCAATCTCTAGACGGAATCGTCTGCTTCGATAGCCTACAGACCTCGACAGTAGCACGCAAGCAAGACACGTCAGCAGTTGGCTTGAGGGAGGCGTCGCGTAGTTCTTTGTGCATTCGGTAGACGTCGTGAAACATCGAACGCTCACACTGCTGAGTTTCCGCGTAGAACTGCAATAATAATTGAAAGCGTAACGGATGGTAAGAAATAAGAACGCTGAAAACAGGAAAACGATAGGTTAAAATGGCATGTGAAAAACATAAAGTGTAAGTGACGGAGAGTGATCAAAATGAGCTGACAAAAAATTGAGAGAAATTGAAAAATTGATAAATAGATCTTAACTCTCTTGAGTCTGATGTTGACAAAAGTCGACATTGGAAAGTAGGAGGCCGACAGTAGCATATAGCTGATGTGTGCACAGACGTTAATTGACAACGTCACAACGCAACGTCACAACGTTAACTCGGAAAATACTCCGCCTCGAAGGCCTATGGAAAAATTATTCAGCCTCGAAAAAGTCAGAAGCAACAATTAAACGAAGTAAGCTATGTGCGAAGACTGGCTGCATGAGGCCACAACGTGCTCTTAGTGCACACTTACCTGGCAGACCTTTGGCGATACTCCGGCGGCTAGCAGCGCCTCCATACATCGCGTATTCGCCCCCTACACACACGTACGAATACGCGATCATTCACACCGCGTCCTTTAAAGGCGCGCACAGAGTGAACGAAATAAACTTAATGGGGTGTTTACACGATCCAGCAAACGTCCAGCTAACTCCCAGCAAATGTATTCAAAATACACGTGCTAATGGTGGACGTTTGCTGGATCGTGTAAACACCATATAACTGAAATGAACAACAGAACTAACTCATTGCATTTTAGTTCACTCATTTCTGTCTCTTTGAACACACCTTAATAGGCTATATTTTCATCAGCGACGAAATTACACATTATGAACTAAGAGTGTTAAGTCTAATAATAGGTATACTATGTCAAACAGTTAGAGAAAGAACAACAAAGTCAATACTTAACAACAAGATTCGTTCGTAATTGCGTATAGGCCTACATGGGCTAAACAAAATCCCAAATAATGCCTGATAACTAAGCCCAGAAGCAATTATTGGACAAAGATCTTATAGAGAGAGTCCCAAGACACTATTAGTAGCCTACTTCCATGCCTCTCGTCCCGTAAAACATTAGCGTCATCGAAAGACATTAATGAGTTTCGATTTCAAGAAACCATCAAATAAGGCTTAAGTCAACTTGCTCATGCTGCTTTTTTCTGTTTCCAAAAAAATCTGGAAGAATGAAAATTAAAAGAAACTACAGCATAATACGGTTCTTGCCTGGTCGTCGCGTGGTGTATGGATATCAGTCGGCATCGTCTTGAAGTCGGAATAATTCGACCAAGAATACTGTACAGTTGATCGTTCAACAACACGTCCGCAGGTCTACCAGACAGCCAGCAGTAATATGTCCAGCGAATGTGTCGGGTGTGAAAGCCGTCGGCTAAATGGAGACACAGCCCTTGTGATGTTGGAGCCGATGCAATGACCTGACCTAGCACGGCACTTTAATCGGCTCTGCTCCCTGCAGTGGCGTAACCAACCGTGCAGCCCGTGGAGTAGAATCTGTAAACGATACTCATTGAAATAAAGCACTCCCTCGGACTGACTCCACGGCTATTCGGATTTGCTCGAGGTTTTTATTTTTTCACATTTCAGTTTTCATTATTATTTTTTATTTCTTAATTTTTCAGTTTTTTCTTTCTTATTTTAGTTTTTAATTCAGTCACTTTTCAGATTTTTTAAAGTTTTAGTATTTCTATTCTCAGTATATCTCATTTCATTTTTCTTTTAAAACATTTCAGTTTTTTAGTTTATGTGCTAGATTAAACTGGCAGTTTGCTGGACAGTTTTTGAGTGCAAATTCTCTACTGTATTGTATTTTATAAAATGGATTGAACTTAGACTAACTGATTTATTTGCTGCAGAATTTGAAGTTTTGCAGTTTGTATCAAGTTTTTCAAACTTATGGTCATACGCTTGGTAGAAATGATAAGAAATCTTGCGGTGAGACCTTCACAGATTTTTTTTACATCAAGCGATAGAGTGGAGCCTACCAGTAACAGCCGCAGACCGACACAGGCTTTACGTTCGAGTAGTCTCTTTGGTAATCAAGAGATGTGATTTACCAGCTACACTCCTCTCAGTAGCGTATTTTACAGACTATAGGCATCAAAACGATTTTGGCTTGGGATTAGCTGGATTTTCATGTTGACCCGATAACGGTTTTTACGTCTGGGGAGCGGGGACTCTTCTGACACCCTAATCAACTGAAAAGTTGGGTATCCCGTTTCTTGCAATCTTCGACGCTTTACGCCTTCTTCCAGAAACTTGTTCTGCAGGGTTACCTTCGAATAAACATATGCGGTAACCGGTAAGGTAAAACAGTAGGCCTAACCAAAGCTGTTATAATTTATAGAAATTTATAACATGTACTTACTGATTTGTTGACATTTTATTTCGGCAACCCCTGTTGCCTTCCTCGGAACGATTTCTGTTTGCCGCTAGATGTCGCTAACGATGTAGCTAGTTTAGTCTGAGGAAGTCGGTACAGGACCAACAGAAATCGTCACGATAAAAACAGCAGCAGGTTTTAATTTGATGAATTTAGGCCAATGATGTATATGTTTTTGTTCTGGCTACGCCAACGGCGTGCTCTGAGTGACGTAAGAAAGTGGCGTTTTGTCGTAAAGCAACGTGTATAGGCTATCGTCGCCGGCGCACCTGTGACTCCCACGCCGTCTGGCGATTACGACAGGCACTACGCCCTCGCTTCGACGACGACAATGCAAAGGCAGTCCGAGCTAGTTTATTCTACGAGCTACTGTAGTTTATTCAGAAGTTCAGACCGCCTCTATCGTCACCCTTCCGTTGATTGCTGGCGACGAGTGATGCACGGTCTATGATAAATATATCCGCCGCCGCACCGACCCGTTCAGCTCATTGACGGTTATTTAGGCCTATAGGCTCGGCCTGTTTACATTAGCCGGCAATTCGTCGAACTCGTTTGGTAGACTTGGCGAGGGACTGATTTATTCGAATACCGACTGCTATACGGAACACGTATAGCCTATAGTTTGTAGCTGGCATTTTCGTCCGCAACACCACAGCACTGTAAATTTCAACTTTGTCGAAGCCTTAATTATTGTTCCGCCGAAGTAGGAGGCTATTAATCTCTGTTTGTCCGCTATAAGATTATTCAAAAGTTGTGGAAGGATTTAGATTAAATTCTGTTAAGGCTAAGGCGTGTTTTATAGGACTAAGTGATTAATTCATCGTTCTGTCGCCGTCGGCAATCTGAATCACTCGCGATCCTGATCACAGCAGATTGTATTGTCAGTGTTATTCGCCCTGCAGGTGGCGGCACTGGTCGCAATGGAGGTTTGCGCTGTCCTAGCGCTTCTAGTTGTGGATGTGCCAGTGCAGTTGTAATTAGAGTCAGTGACTGACTGCGAGGTTTAAAATTTAATACACTATGGCACACCTAACGGATTTTTTTCCGGGAGGGGGACAGGCGGACCCCATCCCGGATAGTAGGCCTGTAGGCTTACCCTGCACGCTGAGCTATATCTGTTGAATCACGTTGAAGTTTTACGTAATTGCTATGTGGAATACCGCGGTAAAATGCGTCATACTGTCGTGCCTTCTCTTTCCACGGCGGCTTGCCGTATAATCGTCGAGTCTTGTTGGTTCTTTGCCACTATCGGCGGTGAATGACAACGATGTTGAATTGACGTCAAAAACGAGCGACGGTGTGAGGACTGCATAATAAACTTGAAGGCACGTCGCGGTTTTGTAAATGGCAGCTTTGTAATGCACTTCTATTTTTACGCACACGTAGGCTAGGCTTATAGGCCTGTTGCGCGTGCATGAGAATGAAAATACTAGCACACCGCAGAGGATCCGATTACGGACAGACAGACAGAAAATGTACATGTGCAGAAAAGAGAATGGCTATAGCGCCAGCGCGCGACAGTCAAATAATAACAAGCGGACAAAGAGGGCTGTCCGCTACGCCCCATGTCCGCTTGATCTTTGCCGTAGTATTGGCCTGCGGCCTCCATTTTCGGCCCTTTGCGCCTCATTTTGGCCTGCGGCCTTGATACACAGCGCTGGATGCGCTAGCTGTAAAGATGCTGATGATACGTCGCCATGGTGACGACGTCTATATGACGTCACAGCCAATCGCAGTCCAAACAGATACATTCCTATTTTAAAGATATGGATAATAATAATACGATAATTCTAGCGTTAGATCGGCGATCTTGCTGTTGGCACTGGAAAATTGCTAGAGGTAGATCGGTAGACACATTATTGGGAAGATGGTAGAACTTACAGGGTGCAGCCAAAAAAGTGGACCCTTAAAGTTTTTCGCTGTTTTGTCAGCAACCGCTTGGAATTATAATTTGAAATTGTACAGCTTTATTAATTCAAACGTTTTACATCTAACTGCCGCGTAAAATGTGATTCTGTTGAAAAACGACTAAGTTATAGACTTTTTAACATGACCGAAGATACAGAGGATTCGCCGCTGCAAACTGTTCTCAATGTTGGCTTAATCTATTAAATCTTTTTTATTCAAATATGTTTTTTTTTCTTCTTTCGCATGTCGATAATTTGGTGACGTAACGATGCTTCAGCTGTCGATCTTGATTTTCAGCAAAGTGAGTAAATTTTAGCAAATTCACGACGTTTCGCAATAGCGCATGTCTCATGTTGGCTATACACCATGTCTCAGAAAAAAACGTAATGTTGTTTTTATTTTTGTGTGATATTTTTGGCACGTGTCATCTGAAGCATCGTATATTGGCTTAAGCTATGGAATGTACGGTAGGCTAACGCTTCTGGTTTATTTCGCACTCGGATGAATTGGAGTACATTTCATAATCGACTCGATGCTGAATTCCGCACCACGATCCGCAGTGCTGGAATTGCAAAGACAGCCAAGCTAGAGAGCTGCCTGTTATTATGACAATCCAAACTTCTGATAGATGGAAATGTGGGCCTATCGGCATCCTTCTTTTTTTCTAGGTATAGTTTTAAGTTTTGCCCCAGATTCTGTTCCAGATTTATGCTGGTTCATATTCGGTACTGTCATACGTGACACTATGTTGCAGTTGCTGGTTGATTGTCGTTCGTCCGTCCGTCTGTCCGTCTATTCGGCTCATGGCGTAGGCCTACGTAGGTCCTCATTATCATCAGGCCTATATATCGTTATAGCGACGGACGGAAGCCAGCGGCATTAAATAACCGTGAAATTATGTGTAGGCACTGCATGGAACCTGCGAACGAACGAACTACATGATTGTAGAATCATTTAATTCATTGGCTGTTCGATCGCATGTAGGTTTATACGTCTACTGTGTAGCACTAGCAAAAGTTTTAACAGTGGTGGCGTGACAGTACATAACTTGAACTTAATTTTCTAAACTTTAGTATTAGTAATAATAAGAATTTGCTACAAGATTATATAGCCTAGGTTAACAGTTCCGTGATTTCGTTAGGACTATTTACTGGCGAAGGTGATAGTAGTCTATCGTACCATACGCGATTGTAAGTGACGATGTGGCTGCATGCCAGTGATTGGTGACCATAACAATGTGCTAGAAAATGTAGGCCTACGACTTTAAAATGACGGCTGAAATCGCAGAGGTAAAATGACGGAACTGTAGAAAGTAGAAACAGTGCAAGCACAATAATTTATAAATCATAACTAGCAACTTTGCTACCGTCGGGTAAATCAGAATCTGCCATCGGATGTGAAATAGAACTTCAAAGCACTAAGTTAACGAAAAATGGAATTTGAGATTTCTCCAGGCAGTTAGAGCGGTGGCCATAGTCAGAAGTCATTCGCGATGATCCCATGTTCACAGCAGCCTGTCTTTTGATGACAATCACGGACGGTTTGGTCGTTAGGGCGTTATACGAAGACTGTTTATTAAACAACAGTTTAGCGCTGGCCCCTGAATCACAGTATCAGACAAACCGGCGACGGATAAAGACGCGCTTAACGTAGATTTGACCGGTGCATCTATTGGGTCAAACGAAAAGCCAGCCAGCTAAGCCCAAACTTCGTTACTGTCGATTTGTCGTCAACGTATTGAATAGCAGGTCAAGCAATAAGTTGTAAGCTTACACAGAGGTTCTGGATTTGACGCAAGTATTCCGATTTTTTGTGGACTTATTGTATAGTGTAAGCTTATAGTGTATAACGTTTTCTATCAGCGTGGTAATTTTTTTGACGCGCTACAGCTATGCTGCATGGCGTCCTTGACGTCGTTGTCGTCTGTCTGGCGTTTGTGTGTCACGGATGTATTGTAGCTAAACGGTGGAAGATAGGGCCTAGGTTGCTATTGATCACTAACAGGAAGTCGCATATTGGCTTTCGAATAACATGAAAATCATAGACTTGGATGACCTTGAAGGCCAGTACTGCAACAGGAACTATACAGGCTGTAGCGCATCTTCCCGAGCGACAGCTTAGATTTCTTTTTTATCTGTTTTTCCTACATTTTTTTATTTTACATTTGATCGTTTATAATGTTACGTTTTTCAACGTTTGAATAAACGATTTGCTAGGTAGACTTAATTCGATTTGTTGTGATGAACTTAATTGTTGCCCAAGCTTATTTGTTCTTCAACTAATGCACCACAGCTTTCAGCAAGTGGAGCTTGGTCTTTAAAGACAGTCCATATCTGGAGGAGTATACTGAGATTGACTATGAGCGTTCTAACAGCGTCATCGATGACTTATAGGCGCCCGAGGCTGCACTGTCCTATACTTCATAGCAGTTTATAGCAGCAGATGCAGAAACAATGAACCATAGCTTAGGCCTACAACCCTCATCACTGGTCAATACGATGCTTTGAGAAACGTGTCGTCACAGTTATCGTAGTTTTTTTACGCGCAACAGCAGCTACTGCTGTAGCGCGTCTTAGCCATCGAATTCCGTCTGTCCGTCCGTCCGTTTGACGTCACACGGGTGGATCAGTCAAAAACGGTGCAAGCTAGGATCACCAAATCTTCACCGTTGGCTGCCTGGAAGACTCTAGTTTTAGGAACCGTAAAGCTTTTCCATAAATTCGAAGGGGGTCACCTCGATCGAGAGCGCTAAATTTGTGAGGGGTAGGAAAAATTTGCGATTTCCAGCCGATACGGCGTTGCAGAGCGAGACAGGTCACGCTCTCTGGCGAGTACACGTAAAACACTATAGATAATTAGCCGCCGGTCGTCTGGCGCCCTCTGGCGACTGTAATAGAAACATAGATTTTGTTTTACTGGGCTTTCAAACATTCACCGCTGTTGCGCGTTCGCCTTTGCGTTAGCTGGGCTTTTCTTGTATAGGCCTATAGTTGTCAACGATTAAGAACTCTGCGTAAATTTTACGCACGAAGGGCGGAGCATTTCTCCCCAGCCCATGCACCTTCAACCCTGACAACTCATGGAGAAACTTTCCCTATTGATCGTTTTCTCACATTTTTTATTTCCTCTGCCTCTCCTACTTTTTCCATTTTTTCTACGTGCCTAGCAAAAAATAATAACGTGCGCTCTGGGTACTGTTCATTCAGCAAATGGTTTGTA
>Ga0209454_1002136_pt1 | contig 13168 bp, 8 predicted proteins | sample WorMetHERISLAND1_2_FD_187400 | JGI IMG/M metagenome (GOLD analysis project Ga0209454, IMG submission 187400) | Marine gutless worms symbiont microbial communities from Max Planck institute for Marine Microbiology, Germany - Olavius geniculatus... | ecosystem: Host-associated > Annelida >...
ATAAGTCGCTGTATCTTAGTAACGGTGCGAGATAAGGCCTTGGTTACTATTAATCACTAATAGGAAGTCGTACACTGGCTCTTGATTGGCGCCGAATTCAATGACCTTGGACGACCTTGAACGCCAAAATAGGGGGTTTTATGGATTTTTTGGCGATTTTGGGCTGCGACACAAGTCTATATCATTCACAAGGTGGCGCCACGGAACTATCGTTATGCGATCCAGATAGAAAATTTGGTATTTGTATTTTAACTTAGCGTGAACACCCCAATTTTCAGCTAAACTACTGAACCGGAACTGCTATAGGCTTTCGCGCGTCTCGTGAGCATTAGCTCAAATTTCTTGTAATGATTTGTTGTGCAAGATTACACAGCATGTTATGGTACAAAAATAAAAATTGAAAAAAATTCGCTTTGTCATTGCTTTTGGCCGGCTGCAACCGGAAGCATAGCATCTTTGTAGGTTTAGGTATAACGTCGTTGATCGCATCTGCAATTGCCAGCGAAGTTAATTAACGCCGGGCCCGGTTAGTATGTAAATGGGTGACCGTCAGTGGGCGAGAAAAACATCTCCTACTGCTACATTTCGTTTTCTTTATATTCGTTTTTGCCTGCAATTTGTATATTAGGCCTAAGTTTGATTGTGACGGCGAAGGTGCTGGACGTGTTGGAAGAGGTGATATCGTGGCGTGAGATGGTTCTGAGTGGAATGCGTACACCCATCGTTCTGTCTGACATCGATGACCCCAGTCACGTCTCCCTCAGCATTCACTCTATACTGGCCATACTCTTCAAGTCAGACGAACCGGAAAAGGACCCGATCATTCTCAGCTCTATGCAACAGTTCAGGTTGTCTACACAGAAGCGTTTGTTGCAATGTAAAAAAATACTTTTTAAAGGTTTTTTTTGGTTTTAAATTTTCACAACGCTTATGCGTGGACGTCAGCATAGCAGAATTTTAGCAGATGGCCTGGTATAGCTATGTCAAAGTTGTCCGTCTGTCAGACTTTGCGAAAATTGCGACCATAATCAAAACAATGCAAGCTAAGCTCACGAAATCATCACTTTCAGTTGAGTAAAAGATTGTTCGTTATTTTGATAAACGTTGAACAGTCAATGTAAAAATATGTGTATCAAAGGTCTGTCTTTTAATTTCAATATCGTATTTGACAAAATATCGACATATTTTGTATCTTGATTTAGGGCCCTTAGGCATCCTTAGTCAATACGGTCAAGTAAAAAAAGATCACATTTTTTATTTAACAATTACAAACCTTATTTTGTAAATAAAAACGCGTTGTTAACGTTTTTAATGTTTTGCTTAGTACGTTTATTACCTTCACCACGTGTTATAATTAAGCATCACCGATGTTAACGACTTTGTTTAGTAATTAACTCGTAACAGACGGGCAGAGAAACAGAATGACACACCACGCTAGAGTAACATCTGTTAAAATAGCCGGTATCGCTGTGATGTCGCCGAAAACTGCGCGGTTATGTGGATAGATTACAGTATGGTGTAGATAACTGGCTCGGGTAATTTTGTGTTTTCAGCTCAATGCTCTCGATGATGATGGACGCTTCAGTGCATAGGTATGATGCTGGCGAATTTTGACAGAAAACGACAGTAAATTAAAATAAATGTCTGAATAAATAAAATAAATATCTAAATAAAATAAATGCTATCGTATATATAGACAGAGTTAATTAATAATAGTTACATTTAGTTACATTTGTTGATGAGTTGAAGCATCCAGGTTGGTATATTGTCTCAGCAACTTTTCATAATTAAATCAGTATACATCGAATGCCTGTTCGATTTTTTCAGTGCTTTAATTCTTTGTATGCGAACTGCCATAATTTTAGTTAACCTGTATCACAATATCTGGTTAATACTAAATGTAGGCCATATTGCTTGCATGGTTTTGAAGTGCTTGAGTGGAATAATAGTGAAATGTCAAGTCTAACATATTCATTTAATTGTACAATGTGTACAGTATAAAAAATTGATTTTCATTTTCTTAGTACTGTATATTATTATACTGGACAGTCGGAAATAGTTCATGATATGTATAACAGTCAATAAACCTTCTTGCATAAATGTTGCTTTGTTAAGAATAGTATTGTGAAGTTGTTGGCTGACAGATGATACTAAAGACATTTCGGCCTTGTTTTCTGTTTGTCTATGTTTCGTATCTTGTCTGTCTGTCTGTTTGTCTGCCTCTGTCTGTTTGTTATTGAAGTGTTCTTTGACGAATAAAAGTTGACATATTAATATCCAAAACCAGTTTCCAAATTCCCATTTTGTTTTTATAGGATATTTTATCCATGATCAAAGTTTGTAAACCTAACGACAATTAGGCCTGCGACTTAAAATACTAAGAAAGTGTATTAAATTTTTCAAAGTAGACCATATAATTAGGCCTACGTCACGATGACGTCACAACAAAGGTAGTACTCGAGTTGTGTGGTAGTGAAATCAACTTTTTGCACAGTTGCACAATAGTTCATTCCTGAAGTTTGCGTTTCCATCAATTTGGCGTATGTCAAGCACAGAATAGCGCAATTTTGCATGTTGTGTTGTAAACAACAAGCATGCTAAATTTAGTAAAAATATTTGATTATTTTTGATACATGGTGATTTTCGTATCGGAGTATTTTACTTTGACTCACCATGTATGTAGCCTACGTGTGTGCAATTATTGTGCATGCACAGTCAAACATCGGTTGAGTCAACGCAGGTTCTGCGCACGTTCAAACCAATCATGGAGTGAGTCAGTCGTCTTCACGCTCATAATACTCAACTGGCGTCCAGGTCATCGTTAAAAATTTTATTCCCGAAGTTCGTAAAATGTCGCTGCGAGGTCGAAGACCAAGGCCAAGGGTAACATTTTACGAACTGCGCGGATTAAACTTTCAATGATGATCGATGACGCCAGTCGCTATTTGTTTCGTTATACCTCAAAGCTAAAACAAAAAAAACTAAAACAAAAACTAGAAAGCAGTCAGAGCTCGCACACCTCCGCCAGGGCCATGTTGTTCGCCAGGTGACAGCACCGTATTCGGTTTGGCAGCGGTTTCCCAATCCCATATGCCCCATTGAAAGCAATGTTAACGAAAATTTCAAAGTGATCCAGAATCCAGGACTAAAATTGAGACACTGGTAGTTTTTGCCATTCCCGACATTCCCAGAAAATTTCAGAAAAATTTGTCCATAACTTTTTGAGTTATCTTGCTGACACACAGACAAACAAACAAAATCTGGCAAAAAAGATTACCTCCTTGGCGGAGGTAATCATTTAAACGAAAATCATTTGGCGATTTCAATGTTGCCCGGTCGCGTAGGCAACATTAAAGTGAACTGTTGCCCACCGGGCAACAGTGCTTATTTGTGAACGTCACGTGACGCGATTTGGACCAATCGCGTGCAGGTATTTTGCGCTGAAGTATAACAATGTCAAATGTATACTCTCGATACACCCTGAACAAAACAATAGAAAAATCTATCGGCCCTTCAGGCTGCATAGTAGGTTTACGTTTTTACGGTTTTAAACCGCGCTCAGAAAGATATAGGACCACTCCCTTTCTTCGGTTTTCGTCCCCTGACTATCCCTTTTTTGTTTTTCTTCTTTTCTCTTACAGGCGTTTTTTCTTTCGTTTTTACCTTTTCATTTTTTTCTTACCCTAGTATTCGCATTTTTTTCTTTTTCTTTTTCCTTGCACTATTTTCTTTTTTGTTTACTTTCCCATTTTTATCCTAATTTTTCTTCCGGGGGCCCACTAGTTGTAGAGGCCTGGGGCTTGTAAGTTCCCAGTGAGTTCCATACGATTGATATTGCATTTTGAGCTAAGAAAGTGTTGCCAGTAATATCAGTATATTATGAATGTTTCTGTAAAAAAGCTGTTACTTTGTAGCGTGAGATATGATCAGCACTGTTCTAACGCTGTTGTGCGACCAAACACGTGCGCAATGCCTTGCCTGGGTTGACACAAAATTTGAACGGTTGCTTTGGATTCAGATGGTAGGAATAGATCCAAGCTTCTGCAGCTGTAAAAAATTGTTGGCAAGGCATGTCGCATTCGCATGGTGGCGCCACTCGGTAAAACCTACAAACCCATCTGCCACATACGTAGCCTATGTGACGTTTGCATGGTCTTAGCCATCAAAAGGTCGGGTCGCTATCAAGTTGTTACTATATGGATAGGTGACTGTCTGCGGACAGATATAAATCATCTCGGTATATAATCGAGATCTGCGGTCTGGCAGTGTAAACTGGTATCTGGCAGAGGGCCAAGGTCTAAGGAAAATGTTATCGAGCTAAGTACGGCGGTCCATGATAGGCCTAACAGAGAACAGTCTTTATGCGAGCAGCAATAAACGCCAGGTTAAAGGTTAAAGGTTAAAGGTCGCATATAGCTCCTAATGAGCGAACCCATCTCAGAGCTACGGAGCGTCACTTGTCACATGGGATCACACAGTGTTACCTGCCACCCGACAGAGGTGAACGCGCCCCGCCTTAACCCCAGCCAGATAGGCCGGTACTCGATTTACCTACCCCGGAGGGATAGAAGGCTGAGTTGACCTAGGCGGTTGGTTACATCCCGAGATGGTTTACCGCCCATAGGCAGTCACCCATCGCCGTATTAACCGGGCCCGGCGTACAGTAACTTCGCTGATCGGATCAGACGCGTTACCACTACACCACGCCTAGGTATCGCATAACCAACTTGTCAGAGGTAATATTCGATAAAATGCTGAGCGTTGAGATGTTGATATGAATGAATAGCCATTCTGCGCTTGGCGTATAACAGAACCATTGAGACAGCGGTGGAGCAGAGCCTATGCAAGCAAGACTCGCATATGGACGATTTCTTTGTACCGATGCAGACAGTCGCTCAGCCAGCTCGTCTGACTTCGCAAGTGCTTGACGACCCTAGGTACGCTTTACACTTGGTTTTTTGACACCGCGGCTTTGTGGTTCATGGTTAGAGCGTCAGATTTGCGATTAAGAAGCTGGGAGTTCTTTCAATTTCTGGCCTGTTCGCCAGAGTAATACCCCGTTGACACGAGGCAGCTTATACACGAAGCACACCTGCGGCCATCCACTACCCGCGTCAGCGAACAACTGGAGCCGTGGTTTGCAGCTAGCAGACATGCCACCGCCCCAATCAGCCACACTAGGCATCCATCACGTAGCCTTCATACGCATGAAGCACACGTATACGATATACACCGTTATTAAGGCAGCTTTAAGAGTGCAAGACGTGTGCTCTAAGTTTGCTTCAAGTTTGCTCTAAGGTTGGTCTAAAAGTGGTTCATGTATGCTTTTTCGTGTAAACGGGTATAACAACTCTGGGCAAGTTGTTTACACCTACGTGCCTGTGTAGGTGCAAGTGGTCTAGTGCTTATTGTCAACTCGTAACTTCCAGTTTGCAGTTCAAATCTCACTGCAGTTAATTTGCAAGCAACTTTGAGCAAGTTGCTAACTTACTGTGTGCTCAGGCCAACTCAGCCTTTTGCCCTCTGTGGGATGTAGCAGTAGCTTACAGGCTACGTGATGGAAGTCTAGTGTGGCTGATTGGGGCGGTGGTATGTCTGCTAGCTGCAAACCGCGGCTCTAGTTGTTTGCTGATGCGGGCAGTGGATGGCTGTGATTATCGCCGCTTATAACTATAGGCTAGGCATCAGTCCCCTTACGTCTAAGTTTGTTGAGACGTCAGACGTTGTGCTGTAGGCTGTTCTTTTAGCCCCAAATACCCAGTGGATGGCCGCATAGTGCGCTGCGGTAACATTAGCTCATGCCAATCAGCTGCCACTTCCGAGATTGTAAAGCGCTTCTGGCCTTGGAGTCTGTCTCACGTAGGCAGCGCCATAGCAAGTATCGAACTTTGCCTTTAGCTTTACCGACAAACCGTAACTGCTGTAATTGGTAAACACTGGTAAAGATTAAGAATTCTAGCAGTTTTTTCTGTAAAAATTTATCGTTAATTTTGATTATAAAATCATAATTTTTGGATCGAATTTTAGCGAATCAGAAAAAGCTAATCGAACTGTCTTTTAAAAGATTAATTGATTATACAATTGTTAATTTTCGCAGCTCTATGCAACGTTTATTAGAACTGCGCGGCGTTGCTAACTTAATTGCTACAAGTGAAATAAAGATTTTAACCCCGGTTTTTTCCAAACCCACGGGATTGGGCTGTGCCCTTTCCCAAACATTTTGCATTTTTACGCGCGATAGCAGAATGCTTCGCGCGTGTTAGCCATGGACTGTGTGTCCGTCCGTCCGTTCGTCGCACTCTGCAGCCGTATCGAAACGCCGCAAGCTAGGATCACGACATTTTTACTTTGGGCTCGCATGGGAGTCTAGTTTATCGTGTCAAAATTTCCTGCTCGTGGGTGCGGGTGTTCTCGTCGAACGAGGGCGTCAAAGAGGGGTACCCCCTAAAAAAGACGTTATATTGCCGTTATTGGCTCTAGAGATGACCATACATGGGAATGCTATGAGAATGAAAATTAATGACAAAATTGGGAATGGGAATGGGAAGGAATAGGAAACAACCTGTATGGAACCGAATGGGAATGGCCCTTATTCCCATCGGAATAAATTTCCATCGGTGGATGCCATGTATGGCTTATGTTCTGGCTAGAAAAACAAGATACTGTTTTTTGCCAAAGTCGAATACAATTCAGCGTATATTTTCTGTAGTTTGTGATGTTCAGTAATGATGACTGTCTTGACAAGTTTTAGATTCAACGACAAGCAGAGCACACTCAGCACAGTATGATATTGTGTATAAGGCTAGAGATGAGTCTTTGATAGGCCAAAAACTGTTTATGCCGCAACGATGAAACGATTGTTCGGAAATGGGAATGGGAAGGAATGGGAATTGATTGCATGGGAATGCGAGAGAATGGGAATGTAAAAAGCTATTCCTGGTCATCTCCAATTGGCTCGTATAGTGTGAAAAGGGTTGCAGATAGATATAGACATGCTGCTTATCATAACAAGCACTGGTGATAGGCTTTTTAAATTTATTAACATCGATGACCTCGAACGACCTTGAACCCCTCAAAAAGGGGTTTTGGTGAATTTTTCGCAACTTCTGGATGCAGCGCACATTTCAACACTGAATTGCGACGAAATGGCTGGAGATAGACCAAGACAACCTGCGTATGAAATTATAGCATTCAACGTAGATTTTAACAGTCTAAGTCCCGACCCCCTAAGTTCAAGGAGGCCGGCGCAGGCAAACGTCAAAGACAGCTACCCCCTAAAAAGTGGCTATTTTATCGCAATTATCTCGTGTAGCGTGAAAACGGTTGCAGATAGGCACAAACATGCTGCTTATCATAACAAGCAATAGTGACAAGCTTTTTATTGGCGTTAACGTCGATGACCTTGAATGATCTTGAACCCCTAAAATAGGGGTTTTTAGTGATTTTTTTGCGATTTCCGGCTGCGACACACATTTTAAGAGTGATTAGCACCGAAATGTCTGAAGATGGACTATTTTTAGCATAGAACGTAGGCCTACATTTTTAAGAATCTAAGTTTCGATCTCTCAAATTCAATGAGTCTTTTGTACGGAGGCCTCAAATTGAAGTACTTTTTCAAGATGCATTTAATATCTTATTGCTGTAAGCCTACACTGGTTGCCAAAGTGGCAGGACCGTTGCTATCGCGCGTCACGCGAGCTTTTCTCAAATTACTTGTTCGATCTGGGAAATGGCGTGCTTTAGTGTACTCTGTGGAGTGCTCAGCTTGCTTGACATTATAGTGTTACGAAAACGCAAACTTGTACGTACATGTAACCCGGGTCTGAAGACGCCCAAAACCCGGCTTTTGGGGCTGGCAAAACTTCTGTGTTTTTTTCAAAACTCAGGGTGCGGGAAAACCCGGGTTTCAGTCGCTAGTGTGAACAGGCCCGTCAACAGACACAGCGGGGCTACGGGGAAATATTCTCGCGGGGCCCCCTAGGGAGACAATTTTTGAATTCTTCTTCTTAAAATGGCGCATTCAGTGTGTACTTTATAGCCTACTTATGAGCGCCGTCGGGGCCCCCAAACGTCGCGAGGCTCGGGGTAACTTACTTGTGAAAATGGCGTCGATGCACAGGGGTAGTTCGGCGAACCTTCAGCAGGGGTCTGGGTCGTTCATACGGAATACGTCTGAGGCAAGGTCAACGACACCGCAGTTATTGGCATCCACACAGCACATCAAGTCACCCACCTCCTCCCCGCGACCGACTGATGACGCCGAGGCTGCGGTAGAACCGCTTGCTGCACCGCGACCAACGCTACCTGCCGTCAAGAAACCGTTCGGCTCGGGAAAGGCCGGCGCGCTGATATCAGGTTCAGACATTCGGTTTGAACGGAGTGACCTCGACAGCATTCCGTCGTTTCGCATCGAACCCCCGGTCAGCTGCTGTACCGCCACTTGCATTTCTATCCGACCGTACTTCAGTATAAATACGATTGAGCCATTGTCGTCTATCCGTCTGTCTGTCCGTCTGTTACGGATGTTTTGTGGCTAAACGGTATAGGCCGTAGTGGAAATGTTTTCACAAATAATTAGCACCGTGTCTTTAAGTTTAACCTGGGCATGCGAAATTTCAGTGATCTAGTGCAAGGGGAACATTTTCAAATTCCGGGTTGAAAGAGGAAAATGTGCGTTTTTCAACGAAAAACTGGCCATATCGCGAAAACGGTGACTGAGAGATACGGCCAAGGTTACCATTAAAATCAGGAAATGCCATACGACTTGTCAGATAAGATTAAATTCATTTGCCTGAAATGACCTTGAAGGCCGTTGCGCGCTATTGCGGCTAAACGGTGCGAGATAGGACCTAGGTTACTATTAATAACTAAAGCAAGTGGCATATGTTCTTTCAAATGGAATAACAAAAAATTGTGCTAATGCGCACGAGACGCGCGAAAGCCTATAGCAGTTCCTTTTTGCAAACTGTCAGTCTATCTCCAGCCATTTCGTCGCAGTTCATTCTTGGAGTGTGCACTGCAGCCGATGATCGCAAAAGTCAATAACAACCCCTTATTTCGAAAGTTTAGGGTCTTTCAAAGTCATCGACGTTGATACGACTGAAAAGCTCGTCACTAGTGCTCGTTGTGATAGGTAGCATGCCCATGCCTATCGGCAACCATTTTCACGAAAGACTGGCGAACAACGGTAAAATAGCAACTTTTACGCAGGTACCGCTATTTGATGCCCTCGTGCGCAGGTTACCTTAAACCTAGAAATTCGAGACTTGGACCGTTGAAATCTACGTTCAATGCTAAAAATTTTATATGCAGCTTTTCTATGTCTATCTTAATTGGTTTCGGCGCAATTTGCTTTTAAAGTGCGTCTCGCAGCCCGAAATCGGCAAAAAATCTATAAAAACCACTATTTTAGCGTTCAAAATCATCCAAGGTCATTGAATTTGGTGGCAATCGAGAGCCAGTCTACGACATTTTATTAGTGATTATTAGTAACCTAGGCTCTATCTCGCACCGTTATTGAGATACAGCGACTTATTTCCTAAAAATCGCAAATTTTGCCCATCCCCTCTCATTTAGCGCCCTCGTTCGGGGTGACCCCCTTCGAATTTATGGAAAAGCTTTACAGTTCCTGAAACTAGAGTTTTCCAGACAGCCGACTGTGAAGATTTGGTGATCTAGCTTGCACCGTTTTTGACTGATCCACCCGTGTGACGGACAGACGGACGGACAGACAGAATTGCGATGGCTAAGACGCGCTGAAAGCAGTAGCTGCTTTCGCGCGTAAAAATCATCGACTGTGAATGATTTTGAAGGTCACTGCCAACCAGTACGGTCGGCTATCTTAACTACAGTTGGATTTCTTGTATAATATTAACCTTGCATACAGTGCTGTAGTAAGGCTTTTCATTGTTTCGCGGTGTGATTTGTCGAACCGAGCTTACACTGTGGTAATTAACGGTGTCGTGACAAAAACATTCTGGATGCTCAAACTTTTATTTTTGCCAAATAATGTAAATTTATTCAAAGTTGGGCATTTAAGCCTCACATTTTGTAGTTTTATATAACCAGATTTTCTGACAACAAGAATTTTTGCGACAAATTAAAATTTAAAAGAAGGAAAAAGGGTAGTTGCCCCTTGCCTTCTGTCCACTACGCCACTGGCTGTAATTTACTAATTTTTGCTCTGAAAAATTATTAGTTTTTGTGAAGGTATTTTAACCGTCAAGCTTTCTGCATGCGTCACTGAATGGAACCGTGTCCCGCAACTAGTAATGTCATTTTTACGCGCGAAAGCAGCTACTGCTTTCCGCGAGTCTTAGCCATCGCAATTCTGTCTGTCCGTCCGTCTGTCCGTCACACGGGTGGATCAGTCAAAAACGATGCAAGCTAGAATCACCAAATCTTCACCAGCGGCTGCGGAAGACTCTAGTTTCAGGATCCGTAAAGTGGCGCTAAATGGGAGGGGTGGGCAAAATTTGCGATTTTTGGCCAATAAGTCACTGTATCTCAGTAACGGTGCGAGATAGGGCCTAAGTTACTATTAATCACAAATAGGAAGTCGTACACTGGCTCTTGATTGGCGCCGAATTTAATGACCTTGAATGACCTTATACGCCAAAATAGAGGGTTTTATGGATTTTTTGGCGATTTCGGGCTGCAAAACAAGTCTATATTATTCACAAGGTGGCGCCACGGAACTATCGTTATGCGATCCAGATAGAGAGTTTGGTATTTGTATATTAACTTAGCGTGAACACCTCAATTTTCAGCTAAACTACTGAACAGGAACTGCTATAGGCTTTCTCGCGTTTCGTGAGCATTAGCTCAAATTTCTTGTTATGTCTGTGATAACTTTGGCAAATGCGGGCCTAATTTAATAATTGCTTCGTAGGCAGAGGTTTACTCTGTCCCAGTACTTTTCTAGCTATAGATTAATATGCAGTTCATGTTCAAAATGTCTGCGTTCATAATGTTCGCGCGCTTCGAGTTATGCGTGCCACTGAACAGTTATTGAATAGCGTCATTGACGAGTCGTTCTAACTAGGCCTATTTGATTTCGTTTTTCGGTCCTGTATTTTAGTGCCCCCGCTCAAAAAAACACTTCACGTCTTTCTGTTCAGCCTCATTCGCGTTGCGTTGTGCCATGCAATAATGTTATAATTGTCTCTAATCTCGGGGGGAGGGGCGCAGTTCCATTACTTGCCAGTTTATGGATTTTTTTCTTACTTATTCCATTTCTGTCTTTTTAGCTGTTCAGAACAGTTTTATTCTTTTAGTTCGCGTGCCAGATTTAACCACCAAACTGCCAGTTTTGAGTTTTTAGTACAAATCACTCATCATATCTTATCACATCATATCTCCGATTGCACTGTGCAAGTGTACGTTGTGATTTGATTAGACGCCTCCCAGCGAAGCGGAGGAAGACAAAGCGAAAGTGAAGCTGATGGACCCCAAGCTGCGACTGAACATCGCAACGCGTGGCTTGGTGAAGACGCGCATTGAGATGCAGAGACATTGCCACAACATCATGCGTCTGTTTCGCAACAGTCCAGTCGTCATGAACGTGGTACACGCGCCGTTTTTGTCGTTAGAAGTATAGTAGTAGTGGTAGTAGTAGTGGTAGTAGTAGTAGTAGTAGTAGTAGTCAAACTTACGAGAAATGCAAACAAGAAATCTGAGCTAATGCTCACGAGACGCGCGAAAGCCTATAGCAGTTTCGGTGCAGTAGTTTAACTGAAAATTAAGGTGTTCACGCTAAGTTAATACATGTATACAAATACCAAATTCTCTATCTGGATCGCATAACCATAGTTCCGTGGCGCCATCTTGTGAATGCTATAGACTTGTATTGCAGCCCGAAATCGCCAAAAAATTCCATAAGACCCCCTTTTTTGGCGTTCAAGGTCATTCAAGGTCATTAAATTCGGCGCCAATCGACAGCCAGTGTACAACTTTCTATTAGTGATCTGTAACCTAGGCCCTATCTCGCACCATTACTGAGATACAGCGACTTATTAGCCAAAAATCGCAAATGTTGCCCACCTCCTCTCATTTAGCGCCCTCATTCGGGGTGACTTCCTTTGAATTTATGGAAAAGCTTTACGGTTTCTAAAACTAGAGTTTTCCACGCAGCCGATGGTGAAGATTTGGCGATCTTATCTTGCATCGTTTTTGACTGATCCATGGAGAGACAGACGGACAGACAGAATTGCGATGGCTAAGACGCGCTGAAAGTAGTAGCTGCTTTCGCGCGTAAAAACTGAGGATAATTTTTGTAGATTTTCAGAAAGTTTCGCAAAACTGGAGTTCTCGTTGGCGGCTTAGGAATTTCTGTCAGGTGAGGAAGAATTTAGGAAGAATTTTTTCAACCATTTTAGGAAAATTTGGTAGAATTTTGTCTTTGGCAACTTAGACGTCTGATAGTGCCAGATACTGAAAATGTGTTGATTTTTTTGCTTCCGGCTCAAAACGTTGATGTTTATTTGGGAGAAATGCGAACTTACTTTGACTCAGCAAAATGTCCATACATTCCATAGGACAGCTCAAAGTAAAATTTCGAGGGAATTTTCGGAAGATATCTTGAAAATTCTTATCGGAAGTGTCGTATATGGTATCAGGTATATTGAAAGAGATCGAGTTTTGTTGCCTGGTCAAAATTTATTTTTTGTGAGTTTGAAAGAACTTGAAAAGACTTGAGAAAATTATGAGACAAGAATTCCTGTGACGATTTCAGATATTTTCATGTCAGAAGTTCTGTGCGTAAATCAGGTACTGAAAGTAGAGATCGATTTTTCGTCGTCGGTTCGGAGTTTATTTTTCTTAAGAGTTGAGAAAAACTTGAGAAAAACTTGAAAAAAACCAGGACAAGAAGTCCCAATGTTCGAAATATTACGAGGCTATAGGAAGTTCTGTGCATAAACCGAGGTACTGAAAGAGATCGACATGTCGTTGGCGTCGGAGGAATTTCTGACGGCGCTAAGTGAGCTGCGAAACGTCATACTGCAGCGTCTGCTGACGACGCCGCTAGAAGTTCTACAGAGAAAGGAGTTCCTGGCTGACGTTGAGACGAACACGGACAAGATCAGTGTCGTCATCGAAAACATGCACAGTGATCTGCACGACTGCGCCGAGGAGGCAGAACAACAGGTTCACTCGATTAATTCAACTC
>Ga0209454_1002140_pt1 | contig 13163 bp, 6 predicted proteins | sample WorMetHERISLAND1_2_FD_187400 | JGI IMG/M metagenome (GOLD analysis project Ga0209454, IMG submission 187400) | Marine gutless worms symbiont microbial communities from Max Planck institute for Marine Microbiology, Germany - Olavius geniculatus... | ecosystem: Host-associated > Annelida >...
CTTTTGTTGAATTGACAATCCTTTATTCACCAACATTGGTAGCACAACAAAAAAAAGAAAAATAGATGAAAAATTAGGAACTACATAAATAATAGTAATTAATAATAATTAATAGAAGGAATTGTCCGGGCAAGTACACACAAATCAGACAATTGAACATTACAAATTAACGTTAAGCTTGCGCGATAACTTCTCTGTGCGCTTGCAGAGAAGCTCACTCGGTAACTTAAGAATTCCACCAGCATACTTGAAATATATACCGGCCGAATTGCGCATGCTGTTTTTTTTACTAAATTCATTTGCTTTTACTACTAAGGCAAAACCATGCGACATTTACAGTTATTGGTCAGGATATGTCGTGTTTTAATTGCTTCACTCGGTTGCAGTATGTCAGCTGGTTTTATTAAAGCGTTTGATTGACTGATCTAGTGAGTGATGTATTAACTTACGGAATGTTGATGGACGTAGGACGCTTTGCTGCTGCCGTGCCATGTCGATCGCGTCTGACCACCTTCTGTATGCCACACACACACACGCACACACCCACAATCAACTGTAACGGAATGAAATTATTGCAATGCAACTTCTCATCGAATCCTAAGACGAATGCTGTAAAGATATGACACTCGCTGACAATGGATCACGATCACGTCATCACACGCACCCGCAAGGCTACCGGTGAAAATAATGCAAAGAGGTATAGGCCTCAGGCTATTTATTCGCTTCCTGTTGCAGCTAATTTTTATTATTTAGGCACCTTCAGACGAAACATCAATTCGAGTTCAGCCAGGCAATCAAACCGAAAGTAATCGGTTTACTGCATAACGATTGTCTCGGTGTTCAGCATGTTAAACTGAACGTTTAAGCTTCATTAGACTCGAGGTGAGCACGAACAATCTGCGTCTGTCGCCCCATTCCCCACGCCGCGCCAATTAAATGAGATTCCACTTTGCCGAGTGAAATTATGAAGGCAATGAAAAATCAGTGGAAACAGACATGATACATGAAAGTGTGTTACTTTAAATAAACGTAAAACACAAGAATAGCGACCTTCTGTGAATCTCATGCATTTACAAAAATCAAACGGGTATTTGGCGCCACCGAGGTGTATGGGTGACTAACGGATATTAAAACCGGTTACCCGCTAAAACTCGGTACGCACGCATAACAACAGATGTTTCGTTGATACCTGTAAGTTGTTGCTGCTGCTGCTGGTCGTCATGGCAACGGCTGGTTTGTCGTCCTGCCGACAGGGCGTCACTTTTATGAGCACCACAGATCCGCCTGTCCGTGCAGTGAGATTCATCATCGCGCCGACCACCCGACTGTATGCAGGTAAGGCAGCTCAAGCGTAGATCTTAGGAGTTGTAATCACTGCCACTGTCACGATGTTAACAGATTGGCGTTCATCCCGCTAAGTCAAAAAATAGTTTTATTGACGTGTTTTCGTTACATCTTGCAAGCCGACAAACATGAAGACGTTTCTTTGATACAACGAGTTTAAACGTTATTATCGTTGATACAGCTCATTGAAGACGACATAAATTACTCATCCGCAGCGCGGTTACTCTGCTACTGCTCCGGCCGACCTTTTGTTCCACTGCGTACAACACGGAGACGAGCCGGAGCACGGTTGTCGACCAGGCTAGAGAGAATACACGCGACTAATTTGCAACCACAACGACGTAATCGGTTAAACTGTGCCCCGCACGTGCAGGTAGAGAGCGGTGCATCGCCTTGCTGGCTACAGCGAGATACGGTAGCCGAGACCACCCGTGGTCACAGCAAACAGCACGTAGGACCCCGATGACCGACACGATAGACGGCCTTTTGAAAAACATACTGCATTTTAAGGCGACCGTACTTAAATAACGGTCGAGCTATTGACATAGTTGTCGTAGTCTGTCTGTCCGTCTGTCACGGATGTATTGTGGTTAAGCTTCAGGTCGTAGGGAAAAACTTTTACACGTGTGTGTTAAAGTTGAACGTGCAAAATTTCAACTATATAGTGCAAGGGAAATATTTTAAAATTGAAGGTTAAATAGAGGATGGGTAAGAAAAATGTGCGTTTTTAACGGAAAGCTGATCATATTTCGAAAACGGTGAGAGATACGGTAAAGGTTATTATTAGTCACTAATAGAAAATGGCATACGTCCTTTTAAATGAAATAATAAGTAATTTGAGCAAAGTTAATAAGACGCGCGACAGCCGATTGCAATTCCTGTTGGCAGGTTGCCCTGGTCTTAGTGGTCTATCTCCATCTATTTTGTCGCAATTTACTCTTAAAATGTGCACCGCAGCCGAAAATCGCAAAAAACACTGAAATTCCCTATTTGAGGAGTATAAAGTCACTCAAGGTCATCGATATTGACACCACTAAAAAACTCGTCGCTAGTGCTTGTTATGATAAGCAGCATGTCTGTACTTATGTTCAACCGTTTTCACGCTACACAAGCCAATAGCGATAAAATGACCACTTTTGGGGGGGTACCCCTATTTGACGCCCGCGTGCGCACGCCTCCTTAAACCTAAGGAATCGGTGCTTAGACTGCTAAAATCTATGTTTAATGCCGAAAATTTCATAAGCAGGTTGTCTCGGTCTAACTCTAGCCGTTTCGGCGCAATTCACTCTTAAAATGTGTGTCGCAGCCAAAAATCGCAAAAATTTTTTTTACCAAAAACTCTTATTTTGAGGGTTCGAGGTAGTTCAAGATTATCGATGTTGATAAATCTAAAAAGCCCGTCACCGGTGCTTGTTATGATATGCAGCAAGTCTATACATATCTGCAACCACTTTCCCACTATACGAGCCAATAGCGGCAAAATAACGACTCTTTTGTGGGTGTATACCCCTCTTTGACGCCCTTGTTCGAGGAGAATCCCCTCATCCAGGGGCACAAAATTTTGTCACTAAAAATTTAAGTCTTGAGGCAGACCATAGTGAGGATTTTGTGATCCAAGTTTTTACCGTTTTAATAGGGCTCAAGGGTGTGACGAACACACGGACAGACAGACGGACGTCCAGGCCATGGCTAAGACTTGCGAACATAGCTGTCGCGCGTAAAAATCATCGACCTTGGATGATCATCCAATGAAGGTCACTGACAACCGTACTGGTTGTCGGCTATCCTAGCGACAGCTGGGCTCTGTCGTCGTCGTCTGTGATTGTGTATCGTGGCTAATCCGTACGTCGTAAGAAGCCGCAATAGTACCCTTGGATAGAGATAACAAGCAGCTATAGGCTGTCAATAGCAACCATGTCTCTACCTGCAGCGGCTTGGCTGCAATTTTGAATGCAAATTTGGTACATGTAGCCAAGTTACCGTACCGTATTCTAGCGTTGATTGTAGCGTTCGTTATAGCAGCGTCGACTATGTAACGTACTCACGCTGCATGGAAAATTGCTTTTTCCGGGACCGGAAGTCGGACGCTGGCCTTCAAATATAGGCTAAGCGGTACGATCGGCCCACCCTAGCGACAGCTGAGCTTTTTGTGTACTTTCAGATGTTTAATTATGGCATACGGGACAGACTGTGTTTCAGACAAACGCCTAGTTAAGACGCGCGAAGCATCCTCTGTCGCGCGTAAAAACAAGTGTTAGATTATGGAGAATTGAAAATTAAGAAACAACTCAGTAACGACTGAAATGTAATGAAAGCACAAAGCTTGATACCAAACATAACTTTTTTAAACGACTAATCACTGATGAAAACATACTGATCCCGCGAATCTACGTGACTTTCATTTTGCGAGAAAGCCAATACTTTACAGTGAAATAGGAGACGACAAAGCATGGCATGTGGCTTATGCTACGACTGCACCATTCAGTTAGACCTACCTGCAGCCACAGGTTGTGAATCAGGCTAATCGTTCAATTGCCAATAGAGGAAAAATAAGTTATTTTAGATCATGATCGTTCGACAGCATGGGCCTATTCGGCGACGTTTCAAGTTGTAAACAAGCGAATACACTGTGTCTCAAAAAAGACCACGACATTATCGATCATCTGGAGAGATGAGATTCATTGATGTTTCTTTGGTTCATTTCAACGCATAAGTTGGTTGTTTTGTTTTCTTCAGTAATGCAGAGACAGACGTTCGGTAAGGTGGAAATATAAAGGTCATTTGATAGCCAGTTTTGTTAGGAATATTTGTAACAAAATCTATTAAAATCTGGCAATTTTAAAATTACAATCGATAATGTCAGCGATGTTTTTGAAGTTTTTGTCCATTTCAACGTTTATTTCGTGTGTTTTGGTTTCCCTAGTGTGGTGTAAAAGCACACATTGGGTGAGGTGGGGATTTGAATAGTTGTTTAATGGCCAGCTGTGTCAAAAATTTTCATATTAAGAACTATTAAAAGCTGGTAATCTGCCTTTAACTTATGACTGATAATGTCGGGGTCTCTTTTTTGAAACGCAGTCTAGTGTTGTTTGCAACAGGAGTAAAGCGACGTAGGTTTTAACGCAATTAGACCTGTTCACTAAAATCGAACTTTTTGTCCACAATCATTTATTCTGTGGATAGATGAAAGTGCAATGCGTACGTGTAACTTAAAACACGTGCATCATTTAGGTCAAACATGCAACATTCGAAAAACACCACGCGCAGCTTATAAACTGGGTCTGGGTGCCACAAAAGAGCCTAAGTCAAACAACAGTTTTATCAATAAGTCTAAGCTGTTTTATTAAATCTCACAGGCTTGTTACATGCACCAAAACACTGATGATATCACAAACTACTGATATTGACTCGAATTATTAAAAAAATACAAGAAAGTCTCGTTTTATAAAGCACGGTGCATACCATGTTGCTGCGATTCAACATTCGATAGCTGCTACAGAAATCATTAGCAAAAAACACAGTTATTTCTAACATCACGACTACGCAACCAGAGTTCATACGTTTAAACCTACACACACTATTGCTCTACTATCAAATCTGAAAGTCTACATTATCAGACGTATGATGCAACTGAACAGATGCAACATAGATTAACATTTTTGCAATTAAAAATCGCTGTCATTTGAACGTCGTGAGGAACTGTTGGAACGCTTAGACGGAGGTTTTCTATGCGACTCAACCGCAGCTTGGTGCGGTCTTGAACTGTTCGTGGCTACGGCAGTTGCTGCGCCGTTCAGCTCCGTCTTGGAGTGTCGGTGACGATGCGCCTTTTCGAACAGTCGCTCGAAAACCGATTTGCGTTCACTGACTCGCGCTGCCGCCGGCTGACTGTCTGGTGGCGCGTGTTCAGAGGTATGTTGATTCCGAGCTTCCGGAGCACGCGCGCCATTAGAGACACTGACGTTGCTCACATCGACGCCGCTCTGGGGCTCCGACGACGCACGAGTCTGGTGCGACGTCGCGCCGTAGCAAACAGGCGTCGAGAAGACACGAGGGACAGCGCTTGACGACTTCATCTGAACGCCGTTACGGTCGACGTGAAGTGCTGCTGGCGCGGGATACCATCCTGTTGACGCAGCCGGCTTGCTAGTCTGGTCTACACGCCTCGTGCCAGTCGATCTGTGGCTTTGCCTCGTCGACGGACCTGTTCTTGCTAGCGCCGACTGTTTCTGGTCTTTGGTCTGCATCGGCCTGGCACTGGATGCTCTGACTGAGATGCCAGTGTGTGGTAGAGACGTGCGGGCGACGCTGCCGCGAACAAACTTCGACAGTGAAACTGACCCGCACACTTCATCACCACCGCCGCTAGTGACGTCAGAACTTCGTCGATGTTGCAAGCCAGCGACTGACAGCAGCATGCTGTCACGTGGCCCGCTAGCCGACGGCGTCCTTGTCCTGCGACGCACAGCGGGTGAACTAAACATTGCGGCCGTTGACGGCACAGTGTCTGAAGGGGAGAAGGTGGACGTATGTCGCTGTGGGGAGTTTGTGACGGAGCGGCGTGGCGCCGACATGCGCTCAATGAAAGCTCTCTGGTGACTGAGCCTCGAGCGTCGAGTCGATACCGCGCCGGGGCTTGACGTTGAGACGTCGTCGTTACCTGCCAGCACTCCTCTACACCGCAACGCTTCATCCGTCGACGGCGTTCCAAGCGACGACGAGGAACTGGCGTCAGCGGCTGCAAGCATCCTCGGGCACATCTGCTGGATGATGCTGTCAATGCTGCTAGCGAATAGATTCGCCTCGCTGCAGACTGTCGTCGTGTCCTCGGCGACGCCGTCCGGCGTGTACTGATGAGACTCACAACTCACATCAGCTGCACCCAGCACTGAGCCGGTCGCCGTCTCTGACTCGAAGCCTTCATCACGTCCGCAGCTCGACAGCGACTCTGTGTCTGACGTCACAGACGCCGTCGCCGTCACTGCCGTCTTGTTGCATGCTGGCGTTGTCTTCGAATCCACTTCAATCCCCGCAGTGTTTTCTCTATCGTCACCGGTCCACTGATGATCTTCGATACTCTTGCCGACGTCGGTATTCTGCGATTTTCTGGTTCTGGTAGACATCATGGCAGCATCGTCTTCTTTCTGACTGTTCTTGTACATCTCCGAAAGTCGTCTGAAACGGTCCTTCATGGCTTCGACGCGAGCCAAGGTCGAGGTCGACTGATGCGGTTGTGCAGCTGGCGTCGGCGTTGGATCAGTGCTGGACGACGTCGGACTCTGTGGTTCGGTTGTTACACGCTGCACGTCTTGGCGCGCCCACGCCTCGCGGCAGTCTTTGCTGTCCACCAGGTTTTGTGTCTGTCCGGTTGGACTGTGCCATTTCCAGCGTCGCGGTAACGTCGACGAACGGAAAGTCAACCTCGCCGGCAGCTGTCCTCCACGTTGCTCGTCTGTTGGAAGGTCCTGCAGCTTGTCGTCGTCGTCGTCGTCGCTGTCGTCGACTGATTTGTCGACTGACTGTTGTCGGTGTAGTCTGCGTGCTGAGTCTTCGTGCGTCGAGCATAATGTAGTCTGGTTCTGGTGATCGCTCGTGACTCTTGCTGCTGCTTCAAGTGTGCGACAGTCGCGCTGCGGCTCAGCTGTCGCAACCAGAGTCCGACCGACACCGGTGTCGACAACCAACGGCAGACGACGCGCCGGGTGCGTCTCGCCCTCACGCTGTTGCTCCTGCTCGCTAGATATCGGCATAAAATGTCGGCTACTAACCAACCGACGCAATTCTGCGTCTTTGCTGCTGGTGACCGGTGCGGAGTCGACCGAGACCGAGCGGTCTGGCTGCGGCAGCAGGCGGCGTCGTGTAGTAGGTGGTGGCGGTTCAGGCGTGGTGTCTGTTGCCTGGTGCAGCGTGCTGACGCAGGCTGCAGTAGGCGACGCGGTTGCGCGCTCGCGGTCCAGCTGCATCAGCTCCGGCGTCACAGTGGACCGACGCCGGCGCCGTAGACTCCCCACTCGACCTTCAAAGCAGCCGCCGCCGCCAGCAGAGGCAGAGCAGTCGTACTGACTCCCTGCTACTCTGCGGTGCTGCAACACGTCCAGCAGATCGTCACTCGGTGTCGGCGGTGATAGTTCGACGGCGGCACATTGTTCTCGCTGCTCGGTGGCGCAACTGGACGCGCGACGTCGCTGACGTTGTGAAGGGAGCGCCGCAGTGAAGAGTGCTTCGTCCAAGGCGGGTGATGACTGGGCGCTGTGCTCGACTGGGTCGACTGACGACGACGACGACGTACAGGCCGTACCAGCGGCACTGCTACAGCGTGATGTCGACTGATTCCAGCTGCATGCCGGTGACAGTGACGTAATATCTACATCACCCGCCGCTGACTCGCTGCCGATCGGTTCGTCGTCTTGCCAACACGGCCTCCAGTAGCGCCTTGCAGTGCACTGACCACGATGAACACCTGTATGATCCACAGTACACCACCCTCGCTTGTTCAGCCAATTAACTCTACTTTCCCGGTGAACATTATTCATTGTATACACAACAGAGAAAAGAAGCCACTGACGTGCTACAATAAAAATGCATCGAAGTCACAAGTTATAATCCGTAGTCTGCGATATTTCGATTAAAGGAACTTTTAGAAAAAATACAGTTCAGAGTATCTAGCTAAAAATTTCAAAGCGAGAGAATGTTGAAAACTGCTAAGTCAGAAGAGTCAGTGCTGTCAGTGTCAGCTCGTAAATCATTCCGCATTAGGACCTGGAAAATAATCACGTGTAGCCTATAATTAGCACGATTGTAAGCTTAAGCGCAATTGGATGCTGCAACTTGCATGTATTATAAACAATGCATTTACATGTGGCGCTCGAAAGCATAATGCGTTGAGTGTATAGGCTATTTTATGAATGTGTGAATGAAAAAAACGAACCGGCAGTGACAGTTAGGAGGCTTTGTCTGGCTGAGATTTGCTGTTCACGCTGTCGACGTCTTTCATCCGCCTGCTTCTGCTGCTGCTGCCTCTGACCATTCTCCTACATGTGATATTACGCATCATTACACAATGCCGCACATTCAGCTTTTTTCTCATATTAGTAGGCCTACACACAGCTATCAGTACAAAAGTAATTCCATAAAAGTTACAAAATAGCATCATTTTCTCCATGTATATTTCGCATAAATTTTTCGTATTGTAAAAAATAACAGGATGATCTCGTTTTGTAACTTGTATAATATATGGAATGACCCTCGTTATGTGGCCGCTTGTGTTTAAACACCTTAGTTATTGACAACCGTGAGTTTGTCACGTAGCCTAAATTACCGCGCAACGCCATACCTCGATGTCTATGCACCGGCCTATCAGTCTGCCCGTCCATTCAATAAAACATGCTCTGTCATTACTGCATAATAGTTGGTGAATTACCTCGTACTTAGTTAGTTAGTTCACAAGTTTTGAAGGCGTTTATTTAAAATCACAAACGCCGCATATATTGCCCAAACAGAACTGATGAGTTATGAGTCTGTTGATAAAACAGTGAGTGACAATGATGGGTCGCGAATGGACGCCGGTAGGCTGTTTCACACACGTGGTCCGTCGACGGCAAAAGATCGGTCACCGAACGTCGTTCTGGTCGGTGGGTCCTCCAGTTTGGTCGTTGACGACGACGATCTAAGACCGGACCGGCGGCGGCGGATCATGCGGCAGTCATCTGCCAGGTGGTAGGTAGGTGCACGCTAGATCCATTATTCTAGTCAACTGCCGCTATTAATGAACACGTTTATTCGTCATAAAGACCAAAACAGACAGCAAGAAAAGACAGATATATACAGATAAAAAACACCGCCTATCTAATAAAATCGTCCATCATAAAAACAGCCTACGAATTAACATTAACGTTTTTCTTTAACTTTTAGTTCAGTACTTTTAGCTCAATCCAGCTATTGGTAGCGACACGAAATAAAACTGTTTTATTTATTTATTCATTCACTCATTCACGTTCATTCCTACCTCGATCGCTTTAGCGAAACTAGCGAAGAATGCGCTGAATGTTTTGATGCAGTCGTCCAGCTTGAAGGTGGCTTCGTCGTCGCAGAAGTAAAGCGCAAGTTCACTGCGCAGTCGTTCGACGTCGCTCATGTCGCGCTGTAGTTCGCGCAGCTCGTCTGCCGCAGTCTGTGCGTACGAGTCACGGGTTACACACAACCCCAGACCCATTTGTTCGATCAAAACCATAAAACGACATTGAACAACATAAACAATATTAACACGACGACAAGCTATGCACTGAACAAACGGCTCGCACAAGTGCTAGCAAAATAACGGCATGACATTGAATAGAACAAGTAATTTGAGCAAAGCTCATGAGACGCGCGACAGCCTTAGCGGTTTCTGTTCGCACATTGTCTTGGTCTAAATTCAGCCATTTCGTCGCAATTTACCCTTGAAGTGTGCACCGTAGCCGAAAATCACAAAAAAACAATAAAACACCCTATTCAGAAGGTTTATGGTCATTTAAGTCATCGATGTTCATACCGCTAAAAAGTCGCCAGCCTACTTGTTATGATAAACAGCATGTCTATGCCTATCTGCAACTGTTTTCACGTTAAACAAGCCAATATCGGTAAAATAACCTCCTTAAACCTAAGGGGATTTGTAAAATCTACGTTTGATGTTAAAAATTTTATACAAAGTTTGCTTAATCTATCTCGAGCCATTTCGTTGCAATTCACTTTTGAATTGTGCGTTGCAGCAAAAATTGCAGAAAATTCGCGAAAACCTACTTTTAGGGGATTGAAAAATCGTTCAAATTTATCGACGTTGATAAAACTAAAAAGCGCGTGACCAGTGCTATGATAAGCAACATATCTGTACCTATCTGTAACCGTTTTCACACTAAACGAGCCAATAGCAGCAAAATAACGTTTTTAATGGGGTACACCTCTTTGACGCCCTCGTTTGGGGGGATTTTTTACCCAACGGCACCAAATTTCGTCACAAAAATTAGAGTCTTTGGGGCAGCCCACAGTGAAAATTTTGTGATTCTAACTTGCACCGTTTTGATACAATACAACAATGTGACAGATAGACGGACAAACAAACAGACAGACGGACCGACGCCCAAGCCATAGCTAAGACGCGCGAAGCATTCTGCTGTCCCGCGTAAAACAATTTAGCCCGTTATGAGAACCGACGCTGTTAGTTGGTATTAGTTAAAATTCAGCTGCGTTTCAGTTTTCTTGTTTGTTTTTCCGCCATCACAATGTCATTACATGTATATGGCGAATACCTCGAGAAAGCCGTGAAACTGTCGCTGTAGCTGAGTATCAGCTGTCTGCTCTATTCGACTTGATATCATTTTCACTCTCGCGCTCAGCTCCGCTACGTTCGCCGCCAGCGTCTCCGACGTGTATCTGGACATAATAGGCTATAACGATTACAAATTAAACGTAACGACCGATGCGATACAAACGAAACGAATAAAGCAGCAGTTATAATGCATAGCTAAGACTCTTAGAAATCCGTCACTTGTCGGTAAAATGGCAAAAGACGTACTGTCGTCTCGTCTAATTTTACTTCTCAAACGAGTCACATAATGGTCGTGCTTTTTATCACTAAGTAAATCAGTATTTGAATAGGCCTACTTGTTAAATGCACCTATCAAACGTATATGAAGTGCACACGTGACACAGTTTTAATCAAGTTACAATGTAGGCTAACTAGTTTTAAGATTAGGTAAGTTTGTAACTTGTCTGTCTTTTAAATTATGAATATTTGCAGTACAGCTGTTTCAAGCATTACTTTATTTCAAGCTTGCAGAGTAGCAAAAACTTGCTATCTGTTGAGAAAATAATCGTAATAAGCTTACATACCAAATTTCTAACTCATTTCCAGCAAAAAGCAACATGACCTACATAAGTTACTTAAATTCCAGTTTTTGTTAGAAGAAATAACGTATTTACTTTTATTCGCAAGTTTATTAAAACCAAAATCAGAAAACAACAAAAAATGACAATAACAACCACGGCATATTACACGTAAAAGAGGCTATATAAATTTGCAAGCGTGTATTTATGGAAATATAATTCTTTTAATTCATTGGTTTTTAGACGTTTTTTTTCAACAAATTGATGAAAAGCTATATTCACTTTACTAAAGTTTAATTTAATCAAGCTACGTTCACTGAGCAACAACGCTGAATTACAACAATGTCATTCGGAATACGACGCCAGCGTTTGAGTCCAGCCCACGCAGTAATTATTGTATTGTATTGTATCGTCAAGTTGATAACGTAACGTATTTTTAACAGTCATTTTTACGCCTAGATACTGACCGACTGCAAGTCTGATTGCGTGACGGCCAGACATAGTTCATATACACGACGGCATGCACACTTGAGCTAGCAGTGCGGACACGCCTACGATGCATTTGCTGCATAAATTCGAATTCGCGTCCTCTAAGTAATAATAATAATAACAATAATAATTCGGATACTCACAGTGCGGCCTCCTTTAGGTAAGGAAACTGCTGCGGCAACTTGAGTAGTGCGGGGTTCTGTGCCTCCGCTTGCTGTAGCGTCAAAACATCACGATTTCCGTCACGTCACAGTACTGTTAATGACTTAATATATTTGTAAATCTGCAATACGCAGCTACAATGTCAATTAACCTAGTATGAAACGAGGCTATAAACAATAAATAAATATGCTTATATCACCTAGTTACTGGCACGTTAGAGTTGAGTAAGTAATCATTGCAGTACAAAAATAGGCCAACAATAAATTTGTAATATTATCATCTCTTGCCTTCAAATTTCAGCTATGCTAAACTAGCATAAATACAAACACATGTAGGCTTAAGCATGCTAAGAATATAGAGCAAATAATCCACAAACGTAAGCCACAAAGTTTTGTCCATTTTGCACAGAATATTTACTCATAATCCAGTCTTTTGACTGTGCAATTAGCGTTCAATCATAAAATGCTTATTATTATTCATGTGTGAAAGCGGTTTTGTATCTGTAAATTATACAGTGCAATATAATTGATGTATTACTATTTACGATAATTATCATACGGCAAATACAGTTACCATGGCGACGTAGTGGAGCAGATTCATGTTGGGTTTGTTGGCACGAATGTCTGTCAGTTTCAGTAGCGAGTCCAGCTTGAAGCCAGCGGCGTTGCCTGCGTAGCCACCCTGCCACCGCACAGCGGAACACAGTCAATGCTTATAAAACACCTTCATTTTGTGTTGCAGACAATAGCCGGATTAAAACATAAAAGTATTGCGCTGATAGTAAAAACTACGTAGACAGAGTCCACCAACTTTTATAAACTGGTGCCCGACCTTATCGCTACTGGCAGATTTATCAAATTCTGCTTATCCATTTTCACGCTGCTGTATAGTATAGGCTGTGTTAAACCACTGCTGGAGTGCGAGTAAGCAGTATTTAGCACTGAGCAAGGCTTGACAGTCTAGAGTTTTTTATTACTGAATAACAGTGTAACATTTCCTGTACGAGTGTGCATTTTGCAGCATGCTGCGGATTCGTTGATTGTAACTATTAATTTTAATTAATATTACCATCAACCGTATGAACATGAAGACTGCATGAATACTTACGGTGTTCAGAAAATTTCCAGCCACCAATATCATGTAGATAATTTCGCGTAGCAATTCACTTTCTTTGATTGCTGACAACAACCGCAAAACATATTTGCACTACCAATATACCATAGGCCTAGCATACTTTCTTTCTTTACAAAAGTGCAGAAAAGCACAGTCAAAAATAAGCAGCAAAAACAGACAGACCCAGAAACGTA
>Ga0209454_1002141_pt1 | contig 13163 bp, 8 predicted proteins | sample WorMetHERISLAND1_2_FD_187400 | JGI IMG/M metagenome (GOLD analysis project Ga0209454, IMG submission 187400) | Marine gutless worms symbiont microbial communities from Max Planck institute for Marine Microbiology, Germany - Olavius geniculatus... | ecosystem: Host-associated > Annelida >...
AATTTATATAGTGCTTAACGTTAAAATTAACCTCTAATGCGCTAGACCGCGTGGTCTTAAAGGATTCTCTGCTTGTTGCTGCGATTCCTGTCGACAGCCAAGAACAGAGCGTGGCAATCTTCGGCAAAGAATTCAACAAGTACTCTGTCTAGTGATGTACACTGTATGCTGACGACACGACGATGCACTTACGTGGACGACGCGTCCATGTCTAATCACTCCTCTCTCACTTCAGGCTACATGGCTTAAGACTCGCCGACTCAGCTCAGAGGCCGCTACTGAGTGCAGAGATGACTTTTTGTACGCACTAACCCCGACGCCTACTTAGGTGTAAAAAAAAATTCTGAGCTTAAGATTTCAGCCGGCAAAAAATAAAGACAGAGGGGAAGCGAAAAAATTATTTTAATGATTTATTTTTTATATCGTGACATGCCACATGTTACACAACAGCTCACAGAAAAACTGACACAGTGAATAGATCAAAAAAACATCACCATTCAGCAACTCTTTTCAGCAACTAAGTATTAAACGGCGGTTTGCTTTCAGTGTCTAACTTGACCAACTAGGCATAGTTCTGACACCGGCAACCCAACCTAAGTCAGTTTTTTACCAGGGCCCCAGGTTAGCGCTTCATATCAACTGTGGCCGTGAAAGAATTGTTTAAAATCCACCAACCAAGCCGCACGATACACGAGTATCAATAATGGCTTGGTTTTTGCTTGCGTGTTTCGTTGTACAAAGCTACAAACAAACAGGCCAAGATTGTGTTTATTGCATGCGTTTGTATATCAGTTGTCTGTATTAAAAACAACTGAAAACATGTTTTGCTATGTCTAACAAACGGCATCGAACAAAAAAACTAATAAAAAGAGAAAAAAAACGTGCGTTAAAAACCCAGAAGTAGAATAGTAATTTGTGAAGGCAGTCCGCAGATCTGATGTCAGCGACAGACCACTGACAATGACTTAATAATAGCATTGACAGATATCAGCCGTTGTCAGTGGGCGAATAATCAATAGCCTGTGCCTGCTTTCGCTTTCGTTCAAACGAACTTTGCGGTACTACATAACCGATAACTGGTTCTTTTGTTCATGGAGATTTGTAAAAGAGATACACTTGTAACAGAACTTGCAGAAGTAATCAGACCTCCCGTTACTAACGTACGGGCAACCTAGAAAATAGACTACCGCAAATAATTAATACCCCGTTTACACGAGAAGGCATATATGAAGCACACATAAAGCACACGTAGGCCTAGTCGTATTCAATATGTACACAGTCATCAAGCCAGCTCTAAGAGTGTACGACATGTGCTCTAAGTTTACTTCAAGTCTGCTCAAAAGTTGCTCTCCGTGTGCTTCATATATGCTTCATGTATGCTTCATCGTGTAAACAAGGTATAACAGAAAAAGTTAACTTTAGAACTTGCGGAGCTGCTACTGGCACGGAACCCAGATAGCATTATTATTTAGCTACTTTTGCTGCTTCGAGTAAACCTATACATTAGGCTATAAACACAGTGCTATAGACCCAGTGCCCACTTAATGTTATGTACTTATTATATAATTGTACAAGAAATACAGTTAAAATACACACTAAAACGACATCATTGTCTACGGAGTCGTGGTTCTGACTTTTTTAAACTTTTAATTTTATCTGTACTTTCTGCACAGTTTGGTGATAAACATAAGTCGGCCCTTGGTCAAGCTCTTTGTGTTGAGGACATGAACATTACGGTCGTCAGTCACAAACTGGCTTCAGGATTCCCGTTTATCGCACAACGACATCCAATCATCTACATGTAGGCTCTTAATACTGCTGCTGCTGCTGTAGCGCTGTAAAAGGATACCTACATGTGCGACAAAATCTCCCAAACGACAAAAACAGAGCTGGAGCTGGAGCTACGTACAGTGTCAATCAACTCGGGATTTGGCAGCAACAGTGGCATCTCGTGCGACGGCGCTGCCAAACCCGAGTTGACTGACAGCTGCACTGTACCTAGCCGCGCCTCAACCCTGTTTGTGTCGCACGCGAAATTCTGTCGCATGTGTAGGTACACCCTCTAAATGCGTCTCAGCACTGTGCCTGCGACGTAATCGAATGATGATGCAGCACGCGCGAATAATCCGTATTCATAGTCCATGCTCTGATCCACGGGATGAACGACTAGGCCTCTAGGCTAGCGCACTGCCTGGCAGTACAATCTGCTGCAGCAATTAATCACTTTCCACCCACAGAATATCACGAATGTGTATTCTATCTCCATCAGCAGCCGCCGACACGCTTCAATGCTTCATCGCCGTAGCCACTCGCGGTTGTTAGAACTATTTATCAATACGCACGACCACGATGTGTTTGTTTGATAGGCCTATACCCTCCTCTTATTCTCGACCGTTTTGCGCTCAGGTAAGCTTAACGACAGGGAAAACTGTTCACGAAAAACGTGTCGCCTGTCTGTCGTTCAGCAGTATCCGGTACTGACCGAAACAATAGCAATTGCAGTGCAGCTAAGAAGGTAACTGTGGGTATGAAGATAACAAAAGTCTATCATAAAAGCTTAAGTGTATGTGTAATGTGTGATGTGTAATGCGCGTTCTGAGTCTGACTGCCCGGAGATCGAGACCAACCCACGCCTTCAGCGCTCATGTTCAGTGTGAAGCTACATGTACCTGTCTCTCTCGCTGTTCAGTTCAATTCGAACACCAGTTAAAGGTAAAAGCAAAGGTGGCTATATGTCTTTATACGGGTTTCAATGCACCGTTTATAACGTGTGCAAAAAAACCCGTGCAACATAAAAATAGCCTACAGAATCTAGTGTGCGTGCATTGCGTGATCCGCGATTATTGACTGTAATTAGCCTATAGGCAGAGCTAACGGCGAATAAACGGTGATGAAAAAATACATAAGATACGAACACACCGACTGCTTATAGTAGAAACGGTAATGGAAAATTTAAAGAAGCAATCCACCGTCATGCAGCAATGTAAAGAACACACTTTTGTTTTAAAGATTGTTCACAAAAAGAAAAGAGTAATACGTTCTTTCGTTAACCCTTTCCCACACGAATATTAGTAAGTTACTTACATCTTTTAGGCCTATATAATGTAGCCTACAAGCAAAGCTTATAGAGGCTTTGTGTCGATGAGCATAATAATATATTTTTCTGTCCCGTCGCGACTGATTACTCATTTACATATCCCGAAAGGTCAGGAAACTGAGTTGACAATCTGCCTCGAAAGCATCGTTTGTCAAATAAGTTTGCCAACGAGCGGAAATGGCTTCGAAGCCAGCATTTTAAAGGCCAAGGACAGTGATCTTTGAGGTCAAGTCAAGCCACGACTTTTTGTCTTGGAGCTGTCCTCCAGGTCGAGAACAGTCCTCGAGGACCTCATCCATGGTAATGAGCACGATCCATTGGATACGCGAGTGCAGAGCACCAAGTGCCGATTATTGCTATGCAACAGCGAGCGATTACGTCGCATGGGACTCGATATAGGCCTATGGAACTCTCGGTCATAAAACGGACACATTAACTGCGGTATAATCACACCATCACCATACAATATACATGCCAATACAATGTTCCAGAGGGCACGAAAAATTAATTAACTATCACTGTTATTGGGTGGCGGTTTATGGCTAACGCGTTGCATTCGATAAACGAAGTTACGCCGGGTCGACTGTTAGTACTTGAATGGGTGACTTTCGGCAGACGAGTAACCATCTCGATATGCAATCAGCCACCCAAGTCAAATCAGCCTGGCCATCTCTCCCTGGGTAGGCGCACTGAGTACCAGCGAAAGCTGAGGCGCAAGCAAGCATACCGCGTGATACACTATCAATCACTCAATCTGGAATTTTCAAAGTGGCCTAAATAATGTAGCCCCGAATCCGTGGTCTCGCAGTGTAAACTGACGTCTGGCTTAAAGCGAAGAAAAAAAGTTAGCGCCAGCCACCACTTAGGGCCTTGTGGCTCCTAAAGAACTTTACGTTTTAGGCCTGCGTTACTTAATAATGTTATTGCTACCATTCAGGACCTACATCAACAAAAAACAATCGTAACTAGCTGACAGAGGTTTAGGCCTGCTTCGGTGCTTCCATCAACCGTCTTACAGCACCAAGCTTCTCCCATGCTACAGTCGACAAATGGTCTACGACTTGTATACGATGCCAACTCGTAGAATGACCTATTAATGCTCTTCATGGAAAACCCATGTCAGAGCTACCAGTATATAACCAACGCCAATGTCAACTCAGCCTTCCATCTCTCCGGAGTACAAATCAAGCACTGACCTGCCTGGCTGGCGTTAAGGCGGGGCGCGTTCACCTGTGTCGGGTGGCAGGTAACGCTATATGTGTGACCCCATATCGCAGGTGACGCTCCGTTGCTTTGCGACGGGTTTCCCATACTACAAAACCTTTCAGCCGATAATCGAGTCTTACCGTGCGCACGTGGTAACGGCGTCGAATCGGTGAGACGGGCACTTCACTGTTGGGCATACGAGCTCCGATGCCGAACGCTATACGCCACGGCGAAAAAGATGCCGCTTTATTTTGCTTGTCTCCTCCTCCGGCCACCGCCGTCGCCGCCTTACCACGTGACGGCGCCGCCATCTTGTTACGTCACGTCACACTACTTGGCAACAACGCCATCGCTGCCGGACCGGATGATACCACGTATACAGACGGGCGCGCGGAAAATCGGTTTACATTTCTGCGACGACGGCGTGCGCGCACTGCATGCTGGTCTTGTGTGCGGAGTGCGGGTGATCTGGTCTATGGCGCGGGGGTGGTCCTGGCAGGGAGCCGTGCTGCTGCTGCTGCTGTGCGCATGCGTCAGCGTGACGTCATCGTACCAATCAATACATCAGTCACACGCGCGGGTATGCAGTCTATAAGAACTGTCTGCATGACTAGCGGGTCGAACAATACCGAACTAATATCCACTATAAGAACTCGACCGATTGTCAACCGCTCGCCAAGTTATCGACTTTATCTAGTCACAGAATCTCGACCATTAAAAGTTTCGCGATAGTAGCCTATATTGTTAGGATGATCTAAATGAAGATGACGAACCTAGCAATTTAATCCACAATTCAACTTCGTTTTGTTGTCGAAATATTTTTTTTGTAAAATTCTATGTTAAAAGCAGCAACTTGCTGAGAAGAGTCGTTTACTTTATTTTCACATCCGTTTACACAAAAATACGGAAATAGTCCGGAAATACGAAAAAATAGTAATTTGGTACAATATTTTTTTCGCCTCAGTGCACTAAATAATTAACCGAACCATCGCAATATGTGTGTTTAACAAATTGTGCTTGTTAAACTTCTAAATTAACTGCAGCTTTTTAGGCGGCATCGCTCAAACCGCCTATTGCTACTTACAGTTTCTAACGTGGCGTAGTCGGTCTGTCCGTGCTTCCGTCCTCAAAGTGTTTTGTGCAAAAACGGCCGAAAGAACCAAAATGCTACATGGTGCAAAGACTTGCAGGGACCCTGTCAGCAACATCTTAGCAGGGGTTGTTGAAATTGGTGCAATTGTTTTCTAGAGATAGTTATGAGCCCCCTCCCCTGTAAAACAAAATTTTTAAACCAATGATAAAACATTTTTACAAAGTTTTATTTTTTTGTCTGCACGATGGGCTGGCGTTCACTCAAAAATTAAACTAGAAAAATTAACCTGCTGCATCTGTTGATCCATGTCAGTTGTCTTAATGAAAATTGAGAGACGTGCTGCGTTAGTATATTTATATGTACACCGTGTCTTAGAAAAAAAACAGTCAGAATTGTTTTTCCCACAACTTTGTCAAATGCTCACTAAATTTGATAATTTTTGGCAAAAAGATGGTCACGACGATGAGTCATGCAATGTATACTCATTTTCCATTTTACCTAATTTATGTCAACGCACTACCGTGTGAAACATAAATGTTCCAAATTCTTGCATAGCCCTTAGTTACTTTCCAAGTAAACGCTGTAACGACTTGATTAAACACAAAATAAAACTCAGTGTAAATTATTCAGCAAAATGTTAAGTTTGTATAACAATTTGTTTGCAAATCATCAGAATTTATGTCCAGAGAGGGCCCCGCATACAAAGACAATGGCTTAGATGCAATGCCACTGGCTGATAGCGGATCAACAAACGACTAATCAAACAGCATTCACTTATCAATTAGACGTGTTTAAGCTTATTATTTTGTTGTCTGCTGTTTTATTTAATACCACAAAATCATTAAACCACGTGGCACTCTCTGTCGAATTGATGATGCAATCCGATACAAATAGCCACCGCGTAATGTAACAATCTGGAGCATCTGTGTTTTGCATGATAGTGCGTTGAGTAAACTTTGCATAATTCTGTCTTCTTGGCCATCTTTTTGCCAAAAATTATTAAAGTTGATAGAAATTTGACGAAGTTATGACAAAAACACTTTTGACTGTTTTTTGAGACACGGTGTAGAAAACGCAAACTCATTACTCAACATCGTATTGCCGTTGCTCACACACAGAAGATTTTTTCTAGAAAACTAGGAAACAGGAAAGAAGTGGAGAGAGGGAGAGGAAGAAAGGAAAGAGAAGACAGAGCATGAGAAAGGTGATTTGCTCGAAAGGTGAGACGGTAGGCCTAATTTGTCAATGTAGGCCCAAGCTTATACAAAAAGACCGCAGCTAGCGAAAAGACGACGAACATGACGGTAACAGAAGCTGATGTAAGACTCGACGATGAGTGACTGAAGTGGACAGTATTTCTATAGGCCTCTGTGCCGTTGCGTGCTGCCAAAGCAATTGGCGTCAACGACCACCCATCAGTCGTTATGACACTTTTCTTACGCCAACTGTACTGCAAGCCATCCCTGTATCCAGCACTGTCACTACAGCACATGCAAGCTCTTAAGACATCATTAGTGCAGGTCTCTTGAGTCTCTCTCGGCATTTTTTCTCCACCCACCTTATTGTGCTGTCGCATCTAGCTGCATGAAGCTATAAAGCTATGGGACTATCCACAACTTTTCTCCGGGACCATTTTCATGTTCTCTGCTTGCCTTATTCGCCGGAGTCTACTGATGCTTTTATCGCTTATACGAAGTCTTATTTTCTTCTTACCTACTTGTCATATTTTGACCTGCGCTTTAATTACAGTTAAATCTGAATGATGCCGTTTTTGTCTGCGAGCGCCTTTTCAGACTTTTAGCCAGTTAATCAAGCCAGCTCGTCGAGCGCTCGTTGAGCGCTCATCGAGCGCTCGTCGAACGCTCGAACGCTCGATGAACTAAAGCGTGTGACAAGTGCTAGACGAGCGTTCGGCGAGCTAGCTCGTCAAGCCAGCTGGATGAATGCTTCCAATATCAAACATGTTTGATAACTCAATCAGTCATCAAGCCAGCTCGACGATTGCTTGACGAGTGCTTGATGCGTGCTCGACGAGCAGCTTCATTGTGTAAATGGAGTAGCCTATCACAGTTACACGAAGAGTAGACTGCAGTGTATACAATCTACGCGCTATGCAGCAATCTATAACTGTATCTCACACACACAGCTGGCCAAGCTGTTCACTATTGTTCCTCGCGGACAACAATAAAATAATGTCGTCGGTCTGTAGTCGGTTGTCAGCGACGTGTGTGGTCTCGCGACGGCTTAATGATCGTGCACAGCAGCTAAATGTTCCGTTAATGACCATTAATACCATCACTGCTGATAGCGCGTCGTCGTCGTCGTAAGCAGTAATTTTACTTGCAGTTTTACGTTTTGTCTGACGGTCGTATAGAATATATATAGATAGATCCTGTAGTGCGGCGCAGTAGCGAAAGTAATAGGCTGGATAATTGGCATCTGCCAGTCAATCAGTCAATCAATTAAAACACATTTGTATCATAAGTGTAAAAAACCGTTCCAGGAAAAAATCATTAAAAACCTTAAAAACGTAAACGAACGTGGCAAAAATTTAATAAAAAACGTTTAAAAACGTTACATAAAAACGTTAGCCCTAATTTGTTTAAGTTTTTGCTTTATGCCTAATGCTGTATTTGCATAGGCCTATAGCTCAAAGCAAAAAGTGAGTAAACTTTATTCAATTTCAATTCAACCCTGTAGTCATAAAACCAAGTAGTCTGTCACCAGACTAACTATGTAAACTGCCACTACTTTTCGTTTCTCTGATTTCAAAAGTGCTTCTCAAAGTTATTGGTGAAACTCTAATAAAAGTTTAAAAATAAAAAAGTTGAGAAAATTTTTAAAAAGTTAAAAACGTAAAAAACAAGACAAAACTAAAAAGTAAAGAACGTTTTTACATCGACGTTTTGCGTAACGCCATAATCGAGAACGAATAAGAGGCACACAACATCTTAAAAGCCTTAGTATATACCAGACGTTTGCGGCCAGTTACCAAAACAACGTAGAGATAATCCGAAATACGCTTAACGGCTATTATTTTTGTGGCTACCATTACTTAAAATACACGTAAAGGCTTAACTGGTTTTCATTTCAGCTCATTATGGGCCGTTTTGGCGTTGATACGCTATACGTAAATCGATGTTTTTTGCTTACTTTTACCAACAATTTCATTTAAAAGCGCGCATCACCAACTGCTATACCCGGGTTACCCAGCTGCACTTCTGCTGCAGTTGTTGCTCCATGGAGACACTCAAGACGATTGGAGTCATCACCGCACATTATGTCATTGCTGTCTGTATGTCTGCGTATGTAATGCATGTCCGGGGAATCGTTTTTGGTGCTAAATCAGTCATTTCTATACGTTTCCACCGACACTGACCAAGTATTTTGACGCTAATTTGCCATGATTTTACACATTCCCTATAGGTAGCCACAACGCCAGAGATCAAAATCAACGAACTTAACTTTATGTGTGATGGACTGACAAACAGACAGATGGACAGACGGATGGACGGACGAAATTGCGATGGCAAATACGCGCTATAACATTACATCATTCTGTGACGCGTAAAAATCGATATACATGAGTACGGTGTGTAAAAAGATAAAAGAACATTTTAAAAATATTAAACTAAATGAAATAATCTCGCGTAATTTCGCCACTGTGGTCTTCTTATAATTCACTGCTGCGCCATTTTTATCTGTTGTCAAGATTGTCGTCTGTTCGTCTTTCCGTCCGTCACGGATGTACTGTGACTAAACGGTGCGAGATAGGGCCTAGTTTGCTATTGATCACTGATAAGAAGTCGCATATTGGCTTTCAAATTAAATGAAAATTATCGACCTTGGATGACCTTGAAGGTCACTGAAAACCAGTACGGTCGGCTATCCTCATGGCCTGACTATTATTTTACGACCTACTTAGTTCTCATTTCTCGCTATAGTGTATGACTATGAAGTGTTCTAAGTGTCCATGATCTCACTTTTCTCAAGCGTGACGACTGATAGCATTTCACGTTTGCATAGGCCCATATCATACGTGCGTCCAGGCAGAACACGCCGTCGGTCACGGCCATGATATAAGTAGGTTTTAGCACGGTCTATACTGTGTATTATGCCGCGTTACATTTGCATACACTGCAAACCGTGTTGAAACCGACACATAAAACATGCGAGTTAGCTAAAATCAACACAATTAGGCTAGCTATTAAAGGTAAAAGGTAAAGGTTGTCAATTTGTATAGCGCATCGTCGCGAACACGCCTCTAATGCGCTTTTCGTCACTGACCAGAGCCGCCGGCTGCACAGCTACCGCGTGCAGCCTGCAGACACAAGCTGGCGCAGCGTAAGTAAATAAGTAGTCTGCATTTGTAACGCGCCATATGTCAAAACAGAAGTTCGAATCGTAGGGCAAGCAGCCCATTCAGCTGTACTAAGGTCCCCACCTTCCGTAACCCATATAAATGGGTTACTACTCATTTAACCGACCCCGGAGAGATGACAAACTGAGTTGGCCTTGTTGGTTGACTGATAGCGGACGCTTTATCCACAAAGTGGTCAAACAGTCATCCATCAGTCTGGCGCAGGATAGAGAAAGTTCGCCGGCCGGGACCGACGTTCTAACCACTACGCCACACCACCAACTAGATCTGATTTTGACGCATACCGGTGTGGTTGATACTAGGTACCGTATTGGCTGCGGAGTGGGTAAGCGAGTACGCAGTATGAGCTTATACCAATCCAGACAGTGCGGTATCGTATTTAAACAACGCTCGGATCACATGGACGTTTGCTTCATCATGCACGACTGCAGCCGAAAGTTGCGAAAACAGTACTAGTGCGAGCTAAGTGCGATTTAAGAGAATTTTATAGACGGATCTTATAGGGTGTTTACACGATCGAGCAAACATCGAGCTGGCTCAAGCAAGCCTATTGGAACCCCCGCCCCCTGGCTCAAATGTATAGTCATAGGCTTATGCTCTTGGCCCACAGCTGATCACGTGTTATATAGGCCTTCCAATTACAACCCGCCCGCCCTCCTAGTTAGCATGCTAATTACCATAGAACGTCGAGCTAGTTGCTCGATGTTTGCTCGATCGTGTAAACACCCTATTAATGGCGCAGCACGAACTGCGTTGACAGTCGACGTCACGCAATTATCCACGACTGTATATCGGTGGACCAATCCTCTCGATGCACTCAGACAAATGGCGGTCAGCACGCTCAGTGTGCAGTTGTCTACAGTCAAAATGTGTATTCCAAGTGTATCTTATTCTACAGCAGAACGCTGTCGCTGGCGCCGACTTTCTCTATGTGCATCCGTAAATCGATCGTCTGCATTCAGTTCCGTGCCGACGTACTTTTAATTAAATTATTTGGCTTCGTTTTAGTCGACCACCGACCGCAATACGACTTCTTTATTATCATATCAGATTCCTGCTTCTTAGCTGACAAAGTTTCTGTCTACTATGTATATAGCACAAACTTCATTAAAATAATTATGATAAGTAACTGCTGACCAAAATCATTTAATGTCAGGTGAAATCGCTTTCCTTTCTTTTCGCCGAGAAACAAAAGCGATTTACAAGGTCTTGGTTGGGGGATGGTTCAACCACAAATCTCCCATTCCCTGATGATCAGACCGCGATCAGCGACCGCCATTGGAAACAATGCGTCCTTAGACCTCAAAAGTATGCAGGCCAAATGGCACGCAAATTCGTTGAACGGCTTAACCAGGGTTCACGAATGTGACAGACGACAGACAGACAGACAGACCACGCTCCCGGAGAAATGGATAGCCAGCAGCGAAATCGCTTGCGCTAGAGCGATTTCGACTAATGCCGAACAAATTTCGCTTTAGAGTTTGGAAAAAAATTACACGATCACGCCACAGTTACAAAAGTAGTTCAAGAGCGTCAATTTGTTGTACAACAAGAACACATTATCAAACCGAAGTATAACTCAGTTCGAATCGCTGCCATAAGCGGCCTGGCCGACACGCGCCGTATTACAAATGAGCACCGTTGTCATCACGGTAGGCTGCCTAGTATATATGACTGACATTCTGTCCATGATTTAGGCCTAGACCTAGTCGACAGCAGCATAAACTGTTATGCATAATTTATAATTTTCGGAGGACATCGTGACAGAATGCAGCTGCCACCGTGGTGCAAAAAGCAATTTTCTCTGACACGCGTCCTGTCAACATATTACACTATAAAACATTGTCCTCTCATTCAAACACCGCAAAATTGGAGGAAGGGAATTTCGCATTTTTCTGGAGTAGACAGTTATTCGAACGAGGGTTGCAGACGACCGTACACCGAAATGCCAGCAGGCTCGTTGTGCAAACGTAAAGATCGCCAAACTGAACGGTCTATAGTGTTAGGCTATAATGTTGCACTATATGCGGCATCTGCGACGCCGGCTATTGTGACAAATGTTACGATATCGAGATCCGTCCGTTCGTCTGTCCGTCTGTCTGTTCGTGCACTGCGCTAAAGCCATTAGACAGTTGAGAAGCCATTTCACAAACACACGTGTGTGGCTCCAAAATGCAATAGACAGTTGCACCGGTCGCTGTCGTGCGAAAAAAAGATTTTGGGTCGAAACACTCGAACCTGAATGAAGATTATACAGCATTATACAACCCATCGACTACCGATGACTTTTACTATCACAAAATAATGTCGCTACGGTGGCACATCACTTAAACCCTTGTTATTAGGCCTATAATTATTCCTGTAATTATCGTCTGAGAAAGTCAAGCACATCGAATCCACGATACAAACTGTGGCATTTCTGCGCAACCTTTTTTACATTTGCATAATATTAAGATCAAAGAAAAAAGAGATTAGGGTGCAAATTATGGCTAAACCATCAGTCTTATGCTGCCACCTGGCAAATGTACAACCAGTTTTGCTCTTTGCCAAATTACTTTGGCCCTTGATATACCTAGACCACAGCAAACCGGCGCCTTTCAGTTCCATGTAGCTGGCGTTATGCAGTAACAGTAACCTATAATGTGTTATTTATGGTATAGACTGCATTATGCGCTACATGAGCGTACATTGACACATATGTGTCGCGATGTGCTGCTTTTACCACACGCATGCAACATTAGGTGCGCTGGGTTATTATGACGTAGATAGATTATGATTGAAAGGAAAGCCCAGAAGAACCGTATATAAGCCTACGGTGGGTTACGGTGGTGTCGCCATTACGTTGCATATCTTACTGGGTCGCTGATTTGTAACTAGCAAAGAAACCGCAGCAACGGCAATAATAATAATAACGTGCAGCAACAGATATAAATGTGATCAAAGGCGCATCACGTATGAGTTACAGCACTGCTTAAGAGGGCGAGTGAGTATGTATTACGAGCTCATACCACTTCAGACAGTGCTGTAACGTACTTAGGTAAACCGCGCTAATATCGCATCGACCACATCGTCGTCGTTTGCTTTGTGACGCACGACTTCAGCCGAAAGTCGTGAAAACAGTACCGATGCGAGCTGAGATTGGTTTAATTTAGAATCGTGATCTCTACAGGTACACACGTACGAGTGGTAGTAGTCGAAATGTGCTCAGGCAATTCATGAGACATCAATGTAGGCCTTATAGCATGACTGCGACATAGACTTGTGAGGTGCATGTGGATGACTTTGTACAAGTTCTGCAGTTGTGCGCGTTCCACTGTATACAGGGTGCGGCAAAAAAGTGGACCCCTAATTTTTTTGCCGTTTTCTTAGCAACCGTTTGGGATTTT
>Ga0209454_1002142_pt1 | contig 13161 bp, 8 predicted proteins | sample WorMetHERISLAND1_2_FD_187400 | JGI IMG/M metagenome (GOLD analysis project Ga0209454, IMG submission 187400) | Marine gutless worms symbiont microbial communities from Max Planck institute for Marine Microbiology, Germany - Olavius geniculatus... | ecosystem: Host-associated > Annelida >...
CATCGAAAACAGCAAAAATTACAAAAGGTGATATTATTCAGCAGCACATTGACACGCAGTCAGTGTGATGCGGGCAATATCACTTTTTGTAATTTTTGCTGTTTTCGATGTGCAAGTCTTTAAATGTTGCCGTTAACAAGTGTATAGACTGATGTTTTGTACATTTATTATATTAGAAATGCAGAACTATAATAATATTCAACCTCCGGCTTAATTTTCCCAAAAAACTTCCCCTCTATTTTTTATTGGAGCATTTGCATGGTGTTGACGCCTCTGGCGTTATTTATTGTTTATTGTTGCTTACTTTTTCGTAGGAGTAGCCAGAAACTGGAGTCAAAAAACGCGAACTAACCCCAAGGGCCAAAAATTGAGGCCAAAAGCCGAGAACAAAGATGAACTTCGTGGGTATATAGGGACCGGTCGCCGGGGCGCAGCCCCTGAAGCAAACGCTTTTAGGGGCTTAAACCCCCTCCCCCCAAAAATTGCATATATTAAGTATAAATTTTATTAGTTTTACTGCACAAATTCATAATGCATTGCATATGCAAGGAAAAATGGCGACTTTGGCATCTTAAAAGGGCCATGGCCCCTTTGGCCCCCTAAATCCGCCTATGGTCTGCTGGATCGTGTAAACGGGGTATTAGCATCGCGACAGTGACATTTTGCAAAAAGTTTTTGAATCAAAAGTTAGTTATTAGCAAGTTTTATTACTGTTGTTCGCAATACAAGCAGCTGCGTGCTAAGAAGGCTATTTTTGCTTTTTTGTTAATTTTGGTGTGGCGGTTTGTAAGAATGCAGAGAGTGCTCCATTTTGCAAGGTACAGTGGCGTCGCTAATTAGGTGAAGTGGACAATCAGTACACTGTTAATTGCACAGTACTTTTACAATGTTGCTGACCAAAAATTATAAACGTCCGTTTGAATGTGGTAAAGTTATTATCTGGAACACTGTTAGCTTTTTTCACCTTTTTTCTATTCAATGACATTTGTCAGATTTTTATGTCTTTTTTTATGTTATGTATGATTGCATTTTGTCAATCTGTTTTATTAAAGAGAGATGATGATGATGATGATGATGACCTCGTATACAGTAAAAACGGCATTTTCGATGACGTCATAATTACGTCAGCACTATATAGTGTCATCGCAATATAAAGAGAAAATTTCTTGACAGTATAACAAAGTAAATATTAAGGATGGCTCGAGCCAAAAATTATGAAAATATATTTAATTTTATTAAAGATATGTAGAAAATACCGTAGACTCTTTGTTCGGACACGGAAACGCAGCAGCTGCTACGGCGCGGCACACTCACGGTTAGCGGAAATTAAAAGAACAACGAGAAAAAAACATACAAAGCCCTAGATACGGTTGAAACCTGGCTGTTTCCTTTGTCGTCAATATTCAACCGAACGGGGAAATGGTTCGATTGGATATGCATGTAATTTCTGTGACATAGTTGCCGCGGCGGGCGTACATGACGGCACGTTGCCCGGCTGCTACGTGAGTAGGCCGCCTTCCAGCTTAATTGGCATTCGCGCTCATCAGCCGCCATCCAATAAGTCGACATCTTAGATGCTTGGCCGGTCCAGCCGGCGTCATCGGTTGCCATGGTGAGCGTGACGTCACGCAGGAGGCCGCATGCCGCTTTGACGGCCAGCCACGCACCTGCCGGCCGAGCGACGCCGTTTCCATGGCAACCGGTCTGACGTCACGACAACCGCTCGCTGGCTGCCCGTACTAAGAACCCTCAGTCGTTGTCGTCGTAATGAATCAATCAGTCGGTTTCCGACGTTGTCACGGCAACGCTACGTCATCGTATTCGCCTTGATCACGTGATCGCGAGCCGGTCACGTGACTGACTGACTGCGCTGCTGGCTACATGGTTTACGGTCGGCAATACTGCATTCAATTTCAACGTCGCTGCAGAACTACAACACCAGAGTTTCAAAGATATCAACTCCGGGCGTCGTTACAGTAACATCATCATCGTCATCGCCATCCGCCAAAATACAGTTTATTTAACTATTTTTACTAGAGTGACTAGCGCGTAGAAGGTTCTTATGTATTAAACGAGTTATATAAATTTAATGGCTTACTAAAGTTAAATTATTTTGATAAAACAAGTCTTTCTAGAGCAGAACTTAATTCTGGAAATTTAACTGAATTATTTTATTTTCAGTTTTCAGCTTAAAAATTAAAGGCGCCGCCAAGACCACCGAACGTCAAAAAACATCACCAAAATGACGCGCAGCTTTGAGCGCCTGCAGTAATGTGCGTGTGCCGCATTCGCGACAGTCACACACTAACAGTAATAGGCACAGAACTAAGTAATTCAATATGCCTACTGAAATTTCCGTTAGGCCTAATGGCTATTATGTTATAAGTTTAACCGTTTTATACATTGTAAATTAGGAGTTCCGATTACATAGCAGACGGCCGCATATTGTGTCGGCACTCGGTGTCGACATCTTTTTTGCTTAACGGCAGGTTATTTCATACGTTTATCGTAGCTAATTATTCTTAGCAAGGCAAGCCGCTCCTTCCAGACCGTGCATGCGTGCCAATTATGACAAACGTGCGACATTTCCAGCCAGGTAGACCAGAATAAAATGTAGGCCTACACACTGCCCCTTCTTCCTGATCCGATCCATGCAGCCTTAGGCAACCAAACCGCTAGTCAGGGAGATGAGGACCGAGGGAGAAAGCTAGGCCTACACACCCTTCAAAAAGGTTGCAGCACGCCGTGACCAACTCCAAATCAATCCACAGGCTCCGTTGTAGAGGTATACGACACGTTTAATTTGTTAAGCACTTAAACAAATTGCATGTGATAAAGAATCACAATAACGCGTCGTCTTTATGTCCATATCACTTTGAAGTCATAACTATTTATGGCAGAATTAAGTGCAACATTAGACATGCTAAAACATTTTGCACGACTACAGTTGACAGAAAGACTGAAAAACACGAAAATCAATCGTTCAAAGACGAACGTAAATAGGAGTACTTTGGATATTAACAGATTTTTAAGCTGACGTTGTCGACACAACGTGTGATCGTTTAAAAGCGAACCAGTCTATCAGAGGGTGGGAAGGTCAACAGCTAATGACCAGAATGCTGCTGCAGCTGCTGCTGGTGCTGATGCGTTGCTACGTAACGAATGACGTCAGAGCGGCATCATCTCTCACGCATCCTGGTCACGCACGCCGTCTATCGAGCCACGGCTCCACGGCGCGTTGCCAGCTAACCGCTAATGGTTGTCGGGCGGGCGCCGTGTCACGTGACACGTCAAATGGACCCGGATGACGATAATAGCGACGACGGCACGCCACCGCTTCATCAGCAAGCGACCGCTCGGCCGCCATGTTTGATGACGTCATACGACGGCGCCAGGCAAAGTATCGCGTGACCCAATGGAATCAGTCACATGGTCTGCGGAGCTCTGGTCCTGGCAGACTGAGACCGGTACGACGTACGCCGCACGTATATCCACTGCCATAAAACGTGCGTGATGTCGACCGCGGCTTCTGTGCTTGCGAGATGATGGCAGGCCGCTGCGAATCAATTAATATTTTACCTGACCTGTCTGCATGTCGTGTCGCTGCGTCAGTCAGTCTCATTACAGCTTCTCATAGCATATACGCGAATTACGTGCGCACGTGTTATCAGTGGCCACCGGCCAGTAGTAGAACACGTTTATTGCTTACCGCCGACCAACGAACGAAAAAAGTAATATAACGGCATCAACTGTGTCCCCGTTGATCCCTCCTCGCGATATTGCTCCAAAAGTTACATGGGCAGATTGTAAAGAATTTTTGCAGGAGTGGTGCAAAAACAAATCACTTAGCGTAGCGTTTGGTGGCGAACAGGATTGCGATCTGGGCGCAGAAAGTTTTACCAGATTTATTATGTACTATTGTTAGGCCTATTTTTACAGAGAGTTAAGAATAAAATACAGTCCTCGACGAAGGTTCAAATTCTCGACAGTGTTTTGTTTGCGTACTTAAGCCTGCATTATTTAGAATGCACGTCACTGTAATTCAATTGCATATATTACGAGCTACAACTGCGGCATGCAGATAAAAGTGTTTTAATAACAATACAAATTTTAAATCACAAACTGTATAACTTTTCATAAACATATCGACGACAAAGCATGCGTTCTCGTGCCACATTTTTCACTTCTGCTATCTCGTGCTGAGTTTTCCGCTTCCGCGTTTTTAGTCGCCCCAGTCGTTTGGGCTCCGAAAAGTAAGAACAAGTCGCTAGAAACTTAGTCGAAATATCATGGCTGTTTTCTTTCCCTCATATTTTTACTCTTATTGTAAACTTTCAGTTGGATAGCAATACCTTAGAGTTACCAGATGGCGGCATAAGAATGCAAACAGTGGAATAAAGCAGGTTTGTGCTCTTCGAGTGCTTAATAATTATGAACGACCAAATGTCCGGCGTATCACTTGCCGAAACTTAAGGTGCGTATAGAACGACTTAATACCCCGTTTACACGATCAAGCAAACATTGAGCAAACATCGAGCAAATATGAAGCATGCATAAAACATAGCCTACACGAAGCAAGCATCAAGCAAGCATCGAGCAAATATCGAGCTGGCTCGTTCAGCTAACTAGAGCCAGCTCGTCGAGCCAGCTTCATCGTGTAAACGGGGTATAACTGAACTGAACTAACACGGTTTAGTTCTTGACGAACTGACCAACGGGCAAGCAGGGCGAGCTCATTGGTCGTTGGTTGACGCGTACATCAACGTAGTCACGTAGACCACCATCGCCACCGACGCCGATAAACAGTGCCTACTGCTTGCCCATTAGTCAGTTCGTCAAAAACTGAACCATGCCAGTTAAAATAAATTCAGTTACGTCGCTTTGAACGCGCCTTTATTGTCACAGAAACGCTGCATGAAAATTGGTAAAGCCGCTGGAACAGAAATCCTTTCGCGATACTTTTTCTTTCAAAAAACTGCGTGGCTGACAAGCATTGATTCAGCTTAGCGTTTCGGCAAGCAGATGCGTACCAAGACATAGTATAGAAGTGCATCGTATATGCAGGTTTTACACCTGTTCTACGTGTTCGTTCGGTCTTAGACTTATCACGCACGCTATGCATGTTGTTGCCAATCTGCCGCGTGCGCTGAGCTATACCGACGAACTGCATGGCTCTCTGGGGAAATTGTGTCCGTAAATGCCCGCAGTGCGTGCAAAAGTTTCGTAAGTTTCTCAGCTGCTTCGCAAACGACGACGCGAAGGCTCGGTCGCGTGCTGTCGAATTAAGGAAGCTGTCAGGCGTTAAGACCGATCACAAACTAACTACTGTACAAGCGGTAATTAGCCGGTGGCTGCAAGCGCTGCTGCAGTCGTTGCAACGACGGTTGCACGCTTATAATGGGGTGTTTACACGATCCAGCAAACGTCCAGCAAACTTCCAGCTAATGTATTCAAAATACACGTGCTAATGCTGGACGTTTACTGGACGCTTGCTAGATTGTGTAATACCCTATAACAGTACCGGCAACAACAAGCTTTCTCGCCCACTGCTGGCAACGATTTTATATCGCCCTTCGTTAGCTGTGATTTCGTTAAGAAAAATCATTTACTTGTACAATTTCTGCATAATTATAATATTTAAACCGTGTTGTAAATGTTTGACCTTCATGTGTTCGTGTTTTGTATTTTGGTATTTTTATTGTGACTGTTTCTGTGATTTTTTAAAATGTTTGTAATGATTGTATCTGTAAATTATAGTTTGACTTTAAATTTCAGAATTAACATGTGGATGATTGCATCAAACACGTCAACTAACTCCCGTTCAATGTTAGACATTGTCTTACTTCTTCGAGCAAAATTTTCAATGGGCGTTGAAGTTTGTTCTCTCTCTGTACAAATAGATTCAGCGGTTAGATGATAATTAAGAGTGTCATGCAGTTTCCTTGTTGATCTTCTTTTTGACAGTTCAAACGCCGCGGCGCTGTGGCGTCACGCGAATATGACGTCACTCGGCGTAGCGCTGTGCACCTGAGCTTACCTGGTTGCCATGACTACGTGATTACATTCTGCCTCTGTGTGTGTACGCGTGTTTACCTTGATGCTGGCCGGACGACGGAGTTTTACGTTCGTGACTTCGACATGCAAACGTTCAAAACGCTCCACCTTATCCGAGTCACGCGCAGGAAACGTACAATACAATGCATGACGACTGACGACGTACGGCAGACTATTAACTGTGTCATGAACAACAACGGCAGTTCAGTGCAAAATAAAACGCATAACATTTACCAGATGTTTTTTCGCTTTCGCATGCATTTGCGGCCTGACACGGACGTCTTATTGAAAACCAACTAAGCTAACTTAACAAGCAATTTTTTCACTTTTTTGGGTGCACTAGTGCGACAGACGGACAGGCGGTATCACCTGTTGCAATAGCCAGGCTCGGTGTTGCCTTTGGCTTTCTAGTGCGACCACGGAATGCCAGTCATTTTTGTTCTCGCTTTAGTGCTCGTTCAAGTTGAAAAAGAAGGTTGAAGATAGGATATTGCTTTTTATAGGAAACCTATCTTAGAGCTACGGAGCGTCAACTGCCGTATGGAATCACACAGTGTTACTTGCTGCCCGAATCAGGGTGAACGCGTCCCGCCTTAACGCCAGCCAGATAGGCATGTACTCGATTTACCTACCCCGGAAAAATGGACAGCCGAGTTGACCTAGGCAGCTGGTTACATACCGAGATAGTTTACCTGCCCGCAGGCAGTCACCCGTCCAAGTACTAACCTAGCCAGGTGTAGAGCAACTTCGTTGATCAAACATAACCACGCCACCAACCCGACGGCCGTACTTGCGAAGTCTATACACTGGTCCAAAGTTAGCGTGAAAACCCGAACATGTGTCTTGCAATTGATTGACTTCTTGTTTTTAGGCGAAATCGCTCTTGATGCGAAAGCGATTGCGCCTATTCTTACACATTTCTCCGTAGCGTGGTCCGTATCTTAAACTTTCGTCTGTCTCTCACATTCGTGCAGGTGCAGCAGCTCATTTTGCCTCGATGCCGACTTAACAAGTAGGTCCTATGACCGTGGGGTTTTACCGGCTGCTGGTCCGACGGTCTGGAATTCACCGCCATAATTATGAACTCAGAGATTCGGCGTGTGATTTCGACGGCTTCAGAAAATTTTTTGAACCAATCTTGTTCAGTTTCTGTTAACGCATTAAAAGTTTTCTTTTAACGTTATGCGCTATACGAATTTACGTTTTGCATACTTATTTTGTCCTGCTTAAACCGTTTGAGAAATTTAGATGCCCTTTGGTAGGTACACTGGTGAGGTCTACCCGGTGGCATACTGTGTCAGATGGGGTCGTTGAGTTTGACGCCCAAGGAAATGGAAAATTTGAGTGTCAAACCCCTCGCACATTGCAGCCAAACATTCAGTTCTGTGTTGCCACAATGGCGAATGCAGACAAGAAGTTGGGTGGATTTGCCAGAGCGATTCCGTCTTTTGCCAAATCACTTCAGTTCTTGTCATCAATCCCTTTACAAGTTACATGTAGTTGTTCATCGTTTCACGTTTTTAAGTTTTTGGTAAAGCGTCAACCTTGTCATTTTATAGCCATATCCAGTCCAGCATAACGGTCCGTACGCGGAGCGTATATTAGGATACAATTAGCATAAAATGAGCTTGCAAAGTGGTTTAGACGGAGAATCACACGGCGGCTAGGTCTATAAATACCAGTGCGATGGTTACCATTAGTAGTCAGTTGGGATAGCCGACCGGATGTACCAGAGGCTGGGCTTCTTTATCGCCATACACGCCCCCACTTAACTACTAATTAGGCCTATAGTGCTGAGTCGCCCGCCATGGAAACACTGTGGTTTCGTCCTTGCCTGTCAAAAGTGTTACAAAATATAGTAAACGTTAGAAAAAAACTTTTAGAAACCTTAAAAACGCGTTTTATGGCTGCCGGATAAATATCCTGTGCCTTAGAGAAAATACTCAAATTTTGTGCATACATACAGAAACAGAACCAACACAAATTAAATTACATAAGGTTAAAAATAACATTTTAACTAACAAGAAATTTGAGCTAATGCTCACGAGACGCGCGAAAGCTTATAGCAGTTCCTGTTTTCCAGGCAACTGACGGTGAAGATTTGGTGATTCTAGCTTGCACCGTTTTTGACTGATCCACCCGTGTGATAGACAAACGGACAGACGGACGGACGTCAGACGGACAGAATTGCGATGGCTAAGACGCGCTGAAAGCAGTAGCTGCTTTCGCGCGTAAAAACGATATCACAGCATAACTTCGAATTTTCTAGTCGCTTTTTACAAAGTGACACTAGAAGTGTGTAAACTGCAACATAAACTGAACATAGTCGACAACAGGCATAATCAACTGTTTAAAGTAAATAATTTAAAATGAAGCAGTTACGGTCGATTTGCGATAGTAATCCAATCGACTCAATTCGATTCTTATTCGATTTGCTAAGACCAGAGCTTCGGTGACTTGTCCTTAGACGTGTGTTGTCTGATATTTTGTCATATAAAATGTTTAAGAAAAACAGATGTCGACGCCGAGTGTTGACATGATATGCGGTCGTCTGTCTAGCTGCTAAACGTTTCAGTCGTCGACAGAATATTACAATTTCTAGTACAATGGTTACTTACTGATAGGCCTATAGCCTTTGTTGAAACGCCTTGGTTTCACGATTACCTTTAAAAAAACAACGACGATTTTTCTGTCACCTACTACTTACTTTAAATAATTAACTTACTTGCTTACATACTCAGTTACCTAAATACCCAGACATCCCGCTTCAGACAGCGAAATAAAGTGTCAGCTTGTGCTGTAAAAATTGGTAGTCCGGTGGCGAATGTCTGATGGCGGGATGCAAGGGCCGCTGATGTGATGAGATGAGCCAATGGATAGCTAGCTATGGCTTTGTGGTGTCATTCTGTCGAGTAATTTGCATGCAGCTTGGGTGGTCAGCGCTGACATGTAGTTTCCGCGTTCAGAGCCAGGGACACGCAGACGTGTTCTGCATAGTCAACGGTACTGAACGCCGCCGCCCAGTAGCCAGACGCTAGCGACATCCTTTTATTGCTGCAGACACTCCCCGCGTGCAGGCGCTTGCTTGCGCCACTGAATTCGTGCCCTTCATTCTAATCCAGAATTTCGACGGCGGCGGCGGCGGCAGCGGCGGTACCATCTGGCGCGTTTGCGACCGCCGAAGCACTTCAGCTGCCGGTTGGCTGTCTGCTGTGCATTAATTCCAGCGTCAGCCGCGCAGCTTGCTGCTATCACGAAAAAATTCCCGCCCTAACACAACTTCTTTCGACCCTTCTTCTGTTTACTCCGTGAAATGCAACGTCTACATCGACCAAACTGTGATAGCAACAACGAAAAAAGAAGCAACAAAAATAAAGCGAAAAAATATGAGATAACTCGAGACACTTGAGTTGATATCATTGAAAATCGGTAACGGATAATCTTGAAGTCAGAAAAAAGTCAAACAACAAAATAAAATATAGTGGATCGTCGAGCGATAGTGCATATGCGTGTTAGCTTGAGAGATGGCTGAACCAGAAAAGCATCGTTCAGTGGCAGTCAAGTGGTAAAGGATTAATATAAGACCACGGGAAAAACAAGAAATCTGAGCTAATGCTCATGAGACGAGCGAGAACCTATAGCAGTTCCTGTTCGCAGGTTGTTTTGGTATATGTCATCCATTTTGTCGCAATTCAAGCTACTGCAGGCGAAAATTGCAAAAAATCACTAAAAAAACTTATTGTTAGGGTTCAAGGTTCAAGATGTTGATACGACTAAAAACCACCTCACCATTGCTTGTTATGATAAACAACATGTTTGTGCTTATGGGCAATCGTTTTCACGCTAGAGAAACCAATATTGGAAAAATAATCACTTTTGGGGAAGCCTTTTTGACAACCTCGTGCGCAGGCCTCGTTGAACGTAGGGGTCGAAACGAGGACTGCTAAAATGTACATTCAATGACTAAAATATTATACGCAGGTTGTTTTGGTCAATCTCCAGCTGTTTCGACGCAATTCGCTGTTGAAATGTGTGTCGCAGCCCAAAATCGCAAAAAAATCACTAAAACCTATTTTGGCGGTTCAAGGTCATTCAAGGTCATCGATGTTAATACCACTAAGAAGTCCGTTGCTAGTGCGTGTTATGATAAGCAGCATGTCTGTACTATCTGCAACCATTTCGACGCTAAACAAGAAAATAGCGGCAAAATAACGTCTTTTTAGGGGTGGTGCCCCTTTTTCTCCCTTTCGTTCATGGGGACCCCCGTCACGCAGCGGCATGAAATTTTGTCACGAGATACTAAAGACTCTAAGCTGTCATAGGGTAAAAACCAAAAGTCTCTGTCAGACCTGGTTTTGGAACCGTACAGAAACGTGACACCAGGACAGACAGACAGACAGACAGACAGAATTACCGTAGCTATAATACGCGCTATAGCTACGCGCGTAGTGGATTTTTTAAAAGAAAACCTTAGATAATCTTATTTGTTGCAGTTTGAAAAAAATCATCGAGAAAGCAAGGAATGATAGAGTAAATTGCAAAAAAACAGACAAGTTAAGAAAAAAACAATTAATGGAAGAAGTTTGCATTTAATTTTCAGCGAAGTTTGTTAGGTTCATATGTGCTAGCCCATGCTTTTAATTTTTAAGCTGTTTCAAAAAATTTATATCTGAATATGGTAAAATTTTGTGACTGTCTTACTGTTTTTTTTGGCTTTAGTTTGCGGGAGTGAATGAATGGCGTCACTGTTCTGCTCAAAAGTGTCGTACTTGCCATTGAAAAAACGTTTCGGGTTGTGTTCATTCAACTTCATTGCAATTCAGCGACGCCGGTGACTTAGTCATAAACCCGGCATTTAATGGCTACCGTTACCTTGCGCTTGCAGGACCGCAGTTATCTGCACCATTGTTGTCCTGCAGCTGAAGAAGAAGGTTGTCTGATATTGTCATAATGGCGAATGTTAACAAAAAGCCCAGCTGTCGCTAGGATAACCGACCGCACTGGTTGTCAATGACCTTCAAGGTCATCCAAGGTCTGATTTTTATCTTATTTAGAAGAGCGTATGCCAGTTTCTATTAGTGATTAATAATAATCTTCACACTATCTCTCGCCGTTTCCGAGATATGACAAGTTTTCCTTTGAATTTCCTATCCCCTCCACTCAACCACAATTTCAAAAAGTTCGCCTTGCACTAGATGGTTGAAATTTTGCGTGCTCGAGTTTAACACACGTGGCTAGTTATTCGTGCAAAAAGTTTTCCTTACGACCTATCCGTTAGCCAGACCTACCAGGATACCTCCATTACAGACGGACGGACGGACAGACGACAACCGCGCCGTTCGACCGTTACCGTTACTTAAGTACGGTCAGCTAAAAGGCCATCTGGGGCAAATCCTAACTCTAAATCTAACTATAGGCCTATGCCTAATCTCAAACCGTTATACCGAAAACCGTCATTGGCGTAAACGTTTCCAGGACGTGAGTAACACGTGTGACAGTTTTCATGCAGTTCAAAGGTCAAAGTCACCAGACGTCAAAGACCTCAGGAAAACGGCGCACATATCGCCGCGCAATCACTGCACATTGTGCGTCAGCGTAATTCACTGTCAACGTATGAGTCGTAAGGCATAGTGTAACGGTTACGGTTAAGACGTTAGACTTACGATCGCGAGGTCGTTGGTTCAACTGCCGGTCGAGCCGGCACTGTCAAGAGTTAGTACTTGAATGGGTGACTGTCTGCGGACAGGTAAACCATTTCATCATATAACCAACGCCAAAATCAACCCAAAATTTCAAGTTTTATTTTTTGGGGGTAGATAAATTGAGTAGCACGCGGGGCGCGTTCACCTATATCGGGTGGCAGATAACATTGTGATGCTCCGTAGCTTTGAGATGGGTGTCCTATAAAAAGCTATACCATTAACCATAACGGACGGCCGCATAATCATGCCGCGGTGGGCTCTGCTGGTGCGTTGTTTCGTAACGCAGCAGAAGACGTAGACGGAAATAAGCGACGGCGGCGGCGGCGTTTGGCTGAGCGCTGAGCCATGGAAGAAGTTTTTATACAGTATAAAATAGATAGCATTTTTATATAGGCCCATATAATGTGTAGCATAGTGCGAGGATCTGCATGTGTATGTGGGTAAGCTTGTGTATGGCTGAGCGGTGAGTGATGTGAGACGTCCGTGACGACGCACAGTCCACTTCTATGAGTCGACTCCACCCCACGCCGCAGACGTCTGGCTGATTATACGAGGCGCTGCTATGTCTGCACACTGCACCCCAGCACCGCAGGAATAACGACAGTTATGGCAACAGATATTATGGCGCGTGAAAGAGGATCCGAAGTGGAGTGAGGACAGTTCTACTTCGACGTCTGGCTGATTTACGCAGCCCGGCTCTCTCTCTCCCTTGCACGTCCGTCGACGTGCTCGATGTTTGCATTGGTTAAACCCGTACGCCGACCAGTTACTGCGCGTATCGAAATATGGACATTATGAAGCCTCAAAGTGCTCATGTGTATATACAGTGGACGGTGATAGAGAGCGGAGGACGTGCTCGATGAGGCATAACATTGCCGCGCGCCGGTCAGTGTCGGTGCTGCCGGGTCGCCAGCCCGCCCGACGTGTCCCAGCAGACACCGCGCTGCTCCCGCCGCCAGCTCACATCGTCTGCTCCCAGACATGACTGCACGCTGATGTCCTAGGGACGTTAAAACGCGTTTTGGTAAAAATGAAGTTGGCTTGGGGTGTAGGACGTTGAACTTGCAATCGCGAGGTCGTTGCTTCGACTTCTGGTCGGGACGCTATCAAGGGGTTAGTACTTGGATGGGTTACTGTCTGCGGACAAGTAAGCCATTTCGCTGTAAGGCCTATACCAACACCAATGTCAATTCAGCTTTCGCCCCTTCGACCGAGTAGGTCTGTAGGCTGGGGTTGAGGCGAGACATATTTGCCTGTGTCGGGTGGCAGATAACACTGCGTGCTCCCATATGGCAGGTAACGCTGCGTGGCTTTGAGACGTAAGTAGGTAAGTAAGTAATCTTTTATTAAACAACGGTCAAACGCCATTGCAAAAACAGAACATAACAGAGCATAATCGTTACAA
>Ga0209454_1002149_pt1 | contig 13150 bp, 10 predicted proteins | sample WorMetHERISLAND1_2_FD_187400 | JGI IMG/M metagenome (GOLD analysis project Ga0209454, IMG submission 187400) | Marine gutless worms symbiont microbial communities from Max Planck institute for Marine Microbiology, Germany - Olavius geniculatus... | ecosystem: Host-associated > Annelida >...
TAATGTTACGTTAAGCTACAGAGTCAAAAATAACACCCCAAAGCCATCTAGATCATTAATGCAAAAATATTTCAAAACACTCAAGCGGAAGTTTAAAAACATTCTGTAGTGAAACGAAGTCTGATAATAATATGATAACAGTATGTCACTGAAGAAGTATTAGATGGTCAAAACACAGTTAATTTTTTGCGTAAACGAAAAAGTTATGCGATCAGTTAAAAATTTGTCAAATGTAATTTAACCTCGATGGCTGCAGTACAGCACCACAATTTATAGCAGCAATGTTGTGGACTTTAGGATACTGTTCATTAGATCTATGCTGAAATGTTGAATATGAGTTATATAGGATGACACGATAGATCGTGAACGATTTCGCAATAGCAAATTAACTATGTTGAAGCTATAAAATAATAATTATTAAACTGCTATCAGCGTTTAGAAAAATTTAATGCAAAAATTAATGTAAACCGTCCGTTATTTGTACGAGCAAACATAACGACGTCACCAAAAAGCAGTGAAAGCAAAAGTTGTGGCCTGTGAGGAGTTTAAAAAGTCAAGTCAGTTCGCTTGCGTAATGCTTCAGCGGGATAATTGCACGAGGTCTGTCAAACCTTTACAGTATTTCACAAAAATGAATATTAATTAACCACGAAATACTTTAAAAAGGTAAAATCTGCATTCAGCCGTAGCCTACGCAGACTAGCACTGACTTAACTGCAACAAAGCTATTTTCCTCTACCGTAAATGAATGTTTCAGCAGGATGGCGCTCTTATGAAAAAGGGCTTATATCAGAAACTACAATCGCCTACCTAGAAGCAAATATTAAGCAAACATTAAACACTACATTTTGCCGAATCGAGACCCATTAGGTGAGGCCACCTAATTCAACGGCTTTGTCTCCGATTGAGAACGTTTGGAGCATTATCCTGTCGTGGACAGGATGTCGTACTTGGGGGTGGAGATTGGTGCTATGCATGTACACAAGGCGCATGAAGTTTTTTTAGAGCTTTTAATGCACTGTATGCCAAGCTAGGAGGCACTGCTTCAGACATTGTCATTGTCCATCTGACTCGCACATTTTGTCTGCCTATTCTGTTGTATGGGCTGGAATCATTTACTGTGTCTAGATCATATTTAAATGCTATAGAGTTTTGCTGGTACAGAGCAATGTACAGAATATTTAATATTGGCAGTCATGATGTTATTAATCAAGTTTTATATTATACCGGTATTTTACCTTTATGCTATCAGATTGATCTGCGTAAACTTCGTTTTTTTTATAATGTTTTTAAGTGCTGTTCCGATAGCATTGTATGGCACATACTAACCGCCGCTAGCAAACGTACAATTGATACTTTAATGGCTGATTATGGTGTACTTACATTTTCTGTTGATGCTGTTTATCTAAAGGCCGTTTGGACTAAGTTTGGTTCTGAGTTGCAATTATAATTGTGTGTTTTTATTGTGCTTTCTTCGTGTGTTTTATTCTGTAGATTTATCACTCCTGGACATTGCTTTTTACAGCTTATACCGTTTTCCGTGCCACTGTTTTATATTGTCGAGTGAATGACGTGACGTCAGAACTCTGAAAATTTTGGACTTTTGAAGTTTTTAAAGTAAAGAAAAAGTATTAAAAAACGAAAGAAGGTTTTTGAATGGTTTTCCAGCCCTGGTGCCCCACATATTTTGGTGAAATTTACTATAAGCATACTAGAGCGTGGATATGTTGATAGGCCACTATGTATAAGTTTAGTTAGTTTGCCAGTGGCGTAGTCATTCAGGCCACACTGTGACTGTGAGGCGGAATCAAGTCATTCATTAAATTCCCGGATGTGTTGAGACTGCACTCCGCTGAGTGCATTTACAGCAGAGATGTGCGGACTGCGGACGCGTCAGTCCGCGGATCCAGATCCGCAGGATTTTTTTTGCCTACGCGGACGGACGCGGATCTTGTTCCGTGACGAAATTTGCGGACGCGGACTGACAGCGGATCCTACATTTCAGGATCCGCACATCTCTGATTCACAACTAGAGCCTGCCTGACGGTTTTGCCTTGCTGTAACGTCGGCGTCGTTTTTCTTCACTAGTACTTTGTGTATTTACAGAGGTAACCGCGGTTTGAAGTGTCGCACGACGACGACTGCTCTAGTGGATAAGCGACTACGCGGTACGAGCTTATGCCGCTCCAGACACTGCTGTATCGTACTTAAGCCAACTTGTTTTGACACACTACTGCGACAGAAAGCTACGACAAGAAGCGCAACTGTCGCTAGGATAGCCGACCGTACTGGCTGCTAGTGACCTTCAAGGTCATCCAAGGTCGATGATTTTTATCTTATCTGAAACGCGTGTGCCACTTCCTGTTAGTGATTAATAGTAACCTTGGCCACATCTCTCACCGTTTTCGAGTTTTCATTCTTTCCCGCGTTCAACGAAAAAAGTTCGGTGAACTTTGGTTCACTAATTACGGAGATTTAGAAGTCCAATTACACCCTGGAAATCGAATTTTTGCCAAAAATTGGCAAGGCAACGAAAGTCAACCATGTTAGACGTACTAAAATTATTTATTTGCTCCACCCTCAAAACCACTTGCTAGATTCAAGAATCTCGGAGATATCTCGTACATATGTCGAGTTATGGCCCATTTTTTCCCAAATTTCGTTCCGAATGCAACGAGCGTCAGTCGGAGTAAAATTCGATTAGCAGCATTCGCTGACCCATCCCCGAACCCCCCTCCCTATAGACGCAAGAATCTCGCAGATATCTCTTACACAGGCTGAGTTATAGCCAATTTTGTTCAAAATTTCGTCGCCATGGTAACGGGGGTCGATGGGGGGAAATGCGATTGGCAGCATTCAGTGGCCCATCCTCGAAAACCTCCTTGTAGACGAGCAAAATCTCGCAGATAATTCTTACACAAGCCGAGTTACAGCCCATTTTGTTCCAAATTTCGTTGCCATGGCAATTAGATTGGCCATCTTATACACAGCCAAAGTTATGACCGTTTTAAGAATTGTTTAATTTTCCCCGCATTTTGCGTATATTTCACCTATTTGCCGAGAAGCCCCCTTGTGCAGATTTACATGAAATTTTGCATGAGGGGTCATCTAGCCGGCGCAATTAACCGTGCCAAATTTTATCTTAATCAGATCAGGGGTTTTGATTCTGTGGGGGTCGAATTTTTGGCTTTCCCATAGGAAAGAGAAGTCGGCATTAACACATGGCTTGAACTACCGTTCAGCCTGTGATAAAGCGTTGAGGATCGTTCTGTAATCTTGGTCGTCCCAGCCCTTAAACGAATACCGCGGTATTTTGCAGTGGCGGTATTGTGCACATCTTTAAGCAATAAGCATGTCTCATCAGCGTATTGATGGTATATACTGACTGTTAGTTTGTAATGGTGATGGGTTCGATTGTATTGAATTCGTGAGTGTGTCCGTACGGTTTAGCGTTCGTTTGTTGTCAGTTTGTCACCAACTGCAGCAACTTGGTACAGTACAGTGTGACACATTTTGCGCGCCCACCCAGTGCAACTACGATTGCTATCAGTCGGCTAGGCTTACTGACTCATATAATCTCCAGCATTGAATTGCCGTTCCGGATGCCTGGCGCGTGGGCCTATTGTTGCTGAGAATGGCACATGCGCATTGGCTGTCTCCGCATCACAGGCTGCGCGGTAAAGGTGACCAGCCATTTCAATGGGAGAACCCAAAATTTAACCCCGCGTATTTCCCAAATCCCTTAATTTTTCCGCACCAAAATTTGCACAGATGATTACGCCCGGCATATCTCCCGATATGCAAAATTTAGTAAAAATCCGTTTGCTGGGGGCTTCCCACAAATAAGTGAAATATAACGTACATAAGGAGGTTTTCGGGGATGGGCCATCGAATGCTGCCAAGCGAATTTTTCCCCGAGCAGCAACGAAATTTGGGACATAATGGGTTAGAACTCGCCTTACGTAAGAGATATATCGAAGATTTTTACGTCAGATGGTGTGTTTTCGAGATCGGTTTATTTTGGTATAGGCAGTGTGCAATTATTCAAAAAAGCACATACGCACCCCCGCAAAAATCATACGTTAAATATCCGAACAATCTCTATTATCTACCAACAGGCGTGAGACTGACTTGGGGCTACATTGTGCTTTCATGGTGAAGCGACTTGTAAATAGGTACGCGGATTTATGCTGGTACACGTATAGGCCGAGGCTTATTAAGGCGCGTACAATGCGACGTAACTGAACTGAACTGACTCGGTTTAGTATTTGAAGAACTGACCAATGGTCAAGCAGGGCGAGCCCGCACTCTTACGAGCGTCTTCTAGTTTACTACATTATTTGAAGTGATGTGACGAAAAAGTGTATGTTTCGGATCAGTAGATTTTTGGTGCGTGGCTGACTGAAAAACTTCTGAATGGATTTTGGTGAAAATTCGGTAACAGGTTGGTTTGGCATACGCTAAGGAGGATGCGATTTTGGTGGCGATTGGAATTTTTGGATGAATTTTGGCTCGTTATCTTTGGTTGGCAGAATTGTGAGCTCGAAGATGTAATGCATGTATTGTGGCTAAACAAACTAACAGTACGTCGTTGGGGGTCAGTAATGGTATCGTTGGATAGAGCGATGACGAGTTCCTGTAGGCTCTCAGTGGTAACCATGTCTCTGTCTGCAGCGGTTTGGCCGCAATTTTGCATGCAAAGTTTCTGCCTGCAGCCGTCACCCACGTGCGCCGAATTACCGTACCAGTATCGTATCTTATCGTTGATTGTAGCGTTCGATATCTCGGCGTCACGATAGCTTGTATGGGACTGTAGTCACTCTGGGAAATCACTTTTTTTCCGTAACTGGACGTTGGGCGCTGGCTATCGGATATTGGTAGCTGGTGCCAGCTGTGCTTCTTGTTTTTGACTGTTTTAAGTTCGCATTTTGTGATCTCTGACACTGTAGTAATTATGCGTAACTGTGCGGGTGTCATTAAGTACTGCGTTTTATTGCGAACTTTGCCCCAGCACTGTAGTTGGGAAGATCCTGCTTTCGTATGTGTGTAGTACCGTCTAGTATATGGAGCAGTGTTAGTCACGATGTGCTGCAAGGTTGGTGTATATATCCTGCATGATGTGTGTCACCGTGCGGGGTTTCTACAGCGTTCGTTCAGTACACGCTTGAAGTTAACACCTTCGTTCGTTCTAAACAGTTTTGTGTATGATTATTTCAAAGATAAAGGGGCAGGTTATCAGACTTTGCAGTGCTGTATTGTGTACTACAATAATTGTGCACTTCATCATTGCATACGCATGTATGTGCAGTTATAACAGGTTTACTTTAGGGCCAGTTGTATAGGCTGTGGCTTGTTTTGGTCTTTATGTCTGGCTAACTCAGCCTGGCCGTCCCTCTGTGCGTAGGCGCAATGATTAAGCCTACTGGTAAACGCTGGGAGGTAGACAAGCAGACTCATGACGCCGTTACATAGGTTTCTAAACTGTGAAATTTTTAATTATTACAAGCTAATAGCTTAGAAAACTGTCGACGCAACGCTTAAATAAATGAAATAATGAGAAACCAAAAACGTTACGCAATCGTTCTGGCCGATCGATCGAGAGAGAGAAGCGACGAAGCGTAGCGACAAAGCGTGCCGTGCGCTCCGCCTCAGCCTCAGCGCAAAAGTTGGCGAATGTGCAGCTGGATGGAAGGACGCAACTGAGTAGCAGTCAGCAGCAGCGCTATAAATAGCGACGGTCGGTCAGACAGACAGACTGACAGAAATTATGCCAGGAAAAGCCAACGAAGAAGCTGATCTGCCTGATCTTAAGGACTGCCATAGCGCTAGGGCGCCGACGGTCAAAAGTAATGACCGTCTGACTGTTGTGTGGAATGTTATGCACAGGTACACATGTAGCTGAATTAATGGCAAACGATCTAGTTAACTTGGATGCTGGATGGAGATAAAGTGCTTGCTCATTACAACCTGAAGAAAAAAAAGTTGCCATCATTTGTTGATCACTGCCATATATTTATCAGGTAAGCTGAAGCTTTCATTGGTTACTTTGGTGTTCGGCATATGATATTTTTCTACAGAGGTTTGTATATTTTGACTCAGCCTTCTTTTCTAGATTTGCTCTATGTTGGTTTGGGTCCCATAGAATAATCCTTTGGTAGGGGTTGTTTTGTTTTGTTAGGCTGCAGATACTGTAAACATTTGAATAAATACCTTAAATCATATTTTTATATTGATGAAATCATTAAAATGATGTTACCAGTACACAATGATTAATCTCCCATTAATTTAACTGTGATATTACTTTCTTAGCTTTCGTGATGGCAAAGTATTTGTTTAATTGGTTTGTCTATTGCAGGCTGGAGACTAGCAGCATTTTGTGGTTATATACTGACTGCATCAGTGGAAGTCAGCTGGCTTGAACCAGTTAGCTGCGGACTGCGGAGTGCACTCAAGTTGCTGGATGTTCTAGGATAAACGCAGAGCCTTCATTTCCTTGTCTTCCCTTCGACAGTGTATTATCTTTTGAGACTTTTCATGTTTAGTAATTTCGATTCAACCGTGTGGTCATATGACACTAGACTAACGAAGCAAACTACTACAAAACGGAAATCTGCATGTGGCCTATTAATTTGTTTTTTTTTCTGCTTCGAGAAGTTTTTAATAAAATTTTCAGTGAATGTTTTTTTTTAAAAATATAGCAGTCATTCACAAAATAAGCAAGAAAAGCCCTGCTAATGCAAAGGTGAATGCGCAACAGCGGTGCACCGTCGTACGCTAGTGATCCATAGACTTCATCCGTAGATCTCACCCGTACAGCTTTTGGCTGCAGTTTTACAGAAGGCCCAGTAAAACAAAATCACTCGCCAGATGGCGCCACTATCTCGCTCTAGCAACGCCATATCGGCTGATTATCGCAGATTTTTCTTACCCCCTTCTCATTTAGCGCCCTTGTTTGGGGTGACCCTCTTTGATCTTATGGAAAAGCTTTACGGTTCCTGAAACTAGAGTCTTCCAGGCAGCCGACGGTGAAGATTTGGTGATCCTAGCTTGCACCATTTTTGACTGATTCACACGTGTGATGGACGGACGGACGGACAGAATTGCGATGGCTAAGATGCGCTATAGCACACTACCTGCTGTCGTGCATAAAAGTCGAAAACAGGAAAACGTAGCTGGAATATAAAAACTGCATGAAACTGCAAGAACGTAGTGAAAATGCTGAGCCATCGTCTCCGCAAAAATCGCGGCTAAGCCAGGACTTTAGCCGTGAAAATGCTAAGCTGGCTGTGAAATTCATGGCTAGTTGGCTTAGCGGTCTAATGGATTCAACTTCAGTCATATCGCTGTCAAATGGTATCTGCTTCAATGAGTGATTGTGTGTGGACAGATAAATCATATAACCAACCATCAAGGTCAACTCAGCCCTCCGTCGCTTCGGTGTAAGTAAATCGATTGTACTGGCTTGTCTGGAGAGCGTTTGTCTGTGTTGGGTGGCGGGTAGCACTGTGTGATTCCGTATGGAAGGTGCTAAAGACATTTCTTGTTTGGTCAGTTATTTTATACTGTGGCACATTGTCAGTACTAGTATCCATTAGATCTTCATGCGGTTCAAGTTTTCTTACTTGTCGCAAACACTCTGTCCATCAGATTACTTGATACTGCAGAGCCTGGCATGAACCAAAAGGTTAGAGGTGGTGATATAGCTCTTAATGGGAAGCCCATCTCAGAGCTACGGAGCATCACCTGCCATATGCGACCACACAGTGTTACCTGGCACTTGACACCATAACTCCAGCTAAATTAGCACGTTTGTGATAGCTATTTGCTGTTAGAATTGGATGAACCCAGAATATCAAATTGAACTCAACTGGTTATAAAATATTCAGTAGAAACAATAATGTTGTTTTTCCGTGTTTCAGATGTCGTGCAGTCCGGAGGGCAATCTGATGTGGAATAGCAGTGATGCTTGCTCCTCATCTGATAACAAAACCAGCCGCCATGATGTTGACGCTGATGATGTGATGCAGACAGTCGGAAACCTGAAATGCGTTATTCCAAGTCCCGGTTTTCAGCTACTAGAGGCTATAGGCAGAGGCACTGTTGGCATTGTGCACAAGGCTGAGTGGTCTCTCCGCTCTGGAAAGGTTAATATTTTTGTCTCATTTGTGTCCAGTAGCTTTGTGGTAGGGAGACAAAGGAAACGCTCTTTCTGAATTTTACCCTGTTGAAAAATCGTTTTGTTGGGGAGAATTTTTCCTGGTTGTCCAATACTGCCAAATTTGGGGTTGAAAGTTTTCATTTTGGTGTGAATCTAGAGACAAAATCGAAATTTTGAGTACCCATATTTCTTTTGTTTGAAGTTTGCGGCAGTGGCAATGCTAACATACTCTGCCATCGACTAACTGCTACCAATTTTGATTCGAACTCTCTTTTGACATATGGCGTGCTGCAAATGCTGACTACTCGCACACATTCCAGCGGTACTAGCAACAGTTTGTATTACGGTAGTTAGGCCACTTTAAATAGTCTCACGTTGAATTTGATTTGTCGACCGATCGATTGATGTATTGTTTGGGGTGCACGAGCAGATGATCGTTGCAGCACGTGAACTGCCGACCGGTTCATTGACAGACTACGATTTATCATTCTCCGATGAACTGACTGACAGCTTGAATGTTCTGTCAGAGCTGCGTCATCCGAGCATTCTGCCGACGTTCGGTGTTGTTAATCCTGCATCAGTACCGACGCTGGTCAGTAAAGAAACACTATAAGATGTTGATCTACATCACAAACAAAATCTATCTGATTTGTTGCTGCTTGGGCTTGATGGTAAAATGAGTATCGGCTATTGAGTTGAGGTGTAATAAATAGCAGTCGTGAATGCAGTGTTATAGCAGCAGCGGAACTGCTTATCGAATCGCTGATGCCCAAGTATTGGTGGGTTGATTTCGGACAACTTCAACTTTGATCACCTACCGAGCGGATCGAGTTAATCCAAGATTGGAAAACTAAGTGATCAACAGCAGTATCTGTTGTTATTGTTGTTAGTTTTGTTGTTAGCCGAAGCTGATGTTACTGATTTGCTCTGCACATAGTCTGATAGTCTTTGCGTTGTCTGCGTTTTGCAGTCATGCTTTTGTTGTTAGTAATTTGCTGTGATTAAGTTTGTTTCATGCTGAATCGTATGATGTCACCTGGTTTCATAATTTTGTTTATTTTTCTTTGCCTTTCCATTGACTTTTGCTTCCTTCGTTGTTTTAGTTGCGCATGCCATTAAAAAAAAATTATACGATTGTTGAATAATGTATGTATGTACCAGGTGTCGGAATACATAGAGCTGGGTTCGCTGAAGAACCATTTGCAGAGTCCGCCGTCCGACCTGTCCGACCACTGTGCAGTCATGGTCTCTATGCTGCTGCAGTTTGCCACTCAGATATCCCACGGCCTCAACTATCTGCAGTGTCAGTCGTTTGTTCACGGCGACTTAGCTGCGTGCAACATCATGCGTGCTTCTCCTCAGCAGGCAGGATTTCTTTCTAATACACTTTCGTAAATTTATTACATTATGACTTTTATTTACTGCTGTTGTTTCTACCCTACTTATATGGCTTGTATGCTAGCTGAACTAACTTTCACTCTCGTTGGCTCAAAGCACCAAAAAGTAGGATGAGCTATCAGGCAACTGGTTTTCGCTGTCTATGCGAAATCTTCTTTCTCTTTTTTTCTAGATTTCTCATCTTTCAGTGCTTTGAATGCGTGGCCAAGTTAACATGTTTTGGTGATATATGCATCATTTTAATAGATCTTAAACCGATATCAGTTGGTTGTCTGTGCCTTTGCCTATGGGTTGGTGGCTTGGCGTAGCAGTAAGGCATTTTATCCGATCAAAGAAGTTACTCTACGCCGAGCCGGGTTAGTGCTGTGATGGGTGACTGCCTGTGGGCAGGTAAACCATCTCGGTATGTAACCAGCCACCTAGGTCAGCTCAGCCTTTCATCCCTCTAAGGTGGGTAAATCGAGTACCAGCCTATCTGGCTGGGTTTAAGGTGGGGCACGTTCACCTGTGTCAGGTGGCAGGTAACAGTGTGTGATCCTATATGGCAGGTGACGCTCCGTAGCTCTGAGATGGGCTTCCCGTTAAGAGCTATATCACCACCTTTAACCTTTAACAGTATGCCCTGTTATTTGGACTTCTGGCATTCTGATGTAGTTGATTAAATTTGCTGGCTGTTAATTGACTGGATATTTGGCTCTCTTCGCTTGTGTGGTAGCTTAATTATCTCCGTCAAGTGTGAACGAAGTGAACATTGTAGGAGATTATGAGATAGGTCGGTCTGTGTGTGTGTGTCTGTGTGTCTGTGTTCATGTCTTTGAAGCGCCATATCTCCATAACGGTGCCAGATAGATGCATGGTCGCAATTGACCACCCGTAGGAAGTCGACCAGCGTTGAGTTGAATGGTCACATGACCAATGACGCCATGTGACCCCGAAAGGTCAAGGTCGTGATCCCATTATTTTTGAGTCACCATATCTCCATAAAGGTGCCAGATGAACACAATGTCACAATGTAGTCGTGGTGGTGGTGGTGGTGGTGGTAATAGTAGTAGTAGTAGTAGTGTTTAATAAAATCACTTCACTTGGCGGAGATATGCACTACGAGTGCCTTCTAGTTGGGTTTAGCTCTTGCTGGCTCAGAGTCAAAGCACCAAAAAGGGGGTGTGCTCCAATGCAGTGGATCTATCTGTTTAAGCTAATTTTTTCTTCTCTATTTTTATCTTTGCTGTTTTTACTTCTACAAGTCTGTTCTGTACCTCTAAAGTCATAAACAGATTATAGTGAGTTTTCCACTAAGAATCTTGGTCCCATAATAAAGCTGATTTTAATTTTAAACTAATTTCAACTTGGATTTGGGACTTTGTCTTTTTGTTTTTCATTATCGCTGCAAACATTGCCAAAAAAAACTGAAAAACTCTCTTAAGTTGTTGGTACTAAGGAGCTACTTTACTATATTTAAAGGGTAGGCATTTTCTTTGCCCATTTTGTCAAATATTTTTCAGACTTTTCTTCATACTGTTTAGTGTTATTAGAATTGTGCTTTTGCTTTTGGACGATTTAGGTGAAAATTGCCGATTTTGGTGTTGCACGACTATTTGCGCAGCCTGATACTGCAAGACAACATCGAATTGCTTGGTATGAATTAGTGAGATATTTTCTGCTGCACTTTGCTATCGGTACTATTCTTTTATTTAATTTCAATGTTTTAAAGTCTAGTTGGAGTTGAAAACGTTTTGTCTCCTGTTACATGCCATGCTGTTTTTCCTTTTTTTGCCATTGGCCTAAATGAGTCTTATTGTGTTAGATTTGTGACCAGCTTATTGTAAGTTTCTATTATCTCTTATACTCGATATGCTTTCAGTTATTGTGTTTTTCCTAGTGTACATGCAACAGGAATATGTACTGAAATATCTTCATATCTTCAATGGGATGTTGCTATTTTTGCACAAAGTCGTCGTATGGTTTCTTAATTACAAAAGGGTATTTGTAATTTAGTATTCAGTGCCAGATTAAAGTGGATGCTGTTGGTGCTGCAGCATTTGGCCAATTCGTAAAATAGGAGCACAGTCTTGACTTTATTGACACGAGAGCGTGGTTACATTGCAAGCTGCAGAATGTTGGACCTCTTGGTCGGTCTTAAATGCTGAGAAGAAAACAGGCCTTTATCTTGGCAATGGCATCAGGTCCAGTTTGCTCTTAATGCGGCTCGACAGTATTTTTACGCATCTTAGCCATCGCAATTTTGTCTGTCCATCTGTTTGTCTGTTTGTCCGTTCGTCACACAGGTGGATCAGTCAAAAACGATGCAAGCTAGGATCACCAAATCTGTACCGTCGGCTGCCTGGAAGATTCTAGTTTCAGGATCAGTAAAGCTTTTTCATACATTTGAAAGGGGTCACCTTGATCAATGGTGCTAAATGAGAGGGGGGTAGGAAAAATTTGCGATTTTCAGCCAATATTGGAATTCATGCATTGGACGTGGTGCGCAATACTGAAATTCATGCACTGGATATAGCGCTTGGTGTCATTCGCCGTCGAGTCTAAATGAAACATCATTGTGAACTTAGATTTCATTTGCACCGAGCATTAACACATGCATCGCTGTCGCGCGTTCCCCTTTGCGTTAGCTGGGCTTTTCTTGTTTGGGAGCTGTAATACAGTAAACAGTAAATTGTTTTCAAGATCTCTTTTTCCATATTATCTTTTTGTATCAGGTGTGCGCCAGAGACTTTGCAGTCATCAGTGTTGACCCATGCCAGTGACTGCTGGGCGTATGCTGTTGTATTGTGGGAACTCTTCTCGCTCGGTGCTGATCCGTGGCCTGATCAAACAAGAGAACAGGTGTGTGTGCTTCAGTGCTTTGTATTCTTTCATACAGCCACATGCCCACCTGGATTTTGTTCATCTATTTCATTTGAGTCGACAACTTACTTTCATATAATATTTTCACTGACCGATTATAATTGCATTGCATGTTTTTTTTTATTCTGCCATCGATTTTGCGATCTTCTTGCTACATTTTATTCTCTGCTTTAGTTTGATTGTTTTTTTTTGAAAGTCTTCATTCACTTCACAGTGATATCAAAAAAGAATTAAACTACATTAGTAGGAAAAAAACGCAGAGCTGTGATATCCGGAGTTAAATGGCTAGTTTTAAGTGTGTACTTCACAACAGAAATGAATCAAACTCAAGCAGAATTTTAGCTTATTTCAATTGTGTTGCACGTTCTGTGCAAAGTGATCGAACTAGTAGTTTAATTCATGTCAGTGCATTTTGTTTTGCTCGCTCCGTGTGCAGTGGCTTCTGTCCCTACACCTGTTGGGTGCAGCTTATGCCCAGTGATAAATAGTTGGGGAAGCTTTGAGGTTGTAGATCAAAATCCCTGCCCCCCTATTTTTTACTTTTCCCCTTTTTAGTCCGCCCGGAAGCGATAGCTTGCGGAGTGGACTTAAGTTTTAACCCAGATGTTTTTTTATTTTTTTTTATCTGAGCGCGAGATCTCCAAGATGCGTGGGCTGACCGGGGTGAAATTTTGCACGATGGTCAGTACTAGGCCGAATTTTATAATGCCGCTCCAAAATTTCGGGGGGCAC